>Ga0307512_10004025_pt1 | contig 16398 bp, 20 predicted proteins | sample 14_EM_MG_FD_200267 | JGI IMG/M metagenome (GOLD analysis project Ga0307512, IMG submission 200267) | Populus trichocarpa ectomycorrhiza microbial communities from riparian zone in the Pacific Northwest, United States - 14_EM | ecosystem: Host-associated > Plants > Roots > Unclassified | place...
ATAAAGGTAACGGTGTTCGAAAAGTTGGTTTTTTGTGTGCGCTTATAGGATCATTCAGAAGTATAATGGCTTCGGATTTATGAAGGATCTTGTGGATGCGATGACGGCTATAGAGCCACCGAAGCGACCAATGATTGAAGATGTCATTGCAAAATTTGCTCGCATTCGCGAGTCCTTGAGCGTAGCCAAGCTGCGCTCCCCCATCACGTCCAGTAGGGATCCATCCGTAGTCACTGCTTTCCGGTATACCAGCCAGGCTATTCGCACGGTTCAGTACATTATTTTACAGAAACCAGCCATTCCGGAGCCCTAATCACCTAGATGTCGTTGTCATACACTTTGATACCTTTTCTGCATTCAGTTCCTCATTTGAGTAGAGGGTATTCGTCGACTGTTGTGTTTCTTCTTTTTTTGGTTTCTTCGGGTATTCTGCGGGGGTCGTACCGTAAATCGAACTAATGGTTCTCCCCGGTCACAACGTATGAGATCATTCGGATGAAGCTTGAAGGGTTTGAGCTACGATAGTGAGCGTTTGGTACTAGTAATTGCGACGATCTGATGCTGTCCTTCAATTGCTTGACCACTAGCAGAACTCAGTAAAGACTGGGCATAGTTCAGCACTGTAGACTCAAACTCTCGGAGCGGGAGGAATCTCGCATGAGATGGAACCCTCCTCAGACTCGGACTTTGACATTATGGACAGCTCCGAGTCGTCACAAGATGCGCTGCATTTTTTTTTTTGGTATGGATCAGTTTAGGGAGAAGGACAGCGCTAATGGTGTCACAGAAGGACCGAAGGACTGGTTCACGGGTTTCTATTAACCGTGCTAGACGGTGCGCGTTCTAGTACTCAGAGCTGCAGTAAATGGACGTGGCCATGAAAGCTGTACTATTCTGCAGAGCCGATGTCCAACAGAACGAAGTGCAGCATGGTGCCACCAAGGTGGCCCTTCGCACTCAGGCTGTGCCTCGACGTTCACTGATTTATTTACGAACACGACGAAATTTTTTTTGCCATCATAGGCGCTAGATGTTGTGATCGTTGGAGTGCGGTGCACTAGTACATGTCACTACATGAACGATCACACAGGGTCTACTAGTACAATCGGTGGCTGAACGTGGTTGCAACTGCACATGATGGCTCGGAAGGCAGTGATCACCGGTCCCGAGCGGGCCCAACATTGGCTCCATGCCAGTGTCCTATACTGTCCCTACATTAATGCATTAACAATCGCATCAACTTAGCTTCAAGTTTGATGTAAACCCTCATATTAATTTCCGTGGCCTGCTAGTAGCGTGGGTCCACTGGCACAACCCCGAAAACAACCATACCCTGTGCGAAAGCTGACGGACGTGTAACTCGTGGATGCCGTGCCGTGCTTCTGGAATTGGGCTGGGCTAGAATTTGCGCGAGGCATAAAAGGAACTCGACTTGTGCAGCGGCAGTCACAAAAGGTTCACGCCCCTCACGGTTGTATTAGATCGTTTGGGTCACAAAGGAAGACCGAGACACTGCGCATGTGTTCTCACGAGTTACAGCCGGCTCTGTTGGCATCACGGTGCCGTGAATGTCACTGTTCTTGCGATCGAAGGCTTGGTTGTATAGGTGGGGCTTGCCAGGGGAGAGGAGGACCCCTAAATGCCGTGGTGACCATACTTGGCAGTCCTACAAGGTTAGGTGGAGATAGATTAAGGTGGTAGGCAAAGGGGCCAGGCCTACAATTGTCTATACTGCCGCATTACCGACCCGGCGGTCCATATCATAACGCCCATGAGTGACAGAAAGTAGAACGAAAAAGGGGATTTCGGAAGACCGGAAAGTCAGTGATTTGATTAAGGACTAGGTGCTAGTTCTCATAGTTGGGCATCATAGAATGTGTAGGAACGTTTGGCAAGGATGAGGGATAGTGATATCGTGTTATAGGGGAGAATCATATTGAGAGAGAAACACGTGAAGGACATGAGGCGCGTGAGCAAAATTACAGCTACAAATACAGGATAGGTGGAGACTCCAACTGGAACATCATTTATAGGCGACGGGATGAACGGTGTTCGTAATACATTGTAACGCTCGGGGATGTTCTCAGGCATGTACGTTAAGGCCCGCTACCACCCCTCGCTATTCCCTGCCAGCAACTTTGCAACCTTGTAGTGTTCTTGTGTGAACGCCACTCGCAGTGGACTCTGGTTTCCGGTACCACGCAAACGGACGTCCGCCCCGAACCGAAGCAAAATCTGCACGACGTCGATGAGACCCCTCGACGACGCGACGTACAACGGCGTAAATTCGCCCTTGGTCAGTGCGTTCACGTTGGCTGCGTTTTCGAGGAGGAGCTGCGTGACCTTGACGTGTCCGTTGAACGACGCGAGGTGCAACGCCGTCCAGCCGAGAGCGTCCGCTGCTTTGACCTCAGCTCCCTTCTGGAGGAGCAAGCGGACGACTTGGAGTTGTCCGTTGGCCGACGCTCTGCGCAAGGGTGTCCACCCGCACTGATCTATGGCGTTGACGTTGGCCTTGTGCTTGATCAATAACTGCAAAGCTTCGATGCGGTCGTCATCCAGCATCTTCTCCAGTGGACGCCAGTTGGACTTGTCTCTAGCGTCCACATCGGCTCCATGCTCGAGGAGAAATTCTGCGATCGTAAGGTCTTTATGCAATGCCGCACGTAGCGCCGTCCCGTGAGAACCGCCTTTGAGATTAATATCTTTTGGGCGTTCTTCAATGAGGTATTTTACCAAGCTGGGGAGTTCGCATAACACCGCGTAGTATAAGGGGGTTACGGTCGGCTGCCATACTAGGCGATCCATGTTATTGCGCGCGGGTTGTTCCCCCTCCGTGTCCATATCATGTAAGCGAATCCACCCCCGAAAGTGTGGCTTATTTGCGTCAAATAGATCTTTCACAAGAGGTTGGACTTGGGGCCGTGTCGCAACATTCCCGAATCGTGTATGAATGAACCAGTGCTGAGCTGCATAAGCAGACAGAGGAGATCCATCGATACGTTGATCGTCTACTTTATCTTGGCATAGGACCGTGAGGCAAGCTTCGGCGAGGATCGTATGGGCGGGCTCTAGAGGAATGTGGTAACAGGAGAGATTCCCATCTTCTGCGAGACGAGTGGAAGTCAAGAATTGTTTCAGAGAGAAGTGCGAGAATTGCATAATTTGGGAGTCTTCCGCCTCGATAATGAAACTGGAACATGCAGAGAATAATGAATCTCTTCGGCGTGGCTCTTTCTTTTGTTTGTGAACCGCCACCCGATGAAACCGAAGAGCTAAAATCTCTTCGAGCTCTTCAACACGAAGGGGGCGAACGGATGCAACTAGGCACTGGAGCAGATAATGGGCACGCTCCCGTTTCTCCTTGGGAATCTTCTCCAATGTCCGCATATACTTTTCATCCATTGCTGCCGGCAGTTCGTCCAGAGCTTTTGAAATGCCTTCCGGTCCAGAGCGACGCAGTGATTCAAGCTGGCAAGCTGCCCACCCAAACCTGCATCGTATGGTTAGCGGCAGCGATAAAGGAATCCAAATGATGCGCCGTACATCCCGCCAGCTCTTTCCGAGAGTGATTTGATAACTCGACGCCTGTCCTCCTCCCCCCAATCCCTCATTTCTCTGTCCTCGTTCACCAAAGACTTAACGTAGTAGATGATGTCCTCCTTCTGCCCATTTTCCTCGTGAAGGATTACTGGGGAGCCGGCGGATGTCAGGGGCTCGAGAGCGTTTCGAATATCGTGTTCGAGGCCAGAGGTGACGCATACATGTAGATTTAAATATTGTAACGTGATGAGATCCTTTAACAGGCTCAGGACCTTTTCGCGCTGGGAGGGTATGCCAGTGGTATTCAGGCACTCATCCAGCCCGTCTATGATGAGATAAACTGGTTCTCGTCCTAGGAATTTGATCGTAAGCTTGAGACAAGCAACAAGTGCATCTTCACTAGGAACTTCCGTGCCATCATTGTGTTTGCTGTATAATTGAGAAAGAAGACCATAACATTGGTCAGACTTGTTGCAGAGTTGTACGAGGATAGAGGACAGAAGGCCGCGGAGGTTGGACTTTGCAGGGAATTTGGCATCGAAATAAAAAAAAGCCACCGGATCCTCGTTGGGTCTGATGTCCTCGATGATAGTGGAGCTTATTGATGATATCAGTTTATCAGGATGACAGTATAAGGGAAACCGCATACCAGAGCACACTCTTCCCCGACCCGGCTACGAAGCCAGGAAATAATCAGCAACCACAAGAATGGAGGGCGTGAGAGTAGCGTACGGATTCCACGGACCCAAAGTAGGGGACCCATTGTCTTCCACGTATTGAAGGTGTTACCCTGGATGAACCACGATCCTGTTTCTTTATATCGAGACGCGTGCGCCATATCATGATTAAGGGAGACATCGGGAGCGGCAATCCAACGTCGAAGATATTCTCGTGCCTGACGCCCTACGCGACTGTTGAGCCCCTACAGTTAAAACAATAGCTTTAGAGGAGAACTGACGGCCTTGTTTGCTTGTTTCTGTTTTGCGACAAGTGTCAGCCCTCTGTGCCAGAACTGTCGAACACATTCCGCGCACCCTCTCCGATCACGTCAACCTTCCTATAAATTCCATCGACGATCCCCAGGCTATTTGCAGAGACCATTAGCGCCTCGTCTTGTGTTAAGTCGTCCAACTTTTGCAGAGCATCCTCGATTGGCGTCTTTCCCGCAAGCCTCTTCACGAATTTTCCTGCGTTAGAGTGAGCCATGAGCGTTTAGAAAAAACGTCCGCATCTACTTACTCACCGACCCCGTCGCTACTTCCTTTGTCGTAAGTGCAAGGATGTGTATTATTTCAGCCATTATCTTCCCCAACACTTCAGTCAATTCGGTTGTGAGTAGGACACCCGTATAGATCTTGAGACGCTGTAGAAAAGACTGAATGCGCCCAAAGATGTTGACCAGTACGTCATAGCTCGTGGCAACGCTCACCGCGGCCTGGAAGGGTCGAAGACCGGGTTACATGCCCACACGCCATGGCATATCGAAGGAGACCTACCGTTAGCAGGGCACTGATACAAACGAAGATAGCTTTTGCGGGGGGGAACGACTGTAAAATGAGTGTTAGAGTACAGTGAAATGGAATGAATGATCCTTTGGCCCTACCCCGACGAGTGCGTCCCCGAGCGGCCCAGAAACTGCAACCACAGTCTGAACCACAGGAGTGAGCCACGTCAACAACTTCTTGTTGCCTTTGCGGAATTCATTGAATCCTTGGGCTTGGCCTTGAAAAAGTTTCATGACAGCATCAGCGGAGTCCCAGTTGTCAAGCTCCGCAGCACACGGATGCGTGGCTAAATCTTCTCCCGTCAGATCCTTATATTGCCTCGAGGCCTCTTTAAGTATCGTGTGTAGAGTAGAGACATGGCCACTAGTTGCACGACGGGTTGTTGTACTAGACAACACAGGCATGCTGCGGCAAGAGGGCTTGATCGTCGAAACGGAGTGGGTGAAAGTGGGTCGAGAGAACGTACGACACGCCAGTGCCTCGTGAGTAGATAATCGGCCGAGCGATTTCCCAGGCGATTTCGCGATACGCTAGTTTTTGGAATACAGACAGACGCGCGGTGTCACGGCGCAATGCGATTGCGGGTCAGCAACAGAACCCGGAACGAAGTTGTGACGGACAGCGCGTTCATGCGCGAGGGGCGTAGGTCAGCGGGGGGGTGGGGGCGTCCCAACGGGCGTGATGACAAGCCAACCACGATGGCTTATTTTATGTGCATAGAGTATATGCATGTAGAGAGGCTCGGTCGGCATCAGCAAATGTGCAAAAGCGAAGCGCTCGGTGGTCGTTGAGCCACAGCCACAACACGGGGAGCTGTCATGTGGCATCATGGCATCATGTGGTGGCACCGTCCACGTGCCAGTGCCGCAAGAACCCGACGCCCGAGCCGCCTGCGCCCAAGCCACTTCGACCCTTCCGATACCGTACTGTGCCTTGCTGTACCGTTGCACGCGTCTCTCCTACTGTAGTGGTCACGACGAACAGATTAGTCATACGCATAGCGTAGCTGTTCTGAACCGTGCTGCGTTCCACCTGGCTAATGCCAAGTGGCGTGCTGTGACCTACCCCCGCAATAAACGTGCTTGCAAGCGCCGGACTGGCTCGGAAACAGTTTCCGAATGAATGATGATTACTGGAGTGATGTGGGAGATGGCCCGCTTCTGGGTCTCGAATTTTTCGTATCATATCCTACTACCCGAATTCTCCAGGCTGCCCTTGGGGTCCCCGAATCACCTGCCAGCTTCTATAGCTCGCAGACGTTTCAGACCTTATCATGTGCTGCGAGAAGCAATATTCTCGCCTGTTTCACATGAGACGTATATCCCTTCTCCGAGTCAATGCAAAGGGGACGGAGCTTGGAGAGTAGAGGACGCTGTATTTCTCATCACTTCGCATTTGTCGAACAGACGAACTGCTCTCATCCGCTGAGGATCCCCCGCGACGTACAAGGTGCCGTCGCACGCAAAGACATCAAGTCAAACCACCCAAGGGAGCGCTAGGCCAAGAAAGTGGTTCAAGTTCGACAGCACAACCCACGCGACGAAGGAGCCGAACCCAACCATGTATAGAAGCGCGGAAGCAAGACCATCCAGAACGCATTGGCATGGAGCCTGCGGGCGGTCCCGGCACGCCCCATGGAGGATCGCGGCACGCCGGCGTCGAATCGACGGCGCGTTACTCTCCACCACCCAGCATAGGTTGTGAATGGCCCAGACTCGTGGCATCTCTTCACGCAAACGTGGGAGGCTAGAAGACCACTTCTGCACCATCAATGTTCCAGGCAAAGCTTATCGAGAGAGTTAACGGACTCCGAGGCTCGGAGGGTGGCACAGCTTGAACCCTGTTCATGGACCGTCGTGACTACGGGCGCGCTGCGGCCTGAAATAATAGGAGGGGGGTAGGGTCGACCCTGAGGCTAGACCTGGCTTTTTCTAGGCAAGCAACGTTCACCAGGGCTCTTTCTCGTCGTTATCGGATCTAGTACGTCTTAGTTACCAAACGCCACTGCCACAGAGTGAACTCTCCGTGAGCGGGCCTGATTCCGATGTCACCCGACGCTGTCCGCGGTTTCATTCCTGCCTCAGCAGAATTTGGTCGGGTGGTGACGGGTCTAGATTCCTCGCAACTAGGCACGGGACCTTGTCCACTCCGCTGCTCCCGCGGACCCGCGCATCGAACAATTGGGCTCGATGCTGTGCTGTGCTGCGCAAAGCCGTTCAATACCCAATACATTGACCGTAAGGAGCCATCTGATTGAAGGCAAGCATGGGTCCGGCCGAGGTCACCTGTTGTCGTATCGTATTGAAAAATTTCCTGTAGTAGATGGGCGGGTGATAGCCGCTGTGGAACTGGATTATGGTAAGTTATGTAGGTTCAACTTTTTGTCGATTTAGCAGTTATTTCATATGGGGACGCCACCAAAAGGAACACGCGTGGCGATCGAAGACCCTGGGGCGTCATCATGATTGTCAATCTATTCCCGTCTACCGAACAACCAGATGTAGGCAAATTTAACCTGAGTATAGTGTCATCGTATTTAACCCGACCACGTCTCCGAGTGCCGTCGTCTGGAGAATACATTACACGACTTTAAGGCCTCCTTCCTATCTTCCAACATCTAAGAGGATGGTTGCGCGCAAGCATACTCATCTGATCAAGAACATGAACCAGACCTCCAGAGTTTGCCTTCAAGTTGGTGCGATGATCTATCCGATTGGTAATGTAATATAATCTGGATCTGGAACCTGTTATGCGAGCCCGCAGTGCCAGTGTTCTCATTTACCACTCATAATCCATGATGGAAAAAACATATTTATTATCTGCTTATTTGACATGCTCCCTCACCGGGGAGAGGAAATGGGGTCAGGCGGAAGGGGAAATGGATGAGAAACGGGCAATGCAGAGATAGGGTACGTGTGTGAGTGAACCCTGCTGCGAGAAAAACGAGGCCGTAAATGACAGGAAATACAATGCGTGTTTGGTGGCGCGGTAAAGGAATGTAAATGAGTTCGTGAATGCTGTTTCGGAAGGGAAGGATGAACGGTATATGACGAAGACGGAATGGAAAGTGATCGGAGCCGAACGTGTGAAGTCAATGAATACAAATACATACAAAAAGCATAATACAGCTCATGATGCCTGACATTGAAAAGGAAAATGAATGAGAGGGGCTTGTTTTGTTTTTGAAAAGTCAGGGATCCGAGTCCCAACTAAACTACACGGTTCTCTGTCGATGGTATGAGGGGTAAGAATATAGCAGTGAGCGAGCAACCCGCCTTAACTATGGACCACTGTGCGACCAAGTTGTTGATCCTTTCGCGTAAGAGTTGGTTACACTGGTCACAAGGGAGGTAATCGCTTAACGGACGCAATGCTGCTTCTATTGCGTGCGTCGATAGATCTATTGGGCGCGGCGTCAATAAAAAGTGTAAACGAGGCGAGGTCCCATCAGTGGCTCACCAGGTCTCACATCCCAGGCAAGATAGGCAGATGCGAGCGCCCATGCCCGGGTAAGCTTCTTCTGCTCAGTGAAATCGCAATTCCCAGTAGGAAGGTGCGGCTGCGGGGGAGGCAGTAGGAGACGCTTGAGCGCCTCGACGCGACCCAGGTGGAGGAAAAAGAGCCGCTTGAGATAGAGCGGACCCATTTTGACGGCCAGCTCGTCCGTAAGGGAAGCGAGCGAGTAGGACAACAAGAAGCTAGAAATTGGGATCGCGAGATGCGGTAGGTTGTATGCTCCAGCGATGGCATAGAATTCAATAGGCGCCTGAGGTGCCGTGCCGAGAAAGAGGGTGTAGAATGGAGAGGCGGGCGCCAAGTATGTCTCCACAGACAGACCATACCTCTCGAAAGATTCGACAGCTGTGATAACTGCTTCCGCACTCGGTGCATAATGAGCTGCTGACATGTTGTAGATGGCATGCAACAGGATATTGAGGACGACTGAATCGTGAGGTAAGGGAAGGAAACTTCCGGCGTCTTCCGGCTGTCCGTGTGCCTTCAAGGGAAGAAGCGAGTCAAATCCGTTTGCAGATGCGGCGATTAATTTGTGCGTGTGGACGTAGAAAAAGACCGAGTCGGAAGACAGTATGATGAGGTCTGTCGATAACACGTCGAGTTCTGCGCCCGGGTAAAACGTGGTTGAGACGGAGATCATCGTTTGCTCTCTCTCTTCGGCTGGCGTCCCATGGGAAGTCTGGGACGAGGAAGTGGAGGTCTTGCGAATCCATAACAGAGGATCACGTACAGGAGGCGTAGGCATTTGTGTTGCTGACACCGATCTCGACAGGGGAGGCCGAACGACACTGGACGGAAGTTTATCAGCAGATAAAGCAGCGTCTTGAGCAAGTCCGTCGGCGACAAACTGCAGTATGGAGTCCCATTCATTTGCTTCCATCATGGGACGGTGCAGACTGGTGCTCTATAGCAGGAAAATACCAAGTGTGGGATAACGCCTGGGAAGGGGTGGATGAGGGGGAGATGAAGAAAGGCACGGTGTGAACGTGAATAAGTGAGTTTTTGAGGGAATGGGATGGAGTTGGAAATAAATATGATGGTGAAAGGAGACCCGCGGGTTTCAAGAGCAAAACGGTCAGCGGTTTGTAAAGGGTAAAGGAAAGGAAAGGATCCGGATCGACCATCGTAAGCAACGGGAAGGTCATGTAACCGGCCCGGGGTCTAGTCTCTCTCCCCTCTCAGCTTAACTTTATTTTCTATTTCCTCTCTCCACGTCGATCCTAACACTATCCCTGACTATCATTGTCAAAGTCTCCATACCTCAGTCTGTGGGACGTAAAGCACGCGGGCGCCCAGACTCAGTGACTACTTCGGTAGATGCCTAAGGCACTCCACACTAAATTGCCCAAAGTATTGGGCGTAAACGCAGGACCCCGGCCTCAACACCGGTAGCATCGCCAAGTGTATGTTCAATGTATTCGCGGATCGGTAAACAGTGTCAGCATGTCTTATACCCATGCCCTTATCCAGTTGCCCCCTTTCGGGCTGCCTTCGCCCTGTTGATATTTTCTCTCTTCCCAAACTTCGTATCATATAGCTCCTATCATAAGCAACTAGTGTCAAAACCATCGCTATAGATCATCTGGCAGAAGCTCACTTACCATATAGGCCTGTCGCTTCGCGGTGGAGACCTTATTAAGCTTATCGAGAACTTTGTCTTCGGGAAGTTCCATTTCCACGAGCCGCGTTGCTACCGACATCAGTACGGTCAGACGACATACGCAGGAAGTCCATACGACTCACCAATACGCTCCTCGATTCTCAGAACTCTGTCCTCATCGTTTTCCGAAACAAAGCTGAACGCTATGCCACCACGTCCCGCGCGCGCGGTTCGCCCGACTCGGTGCGTATATACCTCTGCTTCATCTGGTAAGTCCCAATTCACGACCATAGCGACGTCTGCGATATCCAATCCCCGCGCGCCGACGTCCGTAGAAACAAGCACCGGGATTACCGAAGAACGGAAGAGTGACAATGACGTCAGTCGTTCACGTTGTGTTAGCCGCGAGTGCAGGGCAGTGCTCCGTATTGAGAGCGTTTGTAACATGACAGTGAGATACGCCACTGTGCGAGCTTTTGCGCAGAAGATGATTGTTGGTGGCGGTTGAAGGAACTCATCGCCGCCTCCCGTCTTCTTCGCCGAAAACTTCTTGTGGATGGTCCCTTGGGAGCGCTTAACAGGCTCAGCTGCCTGCCGTCGAAGGCGAGCTATTGACTCTGGAGGATTGCAGAGGAGATAGAAGAGATAGCTTTCTCTAATATGAGAGGGAACTAGGACATAATACTGCTTGAGAGTTTCAACAGTCTCAACTCTTGGGGTCTTATCTTGAGCTCCAAGAAAACAAAAAATCTAGATATCACGTACGTCGATGTTATTTTGTGAATAAAAGGTTTCTGCTTTCCGGGTTTCGGTGCCGCATCTGCTGTCGAGTTTATCGATGGCGTCCATGTGGCCGTGAATAGGGCCGTTTGGCGGTCCTTGGATAAAGCACCAAACAAATGGGCTAAATCGTCCGAAAAACTTGGAGAGAGCAGCCTGTCTGCTTCGTCGAGAACCTTAATATCCGTGAATAGACCGCAATGTACCTTGGCAGAGTCCTTGCACGCACCAAAAATTTAACCCTTGACAGGTCCCACTCTGCGCGGCTACTCCGAAGATGGTCTACAAGACGTCCTGGAGTGGCGACCACCACGTGTGGCCGATTGTCGAGTTCAATGGCCTGTGCTATCATATCCATACCGCCCACGATGACGGCAGTCCGAACGTTGAGCGGTGAACCGAGCACCGCAAACTGTTCTGCTATCTGGAACGCAAGCTCCCTACAACTGTTGAGAAAGTTGCACGAAACACCGAAAAAAGGGGCAATACCTTGTTGGAGTGAGCACAAGTGCAAAGATACCGTAGGGGTCTACAGAAAGTTTCTGCAATATAGGGAGCGCAAACGCGATGGTCTTTCCGGAACCTGTCTTTGCGTTTCCTATACAGTCTCTGCCTTACAAAATAGTCATCGTCAGCGAGGATCGAGTACCCCTAGCAACAACCAAGGGACCTGCAAGAAGTGGGGGTATGCACGCCCGTTGTATCTCGGTTGGTGTGTGAATGGCCATCTTCGACATTGCAGAGAGTAGCGGAGGTGATATACCCAGCGAGGAGAACGTCACTTGTTTCGACGGTCCGGCCTCAGGGGATAGCGTATGTCGATGTCGATGGACCAGCCGGGGTTTCACGGTCACCCGAGAACCAAGAAGACTAGAGCTCTCGCCCGAATGACCGAGGCGACCGGTTTCAACAAGAGTGGTCTCCTCGCGGGTTTCGGAGTCAGCGTTCTCCTCAACCTCGCTTTCCCACTCGCTGCCATCCTTCTCAACTTCCCCATCCTCCGACGTCAAGTCAAAATCGTCATCTTCGCCCAGACTGCTGTCTTCGCCTTCATCTCTTCGTGCAACGGGGGATTGCTTACGCCTTTTATGTGGCTCTTCCTGCCTTCTTAAAAGATCATCCGTCGTGAGCGTCCTTCGTTTTGAAGTAATCATCCTGGCGAACGGAAACCGAGAGAGACAAAAAGATGATTATGTAATACATTAGATCCTTCAAATAGACCCCTCCGCTGCCCACTGCCAGACTACTTACTGCATCAGCACGGTTACATCGGCTTTCGAGCACATCCATTACATAGTCAGATGCGTAAGTCACAAACAGGCTAGCAATGAATATTGGCTTGAAGGAATGAGTGACCGCGGCATCCTTGAACATGAGGCCGAGACACCTCAAGGAGGTTTACAATGTGTATGTCGTGGTACGATGGAAGGGCATGTTAGAATATGATATATTTATCATGAAAGAGTGAACACGTCCTTCGTGTTGTCTTACGCCTTTGCTGGTTACAACAAAGCCAGAGAACGAATCCGAACCCGCGAGAAAGTGAAGTGCTGAATGTTGTGTAATAGTTGGGGTTTTGCGGCTCTTAAGCAGAAATGGTTCCCCGGGGCACCAACTACGATGGAAGAGTGCCACTGGTCAACGGTTGGCCGTTGACCTGGAAAGGCTGCTCGCGGCCAATTGAGGCTGAGATATGTCGAGCAGCAGGGTACGTAAAGATAACACGAGACTCAAAAGCTGATACACTGTACGAGACCACGAATGGTTCGCATTAGAATGTTGTGAGATCGACCAACTCGCCGTCCTGGGGAGCTAGAATGCTGCAGAAGAGAAACGAGACCCCTTTCCCAGGAGGGTTGTTGAGAAGGCGGTTATTCCTGCCCCTGATGGTCATCATGATCTGGTTGACATGAGATGATATGCGGGGTTCGTACTCGAACGCGGAAGTCATATTGATGGACGGGTGAGCGGGTGTTTTTCGCATGGCCGTAAAGACGGGATTTGGTCGACAATCTCCTGGTTTCCGATATCGGCCAAGCAACCAAGCGACAAAGGAACCCCGGTCCCCTGGCTAGCGCGGCGTATCGGTAAATTCACGCACCATCTTCGCACATGTGTGCGTGCTTGAACTCTTCGTTAGCATGCGTGAGCGCGCGTGCGTCCTTCTCTCTTCGCCTTCAGGGACTACTTCGTCTCTCTGTCTGTGCTACCTCCTGCCCGGTCTTTGAAGATGTACTTCGGTTTCAAAAGGAAGGAGTTGAGACCAATGATAGACCACAGAACTGTTTGAAAGGGGTGAAAGACCAAAGTTATGTGGGTCGGGGTCACGGCAGGAAACTTGTGCTTGACTCGCTGGATAGGGATGATGCAACGGGGTGAAACGACGGACGTACGAAGCTTTTAGTGTTAGAGTTTGTAGAGATACCGTCGGGTAGAGACTCAAAGGCACCTGGACACAGTGAATGAATGGGAATTGCGACGGGGGACCTGCAGATGAGTCGGGGAACGGAAAATAAGGGAAGCGAAGAAACGCGATGCAGTGTACCCTTGCGTTGGGGGTGGGTTGATATATGAAGAGGGGAATGAGATTGAGGGGGATGACGTCGCGTCGTCAAACCCATGAGGTCATCTTTCGCGCACTGACAGACTGTCGTATTGACCTTCTATGCCAACTAAGGACCTGGTATATGGTCCGCATATGGTCTTACGACGTCATCATAGGAGGATCGGAGGGCCGATAAGGCGAAAGGGAGACGACGCTGAGGGCGGTGAAATATGAAATGCACCTGTTCAGGTATCGATGGCTATGGGATAATACGCCGCACACGTGGTTGAGGGGGATTTAGGGATTTTATTTTAGTGCTGGATCGGGTGCGCGGCTTCAATGATGCGTAAGCACTTGCCGAAGTGAGGGCCATACCTGAGGAAGCCGAGAGATATCTCGTAACCCCGAAGGAGTGAAGTGTGTATGAAGGAAGAATTAGGCCGAGCCAATGCGATGCCTACCCACAAGTACACCTGCTGCAACCAAGGAGTGTCGCAATCAGGTAAGGCATAGCCTAAGAAGACGGAATCTGGCATTACCCTGATCTCTGATCGGTACAGCTCCTTACGATGCACAAACAGACCAGTCATGCAGAGATCAGATATAGATGTCACGCGTCGACCTTTTTCTCATGCTCTGGGGTGGTTACGAGGCCGGTACGCTCATGTGAAGATTTGCGGTTTCAAGGGGTGAAAGAGCTCTTGTCCGGAACCATGGGCGTACTTAGTAACTCCTTGTTTCACGTTAAATTCATGGTACTGAGCTCATAGCTAATTCTTGGTCTCAATCCCGAGATATCGGGCACAGGGTGCCAAAGGGGAGTCTGGAAATGAAGTCAATAACCCCAGCCAGCACCCAGAGCCATGTAGCCACGGCGGAATAATACCCTCAGAGGAGACGGCGCCTCGTAGACGTATCGGAAGCCTCTAAATTCTAAGTATAAGGTCGTTTCTAAAAACATAAGGTCTCGATGAGATACTGTGAGTTACGCGTATGCTGCGCAGAGAATTAGAGACGACTTACATGTATCTATACATCTACTATCCGCAACGACGTCCCCGCCGCCTTCTTAATTCGGTTCATAAAAGCCAAGCCTTCCCGTTCCTCCGCGACCTCCTGCACGAATATCCGTTCAACACCCTGCTCCTCGAGACCGAGCAAGCCTTCAAACAGTCGCTGCGCAGCACGTGCGGGCTCCGCACTCTCGCCGAGAGAGAACGTGAGCCACCGTGCGCCCTCCAACCGCGCGCGGGCTAGCAGCGGCGAGTCGTCCTGCGCCATGAGACCAAGACGACCCGACGCTCCACGTTCACTCTCTCGAAAGAACGCGTCCAACGCCACGCGACGCGCCGCAATCCTGCTGCTGCTGCCCCCTTCGCCCCCTCCTTTATCGTCCGCCGGCGGCGGAGACGCAGCCGTATACAGCAACGTGACAGGCACGCCCGGCGCATAATGGCGATACTTCATCCCCGGCGTAGTCGGCGCGTCCTCTTCGTGTCTCCCCAGCACAAAATCGCGTTTGTGCACGAGCACGCGCGGCCGGGCCCCACCATCAATAACAGCACCGTCACCGAGCGCGTCAACGAGCGCCTCGACCGTCGCCCCACCCGGTCTCAACACGCGCAGCGCGCCATCTTTGCCGAGGCCATCGACGACCGTACTCTCGAGGCCGACGGCGCACGCGCCGCCATCGTCGAGGAGGAGCGGGAGCCGACCGGTGCAGCCGAGATCGCGCATGACGTGCGCGGCGCGCGTCGGACTCGGTTTCCCAGACGCGTTCGCGCTGGGTGCGGCGAGGGGAGCGCCCGTGGCCGCGATGAGCGCGCGAGCTACGGGGTGCGCGGGCATGCGCACCGCGACGGTCGGGTGGCCGGCCGTGATGATCGACGGGACGCGGGACGGGTCCGCGGGGAAGAGGAGGGTGAGCGGGCCAGGCCAGAAGGCGCGCATGAGGGTTTCGTAGGTCGGAGGGGGCGTGTAGGAGGGCGGGAGGAGGGAGGCGAGCATCGCGCGGGAGGATATGTGCACGATCAGCGGGTTGTCGGACGGTCGGCCCTTGGTGGAAAAGATCTTGGCGGCCGCGGACGCGTCGAGGGCAAGGGCACCGAGGCCATAGACGGTCTCTGTTGGGAATGCGACGACGTGACGTTCTGTCAGGTGCTGAACAGCCGTTTTGATGGAGTTCTCTGTCTCTGGATCAGAGTAGATCGGTGCGTCGCCAGAGAAAGTGATCGACCCAGGGTCACATTTGAGAACTCGTGTTGGAGTAGGTGCCGCGGCCATCGTAGACGGAGTCGTATAGCGGACATGTGGTAACAATCTCAGTTTTGAGAAGAGGGTGCGAGTCAGAGCGAATGACTCCATCCATATAAATTCGATTTGCCATTTCGAGTGCAAAAAATGGTTCAAATATTATCAGTGATATCGATCACATCTCAAATCAAAATCTTGATTTCGCGTAACGCAACCGTATAAAACAGAGGCTTGTAGAATATATCAAAACTTGAAATACCACAATCGCTCACCAGAGCAAGAGTAATATGTAGCCAATAAATAAAGCAAGTAAGTCTAACCGATCAATGTACCCAAATGAGACATGTCTCGATAGCAATGGACCAGAAGGTGAGTAAATGTGGCAGGCGCGTGCGCCGGGAAGTGAATCGTAACCCGTAGGGAATGTGTGTTCGATGGCGAAAGAAAGAGGAATAGAGGTCATTACGAAAAGAAAGCAATCCAGTTTACATTCATAGATCGATACAAGTTGCCGCCGAGTTAGGAAGGGTATCGGCCAAAAAAATAAGAAAAGGTATGCAGAGATGCGACTGAAAACAGACCACGCTTAGCTCTTGCTTGTCATGAAAACCGCAAAGCTCTCTTTCGACTGACGATCGAACCCTAACGGATACGAT
>Ga0307512_10004027_pt1 | contig 16394 bp, 19 predicted proteins | sample 14_EM_MG_FD_200267 | JGI IMG/M metagenome (GOLD analysis project Ga0307512, IMG submission 200267) | Populus trichocarpa ectomycorrhiza microbial communities from riparian zone in the Pacific Northwest, United States - 14_EM | ecosystem: Host-associated > Plants > Roots > Unclassified | place...
TCGACCGCCGTCGTGGCATTGATTGACCATAATTGGCTTAACGGTGTGGAGGGAAAGGGTTCGTCTGGGCATTAGAGGGCGCGCTTTCCCACCTAATAGTGCAACAGTTAATGATAGAAATGGTTCTTACTTCAAGATGGTGATTATCTCGGTGAACGACTAGAACCTTCATCCTCGTGATTGGTATATCTCTTTTCTAGACTGCGAATTCAATTGCAGTTTTACAGCCATCTTTAAAAAGGGAGGGTTGTAAAAGTCAAATCTCGAGTACCCGAGCTACAGTTTGTGCTGCAAAACATAGCCGTCTCCAATTGATGCAAATGGTTACTGACGATGAGTGCGTTTCTACATTACGCAATTCAAGGGCCTGTAGGTCAACCCCGCAACCAAGAAAATGAACCCCACAATCTTGAAGTTGTGGTCGGAGAACTGCAGCTCTCATCTTTCATTTGAAAGCTGTATTCGTTTTCAAAAGTTCATCTACAGAAAGATCCTATTGCTAACAGCATTTCCGAAGCACCTGGCTCGGCACGTTTATTTTTTGCGAGGGCATTCAGATAACCTTTAGCTCCAACGACCTCGCTAGGGGCAAGAAATCTACGTGCGAGACAAGTAAAGATAGTGTTGGAGTGTATGCATCAAGTTACTGTCCGGGAGAGCATCACAGCCGATCATTCAGTAGTGCGGTAAGGGAATGGTCGCCTGATCACCATATTAGGGATAATGGTAGTACCCACCATAGTTGTCTCGCTCTGGTGGGCTACTCCAAGACTAACCCTACTAAAAATCAGTCATTGCCTCATTGGGATTGGGGTTGGGGTTGCGTCCATACACAACCCGCCGCTCCCCACCGCCACTACCACCGCTCCCCACCGCCACTACCACCACTTCCACCAACTGCAGCCTATTAGAGAGACCTTCTCTGTACATTTATTTTTATCTAAAATCAGCTCTAACTCTCTCTTATGTTAAATTTCGATGTTGCAAAGTTAATATTTTGTTGCGCGTGCAGGCGTGGTTTTGGCACCTCAGCTTAGAGTTGCTGCCGACTGTGCAATAACTTTATCTTTTGTGGAGCTAAACTTCGGGGGATATGCTTACCTAATACAAGGTACGGGGGCGGCTCCTAAGCTGGCTCATCTTTATGCTTCCAGATGTATGTAACTCTACCATACTCCAAAAATTCAAAATTGGTTAGATAGTCTCCAGCCAGCTTCCTGTCAGTAAAGCATAATTTCTAGTCAGCACCCAGTGAGCGTACCTCTCAAGTCTCCGTGAGTCTGTTGCTTGAGCAAACATATTAGTAGCTGAGAAAATGCCTTCAACTTGATGTGGGCATGAGAGTACCTTCCACTCAGTAACTCCAATTATTTTAAGTTTAATTAAGTCCACAAGTTTCGCTCTGATTAGAAGAGTTCTATATATGAAATATGAATCAACTGGTCCTCTATCACTTTCAAATTTCCAATTACTACATCACTAATATTCATGGTGCAGTTGTACAAAAACGCTCCAAAATGCTGTTGATACACAACTGCTTTGCTTACTCAATGTTCGAGATATTGTAAATTTGAGACTGAGAGATGAAAAGGGCACCGTTATCCACATTACATGTATAGGACACTTTGTGATCAGAGCTAAATTCATGGACTTAGAAGGGCAGGCTATTTTGAATCTAACTTTAAGAGGTAGGTACTTGCCACAATCAACCACTCAGCCACAGAATTCCAACCAATCAGAATCGAAAAAGACACATGTCGTCTCCTTATATGAATAATGTCGTTAGGTCTACCAGTTTTATGGCGTATTTTATATGTAAAGTGTAAATAAGTATTTGTGATTTTACCTCCCGCAATTTGCGATATTTACAATAATTCCCCGGAAGAAGTGGTATGAAGTGGGCGACATTAATTACACTCACTACTTAGTTAACAGATTGTGGAACATGTGCATTCGAGCTTCACATTTAAACAAGGCTTTGCGTGCAGTTAGGAGATGTTTGCCGACTCGGGTCCATTGTGGATTAATATCAGTTGGTCGCCTACGCTAGCTTTATTAAATTGCTTTATTACCGTACATTCCATAGCTTGTATCTTAGGGCGTACACTGTGAACAGTACTCATCCCATTCATCATTTCTGATACTCGCCTTTGCCATCGTAGCATGCCATCCAATCCAGAGCAATCCAGACAGCGCAAATTCCGACCCAGGAGAATAGAAGAAACAATATACCTATGCCACACCAACAGCACGAAGAAAATTAAAAAAAGACGAAAATTCCCGGTACCATCCACCAGGTTTCCAATTTGGGCCACCATTCAAACACCGAAACTCTTGGAGCTACAGCGAGTGCCCAATACTGATTGACTATACATACTTGCACGACACATAGATTTAGTCTAAAAATCTCACTATCGAAACCTTCAACCACTCATAAATGGCGGACGCTCACCTAACTAAAACGAAGCCTTTCCAGGGTGTCCAGTTGAAGCTTCCACTCTGCTTTCTCTCCACGCCATCATGTCTTCTATCGAATCTTTCGTGCAGGGGTGGTCTGCGCCGAGCGTTTTCAACCGAAGTTCTACTAGTTGTTCAATTAAGGAAATAGCATCATCGATAAAACCTTTTGACTGATATATCCAAGCCATGCTACTCATGCTCTCTAATGTGTCTGGATGTTCCTGGCCCAGCACCTTCTTTCGCGTCCGCAAGGCCCGGACCTGAAGTTCCTCAGCCTCCTTCAACCCCCCGAGCTTCATATATGTCCATGCCAGGTTGCTCATGCCTCGCAAGGTTTCTGGGTGTAGGCGTCCGAGGACCCTCTTTTCGATCTTCAGAACTTCGACCTGGAGCTCCTCAGCCTCTCTCCACCGCCCTTGTTGTTGGTATGTCACTGCGAGATTGCTCTGGCTCATCAAAGTGTACGGGTGCTCCTGTCCGAGGTCTCTCCGTCTGACCTCTAATACTTTGAGCTTGAGGTTTTCAGCCCTCCTCCACTGCCCTTGATTCTGGTATATCGTGGCAAGGCTGCTCATACTTATCAGGGTATCTGGATGCTCCTGTCCGAGGACTCTGATTCTCGTTTCCATGACGTCAGCCAATAGTTCCATAGCCTCCTTCCATCGCCCTTGGTCATTGTATATCAACGAGAGATTATTCGTGCTCGTCAAGGTTGTTGGATGTTCATGGCCCAGCTCACTCTTTCTCATCTCCATGACGTAGACTATTCGATCTTCAGCCTCCTTCAATTTACCCTTGCTCCAATACACTTCAGCTAGGCTCGATATTGCTTCAAGATGTCTTTCGGAATCCGCATTACACTGTATTGTGTCATTGACTTGTTTTTGGCACAAATGGGTCAACAAATTGTCGAAGATCTCCCTGTCCGACAATTTGGGAGAGAAAGTATCAATCCAGCCTTTCAAATGCGCCTCAAAAAGCTGCAGATGACCCATGCTACACTCGTATGTATAGCGTAACCGCTCAAGCCACCTCCATCCTTGGGTAGATTCGAGAAAAGTTCGAAGTTGCTGAAGGCAATCTTGGTAGTGATCATCAACCTTGGTGACATGCCAAATTAGTTGCGTGGAGGCGTACTCCAAGAGCGGATAACTGTTCACATGATCGACCGGCGCTCCCACTAGGTTGACATTAAAGCAGGAGAACGACAGGTATGATAACAGAGCAAAAACAATTGGAGAGTGTAGGTTGCTCGACTCGAAAACAAAATTGTTAAGCCTGGTGTCTTGAGAATAGCCTGATGAAAGCAAATAATCTTTTAGCGACGTATGAACAATCTGGACAGTGTTGTTGGGTAACACGGTGACGAGTGGTGCGGCTTCATTGATGATAGTTCGCGCGTTATCTTCTCGAAACTCGTAGTTTTCATGGTCGGGCAAGCCTTTCAGCATTTCTACAGCAAGACAAAACTCATGGAGACGTAGAGGTCGTGCGGCTGCTAGAACCAGTCGTAGCACAAGGGCATTCTGCATGCGGCGGGTATCTGATTCGGAATTGGCAAGACGTTGGAGTATGTCATTATATAATACTTTGAGTCCAACTGGGGGTTTCTTTAAAACTTCGTCAATCCGATAGTGGTTGTACTTGATTTCGGAAAGCATGAGCCGAGCCCATAGCATCATTCCTTCAGAGCCACTGATCAACTGTCGGCGAAGGCGATCCTTGACTTCGGGGTTCCTTAGCTCCAAATTTTCCACATTTACCCGTACGAGGTACTCAATATCATCCCTAACATCGGCTACCTTTATGGAAATACTCTCCCATACACTAGTATTATTGCAGGTGACTGGTATGTCCAGCCGTGAAAAGACAACGGCTTTTGACTTGGGAGATGCGTCGAAAACATCGGTAAGTTGGGTAATGAAGTCGGCGATTTCCTTACTGGTATTGCCGCATTCGTCGAGACCGTCAATGACACAGATGCATCCGCCAGAGTGCTTCAACAACCGTTTCAAGAGTACCCACAGCTTTGGTTCGGAGGTGGCGCATGGATCCTTCGAATCCATACGCGCGGCGGTGATTACCGAATGAAGCTTTCTCTTTTCGGAGGTTGTCACTGGGCTCTCAACAAGCTGAAATAAAATATTCCGTAGAACCGACATCACATCGCTTCTATTTTCCATACCAGCTTTGCATAAAACACGTACAACAGGAAGTGTGGATGTTGATAAGTGGAGTATGAGTTGAGATGCAATGGTGGATTTGCCGCAACCAGGTTTTCCCGATACCCAAAGGCCAGGTACAGAACGGGGGCTCTTCCAATTTTCCACTATATCGTTCCTCAAAAACCATTTACAAGTTCCATCAAGATGTTCGTCGCACAGCTTTTTCAGGTCGGAGGAAAATCCGCCCTCTGCGTGACGTAACCATTTACCGTTCTCGACCGCCTGTTGAAGTATTTCGGCTTCAACAAAGATTATATCAGAATCTTCACTGCGGAAAATGGGTGCGCTGATCACTCACACTCTATGGTCAGTAAGTGAATATCATCCTGGACGCCTCTTTCAAATCGCGAAATATTTTCTGGAAGAATCTTAATCAGTTCTGATCTTAATGACAATGGCAGCCTGACAGGAATATGGCAGTCCCTTACCTAATGTCCCTTTGAACCTGCTACTGAACGGCTGAAAGGCGGCGGACAGGTATCGACCTAAGAATGTCAGCGTTGAGATGGTCAACCTTGTCCAATTCGAATACATACGGGCAGTTGGTTTCTTGAAAAATGCCATCGCCCGAAAGAGAAAAATAAAAATCTCAGCAAACAGTGCTATCAAGCCGTCATGTAATTGCCGAAGAACGTCTCTCGCTGAAGTCCGATGATGGGCAAAAAGCGATGTGTACGTATCCGCGCGGAATACAATACCAGCGATCTGATCTAGAGAATCGACAATCTTTTCAGAAGTGGACCCTTCTGCAACCGCAGCCTAATAATAATCAGTTCGTGGTTAGTCGGCACTGAAAATACCGTAGTATTTTAAGAGAATGGAAAAAATACTAGAAATATGAACCGAAAAGCTCCCCAAGCCAATGCTGTGTTCTCTGGATTGTGCTGCACCATAATATCGGCGACAACCGCATACTGATTGATCGCCTTGACGATTTTTTGTACCTTACCCGTGAATGCATATCGTTTATCTTCCACAATTTTACCCGCCGCCTCAACATCGGCTAGCAGATTAGAATAAGTCGTCTGCTGCTGGTTTGAAGCTTGGAGTTGTCGCAGCTCTTTAGGCTCTAGCCTTGATTGGAAAAGTTTATACGCTTCATCCCATGCTGAGTACAAATCAACCCAGGGATTCTAGCCGGCATTAGAAATGCAAAGCTTCATAGACGACGACACCTACAGTTAAGGGCCCAGACGATGGGTTCATTTTATATCCAGCTGCGTAGTTGCGACGAGAGTTTGAGAAAGGAATGAATATCGGAGGCAGGATGAGGCTGACGAGGAGCGGGGAAGAACGAAAATCTTTCTGAATTGAAAGGTGTGTTACACGGCATCAGGTAGCATTCCAGAATACTAACAGCCCAATCATAGACGATAAACTCGAATCTAAAATACGCAAGCAGATATGCAGGGATCGTGCTGTGTGTGTTACGTCATTCATGGACCCATGAACGGCCCAAGTGAAAAAAAAGGTATGCAAATTAAATTTGCACCGCTAAGAGGACTATTAAAAGCCAGCTATTTAATTGCTGGTAAAGTTAGCTAAGTAAAATAATTATAAATAAAGTCAGCGAAGCTAACTGACTTGTAAATGTAAAATATAGAAGCTAACTACCATGTAAACGAAATATATAGAAGCACAGCGAAGCCAGTAGCCATGTTAATAAGATAAACAAGCACTGGTGGCTGCTTCGCTGCCCCTAGAGGGACGTGAATCTACCGAGCCGTTCTCGAGCGGCACTCAATTTTGTATTCTTGGGGAGTGCTGGGTTCGGGAGTATGCAGTCGAGTATGGTGCCCCATCTTTGTCAAAATACGTCGGCACGTCGACATGCCGGTGTCATTCGCGTCGACGTGCATAAAATGCTGTATTTCAGACCAGCGTACATGCGCTTGACTCCATACTCATGCTCAATAGTATACTCCTAGACGTGTTCGACTTCATACCGCCACCAGGCATCTAAACGGTCCGGGGCGACTATAGTCTTTCGGGGCCTGACATCGCGGTCCCGTCCGGCGTATCAATTTCGCGGCCTGGCTGAATGCTTCAAATTCTATACCGAGCCCTACAAGTAGCGGCGATAGACCTTAAACCAAGTAGCTGTGGGTGCTGTGATGGTGGGAATAAACCTGCAGGCCTGAACACGGAAAATAGTATCCCTTTGCCGGTAACCGGGTTTGGGCCCACAGATGGGCCCGCTTTTAAAATACACATCACACAACCACAATTCTGCCAAATGCCCCCAGAATAAATAAAAATACTCTACATATGGTGAAATTCATAAAAAAAAATTCATTTGGGTGTCAAACACAAAACCTCATTGCAGTCCTCACACTTTATGCTGGTTTTCATGCCTTCTCCACTACCACCCTAACTTCTTCTCCACCTGCAAAGGAAACAATCTACTCTACTCTCCATCCAAAGTGGGGAATGCATTCCTGGTACCTTTCAGCAGAGGGGAAGGGGGGTGTGCTTGGTAACTAGCCTGGTAGGAAGTGGGGGCAAGGCAGATTGTGTGGTGGGAGAAGACTGAGTGATTTTTTGTGAAGCCGGCATGCGGGAGGAACTTTTCATCGTTGATGGACTTCCAGCTTGCAGAAGGTCGCACACAATGAAGAGATGGGAGTCAAAGTGCTCCACAGTGTGCTATTTGTTGCTGGAAGATCTCAATAGATTATAAGGCTGTTGATGACGGCTGTCTCCAGAATTCAATAGAAAAGTGAATACCAATTGCATCTGGATATGAGCTGTAAATCAAAATAGGTTCATTACTGGTCAGCCACATCCACACCCACCTTGTGCTGGCTGTAGGCATCAACAATGACAGGTATATCAAGCTCTTTCTGGCACTCTCCAGGAAGAAATGTGGAATTTACTCCACTTGCATTGGTGCTCTTGTTGCCTGGATGCTTTCTCATTCTCAGCACCAGTGAATTATCACCACTTAGAGGGTGGATTGTAGACATCATGGTAACAGGAGAACTGTCCATCCATAGCAAGGTTGCAACCCCATCATTAACAGCTCCACATTGAAAATAATAGGGCAATTTGGCATTTTTCCAAAGTTATAGCTCCTTGGGAAATCCTCGGATCTGCTGCCTGCATGTGCCACATGCTCCAATCCTCATCCGATGGTGCTCTGCCAGCAGATGTTGTATTCTAAAGAACTTGTTGATGTATATATTGAAGGAGAAATTTCGATGCTTCAGGTGTAAATATTTAATCATGTGGTAAACCGTCTTTAGAGTATCTGTAAGCGGTAACAGATGGGATTCTACATCAACAGGATCCCCTCCTACTGCATTTGAAGATGGGAAGAACTCCCAGACATAGCCCTTCTCTGCCATACAGAAAAACTTATATTCTTGACTAATTGGCTTATTTGGCATCTTTGTAAGGTGAATAGACCTGCCTGTGAATAGAAACATGGCTGCATCAATAATAACATTGCTGCCAGGTACTCGGTACTGCTGTGAGAAAAACTGCAGCTGCTCGAGCAGAATATCCACCTTTGAATGCCAACCACATGGGCCTTCAGAAGTTTCAGTTGGGGAATTGTACGGAGAAACATGGAAGCAGCAGCAAATCTCCTCAATGCGAGTCTTGCCAAGGTAGACAGCTGGTGGTAACTCATCCTTGGGAAGGTAAACTCCATTCTTCATCCAGTACCTCTCAGGAGGAACTCCAATCAGACCAGCATTCTCAACCGTCCCGCCCGACGGCTGGGGATGGCATGCCGTCCGAATTCTTGCCAGGACAGACAGGACGCCTCGAAAACTGCCAGTTCCATCCGAGCACAAGCATGATGGTGGGACGGCCGGTGTCTGCTGCGGACGGTCGAGGTACCGGCCCCGGCCGTCATCCACAGTCCCCGGCCGCCATCGGGCGGTTACTATTATACCAACAGGAAACCAAAATGAGTATTGAGAGTGTACGTTAAAAGATATAAATAGATGTATCTATACAGTGTTCCTATAAAATTGTATGGATGGAGCAGATGCTAAAGGATCTTGCTTTCAAGGTTGGATAATTGTAATGAGTTTAATATAATTATTATATATATTCAGAAATATCCATGGATGTCGATAGATGACGACCGGGGACGACCCCGCTCCGTCCCCGACCGTCCTGCCACAAAAAGTCGGCACGATTTCCTTCCTACCCTTGGACCGACGGCATCTGGCCATCCTGTCCCGTCCTTTGTTATTTCGGACGGACAGGATGGTTGAGAACACTGAATCAGACCCATATGAATTTGAATTGCCAGCCAGAGTTAAAGCTCCTGAGCAGTAACTGACTGCCAGGAATGCTGCCACTCCTTCTCTGGCTCAAGAAGCTGCTGCTGGGCGTAGGAATTGGTGTTGGCTACAAGCTGTGCCATAATGGAGTTGGTAAGAAAGAGATTGAAGATTTGAATTGGAGTAATCATATGGCATTCACCTTGGAAAATGAGAGGGGCAATTGCTTCCATGCATTGGGAGAAGGGAAAATCTGTTGTACAGGGTCGAATGTGGGAAGCTTAGGAAGATCTGTCAAATTTGAATTGGTTTTTTCAGTGTTTTCTGTTGAAATGTACTGATTGCTAGAAGCTTGTATTCTCTAGGTACAGGTATATTCGTGCTCTTTATATATACGGTATTCGGAGTATGTCTTGTACGCATGCATGCGCACTCAGCTGGCATCTCCAGCTGAGTCTGGAATGACCATGATCATAGAGAGATTATGCATCAGGCCAACTGAAGCCATACGTCAGGGAGATAAACCATATATTCAACACTCCCCCCTCTTGCTACGCTCCATGGAGCAAGATAATAAACAAACAAACAGACAAGCAAACAAACAGTGATTCTCATAGTAGCCTCCTTAGAACCCTGCATGGCAAGAGAGCAGGGAAAGAGTACTACCGTAGCCTGAGGATGGCCATCCATATAAACAAAGAAATCCGTATTCCAAAAGTAAAGAGAACCATGAATCGACCACCAATTACCATAAACCCATTGCTTTCGTGAACTTCCTATGCTTATCATTGGTTACTGCGTTTGTGAGTATATCTGCCACATTTTCGTCTCTGTGTACGTAGGAGTAGTCGACTATTCGTCGTTTATGCAGATCTCGACTGTTGTGATAGCAAACGTTGATGTGTTCAGTTCGAGCTTTGATGATTCCCGTGGTGATAAGGGTGAGAGCACCCTGATTGTCGCAGTTGATTGGCAGCGGTGGTAAGTGTTTGCCGTGAACGTCTTTCTGTAGTTGAAGTAACCATTTCGCTTCTCTAGAGACCTCCGAGCAGGCGATGAATTCCGCCCCAAGAGTGGAGATGGCGATGAGACTTTGCTTTTGACACTGCCACGAGATAGCTCCATCGCTGGCGAGAAACACGTGGCCTCCCTGACACATGTGGTCCGCATTGTGATTTGCCCAATCGGAATCCGAATAACCTACGAGACTATTGCCAATGCCAATGCCAATGCCAATGCCAATGCTGATGACATTGCCGGTGAAGTGTAGTCGAAACTCGGCTGTAGATTTGAGATATAGAAGGACTCACTTAGTAGCGGTCATATGGGTGGTGAATGGCCGCGAATTGTAACGAGAAAGAGCAGCGACCGCATATGGGATATCTGGCTGAGTTGCAAGTGCTGCGTACATTAGTGATGCCAGGACTGCTTGATAGTCTGTGATATCTTCCAATTCGTTCTCCCCCCGATCATCGGCCAAGTCCAATTTTACATTGGGATCCATCGGCGTCGAGACATCGTGAGTGTGCTCCATGCCGAATCGTCCGAGAATTGTGATGATGTTGGCGTTCTGTCTGAGACTGACCCCGGTACCATCCCCGGTACCTTCATGGTGGATTTCGATGCCGAGGAATTGGCGTGCCGGGCCGAGATTCGTTATCTTCTATCTCTGTGAGCGTTTCGCTTTGACTTCAATCGCAGCTTTGGCGGCGGCCTCCAGATATGACATGGAGATATTGTCGACATACAGAAGTATCAGAATGCGGTCACTGCGAAGGTAGAGGTTAGGATCCGCAAGGGATTGAGTGAACCCAAGAGAGAGTAGAAAAGTGTCGATATCGTCGTGCCATAGCTGTGGAGCTTGTTTAAGGCCGTAGAGAGCTTTCCTGAGTCTGACAACGATCTTTGGTATGTGGAGGCCCTCTGGCCATCCTTCTGGCAAAGTCATATAGATGTCGTCATCGTCAATTTCGGGGTTTAGGAAAGCGGTCACTACATCGAAGTGATCCATATTCCACCCATATCTCCCGATGAGTGAGATGCGATACCCAAACGTAGTTACCTTCCCAATAGGGGCATAAGTCTCACCAAAATCCGTCTGTTCGTATCCTTTCATGACTAGCCATGCTCTGTACCGTGTGGACCCGTCAGGATTGTGTTTAGTCTTGTAAACCTACTTACAGCCAATCGGCCTAACTTGCAGTTGCCATGCTTCCCGGGAATTGAGCGTGGAGAAGGTGTAGTTGAGCCGGATCCATGAGCTTTCTTCCTCCATGGCTCTTTCCAGTGATCTCGTTGAGGGCTTTGCATAGCTTCCGCGTAGGTGAATGGATCTGTTGCAGATGCCGTCAAGGCTTCTGCGGAGACTTTACCTTGACTTCTTGTGACACGACTCCCTATCGGTGGAGCTGGAGCTGGAACTGGGGTTGGAGCTGAAGCTGGAGCTGGAGCCGCTCGTGGTACTTGGCTTGATTTCTGGATTGCTGTTACCGAGCGCCGGGCAGTCTGATCCTCTCTGCGGAGGCACCCGGCTGTGGGCGATGTTTTCTGCATTTGCTGCCGAACGCTGGGCAGTCTGATCATCTTGGCGGAGGTGCCGGCTGTGGGCGTTTTCTGCTTCCTCATCAGGAGCTTCATCCATGGGAGATGGGAATCTCTTACCAAACTGCGTAGGTTGACTGTCTTGCCTTCGGAGAGGCTCATCTCCAGTATCTGTTTCCTCGATATATTCCTTGTCTTCTGGTACTTCCAACATATCGGTATCAATCTCATTGCTTTCATGCAGGCATGACATGTGTGTATTTCTCTCTTCGTCGACGACGACTTCCTATTGGGCTTTCAACATTTGGAATTCGGGATCCCATATCCTCCACAACATCTTTGAATCGGGTGTGTAGCCTACCATCATGCAGGGCTTTGATCTCGGGCCGAAGTTGCCTCGGCATTGGACTTCGGGCTGAGTCTGCCCGCATAACATCCAAATCGGGGTAGGTTGTGGATAGAAGCTTGATACAATATTTCGTTGCCATCAGCATCAGGCATTGGTTTGCCAAATCGGTGCAGCATCTCGTATGGCGTTTCGTACAGTGCTTGATAGCCATCGCGGTCATTTCTTTTCAGACCTTCATTCGGTGATCTTTGATGGAGATAGACTGCGGTATTAACTGCTTCTCCCCAGAACTCAATGGGAGCATGAGAGTCAATCATCATTGCCCGGGCCATTTCAGTGATTGTACGGATCATTCGTTCGGCAACACCGTTCGTAGGGTGTGCGTATTGAAGTCATGGCTCGTATGTAGTACTGCGGGCTGTGAGGACATACTGGAAGGTCTTATTGTCGTATTCTCCCCATCCATTATCGCACCGGAAGCGCTTGATCTCGTATCCCATTGATTCTACTCGGGCCTGAAATGACTGGTAGGGGGAGGTGCAGGTTTTGCCTTCAATATATGGGAGCAGCCATACGGATGTGTACCTCGTGTAGTCATCGATGAATAGTATATAGTATCGATTGGCTCCCAAGGTCGGTGTAAAGAAGGGACCACACACATCCGAATGTACAAGTTCAAAAGGCTTCGTAGTGCATTTCACTGGCACTTTAATGAACCTTTGCTCCTGCTTGGCTTGGATGCACACTGTGCACATTGAGTCATCATGTGTATATCCGTCAATCAGAGTTTTCATGGCGGTGGGATTCATATGCGCTAGTCGTCGGTGCCATAGTCTTGACTCTGGGATTGTGAGAGACTTTCGAGTGGACTGAATTTTGGCTGGTATAGGTCCTCTTGATGATTCGATTGTAGGCTTGATTGTATGCTCGATTGTATACTCGATTGTATGCTCGATTGTATGCTTGATTGTATGCTTGATTGTATGCTCGATTGTATGCTCGGTTGTATGCTCGATGGTATGCTCGATTGTATGCTCGATTGTAGGCTCGATTGTAGGTGAGCTGTCTCTCTTTCTCCTTTTTCCGTTCTGGGTAGTCGATGATAGGAGTGCGGTCGCGGGGATTATGATATATATGCCATTGATTATTTTTCCGGTGAGACTGCAGGAAGATGGCCAAGTTATGGAGCATTTTCCGTTCCGAAATATAGTCATATGCCCACACAAATCCAATTGGTTGATCGATAGAAGGCAAAGTCAAAGAGTAAGAGTATGGAGGGCTTCTACTTGATACCCTTGTATAATGTCGACAAATCCGTAGTGCGTGGCGGTGACTGAATTGTTGTCTCCAAGCTCGGGTAATATTGGCAGTGAGAGTTGTTGAACGTTGAAAAGCTGCTGTGCACATTGCACATGTGGTGGGACACTGCGGAATCAATGACCCACTTCGGAGCCGTGGTGGCGGCGGCGGTGGCGGCGGCGAGAGCACAAGCAGTTAGTCAGAAGGGATTGCAGTCTCCAGTCGTAGCGAGATCTGCTGTAGCAGTGGCTTTCTTCACTTTCCACCACTCCTTTATACGTTTGTAGCAGACGCAATTGACTTTGACGTGGCCTGGGAGCCCGCACTGGAAACAAATGCGCTTGTCGTTTCCTCTGTTATTTCCTCCCTCCTGGGCGCGTTTCCGCTGCCTGCATGCATCTGTAGTATGGCTGTGAATTTTGCAATAGGTGCACTTACCTTCGTGGCTGTCTCCGGTTCCACTGCTTCCACCGTGTCCACTATGTTCACCGCGTCCTCCACGTCTGCCGTGTTCACAAGGTCCACTACGCCCACGGCCTCAGCCACGGTAGCCGCCACGTTGTGAGAACAGGGCGGCCCTCGTGGATGCATCTCCAAGTTCTTTGGTGAGGCTGGCTGTAGTTTCTTCCTCTAGGAGGTCATGCATGGCTTCTTCGGGTGTAGGCAAAGGCCTTCTATGCTTTAGGACAATTAATATCATCGCATACTAAGATGGCAGTGATGTGAATATTTGCGTGCGAAAATCTCGAGCAGTGACTGCATCGTCGGTATGGTCCAGTTCTATGCGGTAGTTACTGAGCTTGGTGAAGTATGCTTTAAGTGGTTCGTCCTCCTTAGGTCGGGAAGCAGGGAACTGGCAAAGAATGTCCGGTCTGCTGATATAAGATCCGGCGGTGTCCAGACTAGTTTCTAGTGTGTTCCACATTTTGTGAGGATTTCGTATACCTTTAACGATGCTCCGTAATTCGGAGGAGCAAGATAGTCTGATCATAGACGCAGCCTTGGCTTCCTTCGCCTTCCAATGATCATAGTTGTCATCGTGGTCGAAGTCAAGTGGGTGCGGTTCAGGATCCTCTCCAGTGACGATTGCATATGCTTTGATAGCTGACATGATGAGAATCAGGTTGTCTTTCCATTTGTCATAATTGTCGTGAGTGAGCTTAGGGATGTCGCCCCAGCTGGTGATGTTCAAGGCGGGTTCGGAGGAAGTGATTGTGAGATCGTGGAGATGGCTCGTGATGGCGTTGAGTTTTAGTGCTGTTTATGCGGCTGTTGCTACGGTGACAAGGTTTAGGGTTCTTGAGGCTCTTTTGGAGGTTGTGAAGGAGATTGTAGGAAAGATCGTGAGATTTTAGATAGTCGTGATAACCGGGCTCATAACCTGTTGAAATGTACTGATTGCTAGAAGCTTGTATTCTCTAAGTACAGGTACATTCGTGCTCTTTATATATACGGTATTCGGAGTATGTCTTGTACGCATGCATGCACACTCAGCTGGCATCTCCAGCTGAGTCTGGAATGACCATCATCTTAGAGAGATTATGCATCTGCCCAACTGAAGCCATACGTCAGGGAGATAAACCATATATGCAACATTTTTTTGTGCAACTTGGCCAAGTGATCAGCTGTGATCAATCTGGCTGGCTGAATATATGCCTCGTCTAACGAGCTATAATTATTGTCAAGGTTGAGCATTGCAGGTTGAGCTTTAGTAGTGGGTGAAGACACATCAGGTATAATGACAGGTTGATGCTGTACCACTGTAGGTGGTGGTGGTGATTGGGAGGAGGTGCACTTTGAACCAGAGTGATCGTCCATGATGCAACACTTGGCACTTTGTTCTTTCACATTTTTTTGTGAGGATGGTGGAGATGAGAGTATAAGTGGTGGGGGTAGGTAGTTGACATTACAGTTCTGAGGTCTGAGGGCTTCTCTGCTCATGGTTGTTGTGGTGTGGTAGATGGGAAGTGGGAAGGTGGTTGCTGCTGGGCTGGAGGATGGTACTCTCACAATCTCCAAAGTACTGCTATTTATATGCAACTCAGCACCACAGAACTTGTCACACCGCCACAAGAATTCACAAATAGAAGCTTCTACAAGTTATCTTTCAATTCATAATATTCTAGGGGGGAGTTTAAGTGGGTGGCTGTGTTATAAGCGACAAGGCACAGCGCTCGCGAAAGTGGGCCGTTTCGTGGGCCCGCTACCGGCGAAGGGATAAAATATCATGATTTCGACCACTTCTCACAGTTTAATCTGTATGCCACAGAGACTACCGACCCTGTAGGGGTCTAGTCCAAGGAAAATTTCCCCTGGTCTCTAACGGTCCAGAGTTCTGCACCCCAAAATCTACAGTCGGAAGCTTGCCCAGACGGGACGGACTATTGAGATGCCTGCCAGGCACACTCGACTCCATCCACCCATGGGCGCTTGACATCATGGTGCTAAGTACGCTCGACTCCATACTCCCCTGCAGCGATCGACCCCAGCGAGGGACAACTCTCAGCAGCATCGACTACACGCTCCCAACGGTGACCGACTCCCAGCAGCGATCTACTCTCAGCGAGGATCAGTTCCCAGTGGCAAATAACACCCAGCGGCAATCGATTATATGTACACTATGACCCAGCCCCCAGGAATTAGTTTTATATCTTTGGAGAGGGAAAGGTGGAGTCTGGCATTTCAGGGAGCATTTAGACAACTATAGCTTAAATTGATCATTAGTTAGAGTTGATCTCCGCTGGGAGTCAATTGCCGCTGGGGAGTTAGTTGCTGCTAGGAGCATGTAATCGAGCGAGTCTGGGAGTATAGAGCACTTTGTGATCGGGGTGAAACTCGTGGACTTAATTGGACGAACGATACTGAGATTGATTTCACGTATTATTTTGCCACAACCAGCCACAGTAAGCTTATAAATAGGTACTTAAGTATATATCAACTTATCAACTAATGAGAATGCCACATCAGCCACAGTATGTAGGTATGCACCACCTGTCAACCAATGAGAATGCTTCGTATTGCATATACAGGTCTCAGCCGGAGATGTGTCCAGTGTTCCTAAGCGGCCAGGCCGGGCCTAGCGGCTTTACCGGCCGGCCTGGCGGCTTTTCTTGGCGGACTAAGCCTAAACAGAATATTTTGTTCGAAAGATTCTCTGCTGCCTTTACTAAAAAAGTCTCCAAAGTACGAAACATAAACCATATCCAACTCAATCATCGTAGCCCTGCCATTGCCGTATTCCATCCATCAACCAGACCAAGGCTTATGCAGGCCGATGCAGGC
>Ga0307512_10004029_pt1 | contig 16387 bp, 17 predicted proteins | sample 14_EM_MG_FD_200267 | JGI IMG/M metagenome (GOLD analysis project Ga0307512, IMG submission 200267) | Populus trichocarpa ectomycorrhiza microbial communities from riparian zone in the Pacific Northwest, United States - 14_EM | ecosystem: Host-associated > Plants > Roots > Unclassified | place...
TGTTGACAAATCGGAGGTTTTAGTTAGTCGTCCCAATGAAGGTATACAACCTAGTCTTGGGCTTGCCATGGCAAGAAACCCGGAAATCGATTGCTGCAACGGTCGATTGACAGCCCTGCGAGCGCCAAATGGACCGCAACGGGCGAAGATTCCAGAAGCAGATCGCACAAGTCCTCTGCCGGAACGCGGTGTGGGACAAAAAAATCATAAGTCCCGCTACCGCATTCGATCATCTCTGAGCTAGTCAGGAAGTGGTCGAGGCATTCGTCATATGACTTGGTGAATGTCAAGGGTTGCTGGGAGCATCTCTGGAAGGCATCACCGAAGGTGAGGGAAACCCCAGGATGCTGAATGCGCGAGCAGGAGCAGCGGCAGTAGTTGCGGCAGAAGAGTGACACAGTGACGGTGCTTGAATGACTGCTACCGGCTCGCCGAGACACGAAGGGAGAAACTGGACAACAGGGGTGGTCTATTGCGACGAACCGTCTGATCCAGCCAACCCGGGACCCCTACCCATCTCCACTCCACCAATGTTACAGGGGTGCTTCCACCTATGTATCTATACTTATTTGTATCCAAAGATACCTATAAGAAGATACTAAGTACACGGCCGTATGTCCTATAAAATTCCTTAAGCGTATTTGTAGTTTTGTAAAGATTATAACGCAACAAGGTTCAAATTATCGTATCGGAAGTTATCAGGTAATAACCCAGTCGTACTTTGGCGTACCGCAACGCTGACAATCCTCCCTAATTCGTAATTCCTAATTTTTGCCAGCCAAGTATGCACAAAGCGTATCCTTAGGAATTGCTTGCAACCTACTCCGTTGCTTTTTAGTTAAAGGTCTTGTCGGAACCTTCCCTGACCTCGTTCGAGACAACACACAAGGCTTTCACTCTAAAGCCTTCCTTTCTTTGCGAGAATTATTAATGAACCTATTGGCACTCTGTGTAATCAAAGACGCTTGATCCAGTTCCAGGTCACTATCCCCAACCTCGAGATTATCGTTATTTCGTTTATCGATTTGATTAATCCTTTCGGGATGAATATAACCCGATGCAACCTCAGGGATATAACAGCCGGAAAGATCCTGAGGCTCAATAACTTTCTCCTCGCGGGAATGATTCGGAACTGATATTTCCCTTCTTATCCGTAGGTTGTCGATATGCGTTCCTAATCCTTCCGTAAGGCCTATCACAGAAGCTATCCACCAGACACTTTGCGCCACAAAGATATACTGATGTTTTCTGGCGTAGCTAATGATTTTCTCTAACGCATATACTATAACGTCGTTTTCGTTCTCGAAAGTAATAGTCATGAAGATTGGATAATACTTATCAAAGGTGTGGGGCTGCCGCTACACAAAGCTAATAGATTTTTATATATAATAATAGATATAGGTATCATAAAAACTTAATAATAAATAATGGTTTTTCTCCGCTGGTAGGTATCGCTGATTGTTTCGCTGCTAGAGCTTGTTCTTTTCATTGCCGTAACAATGTGATCTCTTTATAGAAAGTTCTCGGGATGTTACACATGCGCACCCATTTTTCCTCTCTTTGATTTTTGATAGCAACGTGCTTTGGGTCTTACATTCATTATCGTCCGCATGCATGCTAAGGCAAGCCGGCACTGTTTGCGCATGGTAGAGATTGCCACGAATCCCTTAGGTTATCGTGTCCATGCACGTGAGGCATTAATGCGTTACGCTACTGATAAGAATCAGCCCTCACATGCATGATATCATATATCAGATCATAACTTCAACTTTGACATCTCACGCTCGTATGGTTCGGGAATCAGAAACAACTGTCAACATAGTGACAGCGTCTTTCAGCTTAATCAATACTGTAGTATGATTGCTTCATAGGTTTACGTGGTGGACAACCACTACTATGCCGATATAGATTAAATGACACACACGTAGCGTTGCAGTTGCCGTTCCGTCACAATTTAATGTGCGGGGATGCTTCGACCTCATATCAACAGTCATGCCATAATTTTTCAATCACGTCGCTGCTCAGGCCGGGACAATTCCCTTTGGCCGGGGAGTGCCCAGTGCTCCGACATCACACAAGACATCGGTCTTAAGATCCCACGTAATAGCTCGCAACTATCGATTGCCGTGTTCGCACTACGAACTCCTTTGTTCTACGCGAATCAAACATAATCACTCTAGCATTGGAAATGAATCTGGTTAAAAATAACACGCTTGGCAGGGTTGTATCCCATTCGATCTGGCAGTGTTATTGCGTCATCAAATCAGCTGCCGCAGCTTATGCTTTCAATGAATCCGCTAACCCTAAGGTTATTTAATCGAGACGAGTACCACTCATACCCCGCTAAAGGTAATCGTGACTGCGAGTTCTGGGGATGCCTAGGGTAGTCGTTATGCATGTCAGGTGGCCCGAAGGTTATTTCACTGACAAGTACCCATCATAGGTTATCCCAGGTACATATACTCTTCTTAAGGGAAAACCCCTAACAACCAAAGCATGCTACAATGCAGAATGCAGACAAGGCTAATGAGAATAGGAACAGACATAGTTAACGTGGAGATGGTAACAGATGATGGGGGTCGCATCCCAGCACAATATCAAGGTTTCACAATATCAAGATTTCCCAATATCAAGATTTGTCGTATCCTCGTGAGATACAAGGATTATGTGGACGTATGCAGCAAAGATATGCCAACTCTCGCACCGCACCTTTCAAGGCATCCAAAGGGAATTCGTCAGGAAGAGCGGTTCTGGCTCGAGGAGCGTAGGAAGATGGTGAGAGGAAATGACAGGGTACCAGGCCGTGAGGAACCACACAAATTTCGTGGATCTACGAAATCTCGGAAACAACGAGCCGACATCGAAGCAAACGTAACCAATGGATTCATCCAGCGATCATCGCATGCGGCAGCACCGATCTTATTTGCAAAGAAGGACGGCGGACTGCGGCTGTGTGTGGACTTCCGAGCTCTCAATAAAGCCACGGTGAAGAACCGATATCCTGTCCCACTGATCTGGGAGATGCTCGACAGAACCTAACCAATGCCTATCACCTCATCCAAATCAAGGAAGGCGACAAGTACAAAACCGAGCTACAATACCAATTAGAGGAGATAAGTTGTCGGCAGAGCAATGACGTTTAAAGAGAGGGATGACCCTACCTGAGATCCCGGAACGATGGACCAGAGTGCACTTAACGACAGAGAAGTCCAGCGGCGATCAGAGAGCGGCGATAAATGCACCCAGAGAGCCGGGATAAGGGTACCAGAAGAATCAACATACGCACCTAGCATCCGGAAGATGATAAGCCCACCTAGAGAATTCACTGCCAAAGCCCGAAGAGACGTCGAAAGGTCAAGGCGAAGCAAGTAGCAACACGAAGCCAGTTGAAACACGAAGCAAGTTGAAACACGAAGCAGGTCAACAAGAAAGACCAAATCAAGTGGAAAAAACGAGATGAAAGCAAGTGTAAAGATGAGATGAAAGTAAGTGGAAAAATGAGACGAAGCAAGCGAAGTCGACCAAGACCAGCCAAACGACAAGCGATGTCGAAGACCTCTGAAATCTAGAGACGAAGGCTGCCGAAAGACACGTCGGTCAACAAAGATCACCAAAAGTCTACCAAAGTTCATAAGTCTACCGAAGCACGACAGCAATCAACAATCGATTTGAGTCTAAGTTGTCGGCGGAGCAATGAACTTCAAAAAGGGGGATGACAGTGTCAAAAAAAATGCGTCCTACCGACAAGCCAAAAGCCCACCGGGAGGCAGTCTACTGAGACACACTGAGAAGTCGACCGAGAAGTCTACCGAGAAGTCGACCAGTCAAGTCCTACTGAGAAGCCAAAAGCCCACCGGGATGCCATCTACAGACATGCACCGTAAAGTCTACCAAGTCAATCAAGATTCTATTGAAGCCTCCTTTCGAGAGCGCAACCATGAAGTTGACCGGATGGTCACCAAAGCGGACTTTGAACAACGAGTCAATGCCACTTACCGATGACTACTGCTTGAGAGATATTATTCGAAGCACTGCATAAAGGCTCAAGAGAGCGCAGGCACATTTGAACTTTGGTAAGTATAACCATCTTTAAAGAAGCTTACGTGTTACATGTCGACGCTTAAACTTGACGCGACTTCACACGATGCAATTGATGAATACCATCAATGATCACAGAAGGCTACGACCGATGGCGGCAGCGGAAGCTCCCATCGATGCCAAGTCACGAGCGGAAGCTCTACCACCTTGACAATTTCAACAAAGACGTACACCGAGATACAAGCTATGGGAATGATGGTCGTTGGAGCATGGGTTAGGAAGTCGAGATATGGAGACGGGATCACTTTTGGATGGTTTCTTGTTTCTCTCTTCTGTTCTGCTCTTCTTTGGATCTCGGCCCGGTACAAATGGCATCGGCATGGGTTTTTACCACCTGCCAATGGAGGTGGAGTTTCCCTGTGCACTGGATCCGCCGAAAGGTCGCCATTGAGCTGTATCGATCGGTTGTGGGACTTATGGGTTCATACGATTGCGTACGTAGGATGAATGGTTTCATTCTTTGTTTCCCTTTTCTTTCCTTTTCTCTTGTACGGTTTATGCAGCCCAGGAGGCCTGCGCCTAAAGAGAGGGATAATGTAACGGCGGCACATGACCCAGGTCCGGGTAACGGCCATTCTATATAGTCAGCTCGCCATGAGACTTAGATCTCTAGTGATAATCTTACCTATACACCTATATTTACTATCACTCGAGTCCACATTTGCAACCATATACCATAATTACCATACGTATGCCTCTAAGGCCGAACGCTGGCGTACGTGCCCTTACAATTAACCAGAATTGCATGGCTATGTCCCATAGTCAAGCGAGGCTAGTGTTATTAATATTCTTATGAAAGATATTGAGGTTTACAGATCAACTTATTAATCCTTATCGAATAGGCTTATATGTATCTTTGAGGATATACGAATGGGGACTTCAACCTACGGGTGATAAGAGTTCGTGTATAAGAGAAGGAGTAAAGGAGCAAGAAGTAGCAATAAGAATTCTCATCGATATTCGAATTACCTTCGACAAAGAGAAACGAGGATGTGTATGACATCTTCAGGTATTCTCATCGATATTCGAATTACCTTCGACAAAGAGAAACGAGGATGTGTATGACATCTCCAGGTATTCTCATCGACATTCGAATTACCTTAGACAAAGAGAAACGAGGATGTATATGGCATCTTCAGGTATTCTCATCGATATTCGAATTACCTTCGATGAAGAGAAACGAGGATGTGTAGGACATCTCCAGGTAGTCCCATCGATATTCGAATTACCTTAGACAAAGAGAAACGAGGATGTATATGGCATCTTCAGGTATTCTCATCGATATTCGAATTACCTTCGACAAAGAGAAAAGAGGATGTTTATGACATCTTCAGGTATTCACATCGACATTCGAATCACGTTCAACAAAAAGAAATGATGATGCGTTATGGTATCATCAGGTATTCTCATCCACATTCGAATCACCTTCGACAAAGAAAAAAGTTGATGTGTTATGGTATCATCCGGTATTCTCATCAACATTCGAACCACCTTCGAAAAAGAGAAACGATGATGCGTTATGGTATCATCAGGTATTCTTAGGATTAAGTTATAAATGGTTAAGCATCCACTATGCAACCTTGAAAATCATAATTACAGCCATAACTAGGAATGCTTTGATTATATTGTTAAATCAATAAAGCTAAGCAATACCTATTTAATGACATACGAGAATTACAGCTGTGAATAGTTATACCGATTAAGTAGAGATGGACACATACTACGTAATGTCTAGGTACTCTCGCATATGAGGACTTAAGATACAATTATCTTATGCAACATAGTCGATTGAGTAATAAGTGATGTACAGAGATGGGCTTATGCTTGATACCTTGAACTATGTTCATAGGCTCGAGTATGGCTCAGATTTGCTCATCGATTACTATAAAAAGAAACTAAGGGTCGAAACTTTAGGAAACATAACTTAATGATTTTCGGGCATGTTCTATGCTGACCTCTCTGACCCTCTCGCGGGTGATACTGTCACGGCAAAGAGAGTCAATTGTATGAGGCATTTCTTAGAACATTAGGAAATATTTCTGAAAGCTGCTTGGATATTGTCTATATGTATTCATCGGAGTACGGTACAGTCGCCAGCCTGAAAAACTGCCAGTATCAGAAACATGAAAGTAAATGGATATTATCTGAAATGTTAAAGTCAAGACAAAATCCACGCACGAGTGTGGTATTCAAATCATCCTTTGGAGTAAATGAATGATTGATTATATGTACCTGAGATGATATCAAAAGAGTAAATGATCATGAGTTTATATGTACGTCTGGAATAAATGAATTTCCGATTACACCTTCGTGTGGTGTTAGTATATACGGCAGAGGATGTGGATCATCCGCCCTAGAGAAGGGAGTGATGTACGGGTCTCGAAGACTAAGAGAAGGATAAATGATTATAGAACGGTTATAGAATAGTCGTTCCATTTAGAATGAATTTTTTGTTAGATTTTATTTTGTGTCGATGGACGCCAAACGTTATACCAAAGTTATAAGAATTCGGATAAGAAAGAGAAGCATACTTCTGATATGCAGGAAAGTTACACTGAGGGATGAATACTTTTTATGATGGAGCATTGATGTGGTCACCGATCTTAGAGAAGGGGGTGATGTTAGGGGTTCTCCCGAAGCAGTGACAAATGATACTTGAGACCTCCGTGATTGCATAAAGACTATGCATAGACGGGTCAAGGATGGTCAGTAGTTACACTCTTTAGCGCGAGCTTGTACTAGTCACGAGAAGATTCTATCTTCTTTCATTCTTGGATACTATGTGGGAATTGTCAGAATTCATCATACACGGCAGTTGGTAGTTAATACGCGAGTAAGTGGGCTCCTCACTCCTAACAGTAATGGGGACGGATACAGTGAAGAACGTCCCGGCCGGCATGGCCTTAGCAATGACGTAACTGAGGGATTTCAATGTTGGTGGAAGGCCTGGAGCAAACACTGGTCATTGATTTGAGCAGCACTGGTGGCAAAGTCGTTTAAAATCTACATTGGGATAGTATCGGTCAGTCACCAAATAAATCTATGATGCATATAATTAATATCTGGGGAAAAGTTATTAATTGCGATAAGGCATGACCAATATGGTTGAATGTTCCAACTATCCGAAAACATACATTGCGAGATGTCTAAGTTGAAGATGTGGTCTGATTTATGAACCGACATGATGTCATGCATGAACATGTTGATCCGTGGCTATTGTTGAGGGATTTAATCATGGTCTCGGAGGAGACAATGAAGAGATCACTTTGTTTGAACAATGAGGAGAGGAACCAGCGAACAGAAAACGATACCTACCAGCGGAGATATATCCTTATTTATTAATGCGTTTTTATGATACCTATATCTATTATATCTATACCTAGAATCTATTAGCTTTGTGTAGCAGCAGCCCCGCACCTTTGGTAAATCTCTACCCGACCAATGACTATTACCTTCAAGAACGACACCGACGTTATCGTATACGCCTTGGAGAAGATTATATCTTTTGCCAGAACGAATCAACACATCTTCTTGGCCCAAAGCATTTGGTGGATATCTTCGATCATTGGACTACAATCAGAGGTAGTTATCTATATCCATAACCTACGGAAATGAGCCGAGGTACCTTTCCAGGATCCTGAACCAATAAATACCAACTGTAGTATTAGGGACATCTCATCGACGCCTCGAGATATTCAAGAGGAATCTAGGCCTTGTCCAATAATATGTCAAACGAATAATTCAAAGCCAAGAGATACGGAAAACTCCGATACCGAACATCAGAATAGGGTTCTACAAGAGTGCGATGAATTCCTATGGAACTCTTGACGTCAATGGAGGATTGCATTATTGAAAGCCTCCGGCATAACCAAAGCTAGTCGCAATAGGTTTTCAAAGGCGACCAAGAAGGCAAACCGAATTCCGAATCAGCTATCACGAGGTATTAAAAATAAAAGCCATAAGGAAACCGAAGGGATCTGCGCTTCAGAACTCCAAAGGAGACAGACTGAAGGAGAGTGTTTACGCTGTGCCTGGCCATCCGATAGAAAAGGAAGTCATCGCGTTAGGGACTGCAGGAGGCCAATAAAGCTAGATAATGGGACAGCAGAATATAAAGGAAAGAAGAGTCTTCGAGAACTTTCCTCGGATACAGAATAAAGGAATAGGATCTATGGCCATACTCGCCTTGTTTTTCCAAGTACTTAACGAAGTATTTTGGATAGGTGTTGTTACCCCTGTAACAATTTCAGCTTCTTTATCGCAGGTAGGTATCATTTGTGCTTGTGGGGCTACCCATCCAATGCCGGAGCATTGCTGTCTTTTTATAGCTTTCTTGTATTGTATGATTGGGTTTAAAGAGTTACTCTCCCTGGAGGGCGATCATCATTCAAACAAGGATTGCTATGATCTCATCCGTCATATTGTAGAGTACTCCTTAAATGAGCTTTAATCGCTCTTGATAACGACCACGCTTCCCGAAGGTTATTTTGTTTTTGCATGATTGGTTTTGAAGAGTTACTCTCCCCGGAGGGCCATCATCAGCAATAAGATTTAATCAAACAGTAACTTCAACTCAGATATCTCGCAACTGGTATGATCAGATAGTCAAAACCTCTCCTCACGTGATGTGGTTATTTGGATGGCTTTTACACAGATTGCTTAATTAAATTAAGACACAACCTCACCATACAGGCTATTTGGCTTATCTGTTTCAGAGGCTTACGTGGCAGCCTACCATTGCTATGTTGAAATTTGACTTTGACATATCACTCAGTGATTAACACATAGTAATTAAACCTTGCCCAGGTATTCTCCGGCTAGGGAGTCGGCAGTTTATGGGGTCTTGACTCTGCCCAACCATTTCATCAATCAGACACACCATGATAAGGCCGAAACTGTTCTCACTGGCCGAGGAGTACCTAAGTTGTTCCGCTCCAACTCGAGATTGGCTTGAGGTCCCTCTAAATTGCATATTTGCTATCGTGTGCCTGACACGTCAGTTGCACTTAATGCAGTCGATGTGTCTAGTCCCACTTAGCACAGTTTAGTGAGTGTGGAAAGAAATAACTGGCATCTCTATACACCTTGAAGGCTTATTGACTGGCCAAGGTTATTGCATCATCAAATCAGTTCTACCTTATTGGTCTGTGAACTTTCAATGAATCCGCTAGCAATGAGGCTCGCTATCAAATCAACACGAGGTTCCCATGAAACCCTGCTAAGGATCACCAGACTGGCCAACTTGTATTGACTGGGATCGGTGTTATGTATTTTACACGAGTGAACCCTGTAGAATATATCCTTCTGACAATCAACAAGTACCATTACCTCTATTAGGAGAAAACCCCTAACAGTTTCAGGACTTTCAAAATATCTTGAAATATGTACTTTCTCAATTATCTTCACCAAACCTGGTCTCATAGACGACACCTTGTTGATTCAAGCATTGCCCTCGTTTCAAGTCTTTGACTCTTCCCAATGTCTATGCTGTCATTCTCTCCAAATTGCTGATCGCGCACATGGGCTTCTCATGACTTGTTGTATCCTGTTACGCCAAGACTTCCCATGAATGCACCTAAAGCCAGCTGTATGACATGCACCATGCATGGTATGTGGTTCCTCAATGCAGGCCACTCGATTCCGGAGGCCTGAAGGGTTGATTGCAGCTCACGAGTCATTGAGTAGTTTGAGGAAGCATTTTCAGTTGTAGTTCCCAGCAAACAGCTGTCAGTAAACTCAAAACGATCAAGAATACCCTTCAAATGTACAGCTAGCCTTGCTTCATTATGATAGCCCTTAACCTATCATGCTCAATTTGCTTTCAGAAGAGGAAAATAATAGGGGACCAATCTCATTGAAAGCGAGTTGTACTTCTCGCAATGCCCAATTTCGACCCATATAGTAAGCAATGACTGAAGTGATGGCTAGTGTGTGTGTTGATGTCCATTAATCCAATGCTAAAATAACTTTATTTCATGACGGCAATTGCTTTCTCATTGCATCCACCGTCAGTAAGTATTCCCTCTGGCTAATGTTGATAAGGGTCATGGCGGACTGCAGTACTAGGCCAGTTTACAATGCTTTATATGACCAACGTAGCTCGAGATGTGATATACCATTCCATGGAATATGAGCCGAAACAAATCCTAACATGAGGTAGGGACTGCATGTGTCTTGGTGAAATTCGGAAGTTTCATAGACCTTTGCTGCCAGTTTGCAGTGGTTTGTCTGTCAATTCAGTTAATATAAATCAAACCTGAATGTTGAATATGAATTTCCTTTGCAAACTTACTATTGCAATTCCTCAACTTCCTTGCCTCATCAGGATGGCCAAAGCTGTTTCATTGACCGTCGAACTAGCCAATTCTGTAACTTCCGACTGTGTTAATTGGTTCAACCTTGCGATGTGAGTTTTTGCGAGCAAGTGTTTCCCCATTGAGCTGGTCCCATGTTCTGATGAATGGCGAATGTGATGACCAATGATACATATGATGCCAGTGATGCCGGTCTCCTTAATTCTGCAGTGCAACTAAAATCGCCACAAAGGCGCATGTCTGGAATGATTCCATGGAATACGATGTTTCGAGACTACATTCATAGAAGCCCACCAAGTATTGAAGATGATTGGTAAAGTAAGGTCACTCAAATCAAGAATAAAGACATGCTCATTTTTGGAAGGGATTATAACCTCTAGCAATGTGGTATTAAAAGATTTGGAATCCAACATCGCGGTAGGAGTTAGAATCCTTGGCAATCCGACTCGAGAGACTGTCAAATGTATTGCTATAGCAAAGTAGCATGTGGGTTTTGAAATATTGACTCTTGAGCTGCACATAAAACAAGTCCGGTCTGTGAGACATTGCATGGATATTTGTAAAGTTGTATACAAGAACATATTGATGAGACTGACCATGTAAAACTCAATTTACGAACAACACAATGCCGTTCATTGCTGTATAGCTTACTGAGCCACCACAAAAACTGTTGACACTCCGCAGGTGTTTAATTGTCGGAGGCAGACGCGATATCATCACGAGCATTTTTGCCCATATTGTTACAGGGGTGCTTCCACCTAAGCAACTGTACTTATACACAAGTATCAATAGATACTAAAGTAAGTACTACGTTCACCGCCATAGTTCCTATCGTATGCTTCTAAGTGTATCTCCACATGAAGTGTATTGGCAACCTGGACAAATTGTCTACGCAAAGAGGACAAATATGTATAGTCATATCAGATGCTACTGAATGGATAGCAACTAAATCGTATCGTGCCGTAACGCAGTACTGACAATACATAGAACTCGTAAAATCAATCTCAGGGATTGATTGATATCGCCAAATATGTTCGTAAGATTTATCTCAGTAATTGATAATATCGTAAGGTATATTCGGTTCATTAATCCCGGTGATTAATTAATATTGTAAATGTGTTCATAAAATCAATCTTGGTGATTAATCAATATCATGGAGGTAATATTTTGCCCAATGATAATGCAATTTCAATTGTCACGTATCTTCGCAAAATCTCATCTATCTCTTCCTTGGTAAATCTGGCGTTCAGATGCTATCGGCAATATTAAGTCTAAGCGTAATCTCCTTCAAAATTGTAAGTCTCCTTTCTTAAGAAGCTTATGAATTATACTTTGTTGCTTTTTTCCCCTGTTTTCCAAATCTGGCTTGCAATTCTGAATTATAAATAATTAGATCTATTCTTGAAAATCTTTCCGGATCACATTGGATGTAACTGGCGTTGTTTTTTGCTCCGGTAATCTGCAAGAGAATTACATCGAGCAAAATGTACGTCAGTATCGGATTCGATAATATCTAACTCAGAAATTTTGCATTTGATATGGGGGTTCTTAATCCCAATAATCAAGACAACATTTATTGAATTGAGTACAGCCGTCTAATCTAAGAAACTCTTTCTTTCCTTGTCTTATCCTAAGACTCTACCTCTTGATCGTCTTCAAGAGCAGACCCATTCACTTCTCTCCAGTTATCAATATTTCCATCCTAGGTGTAAATTACGCCTCGCCTGGAAATAATTGATCTTCAGGAAATTCTTTGAATAGTGACAACCCTGTAGATAGATATCAATGTCCCAGATAGCCGATACAGTCTAAATGCGTGTAATGTCTGACGATGGCGGAGATATGGGTTGAATGATGCTCTTCTCAATAGAAGATGAGATCTCGGAAGTACTCGACTTTCTTCTGCAGAGCATATTCGGATTGAGTCAACCCATTCCCAGGCTCATCGAGATAAATCATAGGAGTGAATGAAAGAGGTAGTTTTGGGAGAGTATAATGGAGTAGAATTCTTAATAATATTTTAAGATCGTCTTCGGTATTCTGATTGATGACTGCAGATTGCTGCTTGAGCTTGTTCTTCTCATTGCCTGAACAATGTGATCTCTTTATAGTCGTCTTCGAGGGTTTGTACACCCATACTTCGACGCTATGACTTTATTGCTCTGAATATATTATTGCGGTCGCGTCATGGCATTTCTGCATGTGCCCGGTGATGGGTGCCACGCATCCCAATACGTTATCGTGCCCATGCAATGTGGTTTCAAAGCGTTACGCTCCTGATAAGAAATCAGGCCATCCATTACATGATATCAAGTCAGACAATATGACAGATCAAACTTGTACTTAGACATCGCGCATTCCGTTTGTACGGTAGTTGGAACATCTGCTGATCATAGTCGGCAATGGTTATCGCAAATTAATCCCTCACCCTATAGGCTCTTTGGCTTGTGTCATAGATTCAATCGGCGACCAACTGATACTATGTCAACGTAGAACATGACGTGTCAGCTCAGATCAGACACAAGTCTGACGTTGCAATGCACACTAACTCAAACCAATGTGTAGGGTTGCTTCAGGCCTCTTATCTTCAGCTACCATCATTATTCCCTCAGTCATGTCATGCTTAGGCCGAGACCAATCTCTTTGGCTGGGGAGTACCCTGAAGGTGCATATCGCCTGAGGCAATATGTCCGAAGTCCCATGTACTCGCATATTGACTATCAACTGCCTTGTTTGTATGTGTCAGAGTAATCTCCAGTCCAATCAAACATACCCCGCTAGTTCAGGTAGTTGAATGTGGTTGAAAACAATGCGCTTGGCAGGAGTTAACTCCTTTCAATGTGGCAGCACTGAAGCATCATCCTAAATGAATCTGCTAAGGAAGAACTTATGCTTATTCAATCAACACATGACCCTTATGTATTTCCGCTAAGAAACATAAGGCTGGCTTACTTGCGATGTCATGAATAGGTGTTATGCATATCACATGACTGGACCGAGAGTAACTCGGTGATTTGTCTTCATTACACTAAAGCAAGTACCATTATTGCTGCAAAGGGAAAACCCCTAACATCACCCCCTTCTCTAGAACCGGTGACCTCAACGGTGCTCTGTCATTATAAGGAGAAAAGCAAAAAATACCACTCAACGTACCAAAGAAATATATAATGTAATTGAAAACAAAAACAAAATAAAACTAAAATCATTTGTGCCGTTTTTGCTTATATCTTCCATCTCGTTCGATGGTGGGATTCTTACCGTAATAATAACCCAACAATTTCATTGAACTACCAGCCATGTTCTCATAACTTTCGCACGTATTTTCGTCATGTGAATAACCTTCTCATTTTACCAAATAAATATGTTTCCTCAAGTCGTTATTGGTGGGTCCGCTTGCTATCATCGATTTTATTACCCATCCACATTATCTGCCTCTATCTCTGCAATTTGTTTCTTAGGGTCTTGGCCTCGATATTGTTCCAGTAAATTGATATTAAAGGTAGGATGTATCTTGCAGGACTGTGGCAATTCCAACTTGCAATAACGCTGATTCTTGCCCACAGATATTACCGCAACAGGACCGTACATCTTATCTTCCAACTTCTTTCATTCGTGCTTAGCTCGAATATTCTTTCCATTAACCATTACCAACTCTCCCTCTTAAAACCACCCAATAGACTTTCTTTGCTAGTTATAGTAATTCTTCATTGCCATTATCAAGGCCTTGAGTTGATTACTGGGTTTTTTTTGAATACATCCAGATTAGAATGACCATAAAGTTCTGACACCGGATCTCGAAATTGGATTTCCGTAGGCCAATTTGTTTGAGGCTCGAATCCATAGTTGGTGTAGAAATGAGATATCTTTGTTGAAGAATGTTTCGAATTATTGTACACATACTCGTCCATTGCAAACATAGACGACCAGTCGTTCTGTTCGTAATTGCAATAGGACCTGAAGTAAGCTTCAATCACTTGGTTTATCCTTTCCGTTTGCGGATCTGTTTCAGGGTGATAGGCTGCACTCATACTTCTTTCAATCCATAGGAAGTTATAGAGATCGGTAAAATATTGACCTGTAAAGGTTCCGTCTAGGTCTGAAACCACATCTTCTGGAAATCCATGATATTTGCAAACGTTTTCGAGATAAGCCCTGGCTACTGTAGGTGAATCTTTCTTTTTAATAGGAATGAAGTTGGCCATCTTTGTAAACCTATCAACTACCACCAATATCATTGTTGCTCCTTCTGATTTTGGCAAGTCTGTGATGAAATTGGTACTAATATGCGTCCAGGGTCTACATGCCAACTCTAACAGGTGTAACAATCCATGCTTCGCAAGTCTCGGGTTCTTTGTCCTCTGGCAATTATCACACTCATTACCGAACTTTCTGATATCTAATTCCATATTTGGCAAATAGAAATTTCTTATGATAAATTCCAACACTCGTTCTCTCCCGAAATGTCCTGCCACATTCGAGTCGTGTTCCGATTGGAAAATCCTTTTCCTCAACCGTTCTGGTGCATATATCGTATTTTTCCAACATAATATATTTTCTTTCAACTCATTGTTGTTATCGATAACATCTCCCTTTGCTAATTGCTTGCATATATCTCGATACTTGTCGTCAAGTATAGCTTTTTCCTTAATCTATTCCTTGGCCTCAGGTAACCGTTGATCAAAATCGATGACTCCTATCTGAATGACTTCATAACCGATGTTGTCAATTTCCATAGCGCCAACTTCTAGCCATTGTTCTTTTCTTAACAGCGTTCTTTCATGTGCTGCTGTTGTACCCCCTTCTCTCGAGGTGAACTCAGGGCACCTTGATAATGCATCTGCTTTGCTGTTGGAACTTCCTTTTTGATAATAAAGGTCAAAATCATAGAATTCCAATTCCTGAGCCCATCTTGCTTGTCGACAATTAAGTTTTACTGCAGTTGTGAAATATGTAAGATTCTGATGATCGGAGTAAATAATCGTTTTATGCTGAGCTCCTTGTAAAAAATGTGTCCATTTCCTATGGGCATGTACAACTGCTACCATTTCTTTATTGAATATATCATAATTTAATTCGGCTGGAGAAAGTTTTCTTGAAACAAAGCCAATAGGCCACAACCTATCATGTTCAAACTTCTGGGATAACACTTCGGCAATTGCAAAATCAGATGCATCTGTCTCCAACAGTGCTGGTTGATCCGGATCATAATGCCATAATATTGGTGTTTTTCCTGAAGTGAACAACATTGTAATTTTTAGAAATGCTGCCTCCTGAGCTTCTCCCCAATGAAAAAGTTTCTTATCTCCTCTTAACAAGTCAGATATCGGAGATATTATTGCTTATAAATTTCGTATGAACCTTCTGTAAAAATTCCAAAGTCGTAATAATTGCTGAAACTCTGTCTGGGTTGTTGGTCTTGGCCAATCGACTGTAGCCATTGCTTTATGAGGATCCATTCTGAGTCCGTCTCAGCTGACCATCAATCCTAGAAATGGTACTTCCCTTGCATCAAATATGCATTTATCGATTTCAAGGCACATATTGTTATCCATTAGCAGTTGAAACACTTTCGACACTTGTTGATGATGTTTTTGAAGAGATCCATTTGTGGCTATTAAAATATCGTCAATGTATACGACTACCACCATTCCTCCATCCTTATCCAGCTCTTCTTTTGAATATAAGACCAATTCCAACCCTAAGAGTGGTCTTGATATCCTATTCATTTCCTGTTGAAATCTCGCAGGATCATTTGTTAATCCTAAATGCATGTTAGGGGTTCTCTCCTGATAGCGGTAATGATACATGTTGATTGCATAAGCAAGTACACGTGAATAGTTTACATTCGCGATGCATAACACCTTCTTGCGGAGAGCAACCATGTGATCAGTCAGATAACCTTTAGCGGGGTTTTATCTGAGCCGCGAGTTACGTTTGTGATAAGAAGTTCTTATCATGCGGATTCGTAATGATGA
>Ga0307512_10004030_pt1 | contig 16385 bp, 12 predicted proteins | sample 14_EM_MG_FD_200267 | JGI IMG/M metagenome (GOLD analysis project Ga0307512, IMG submission 200267) | Populus trichocarpa ectomycorrhiza microbial communities from riparian zone in the Pacific Northwest, United States - 14_EM | ecosystem: Host-associated > Plants > Roots > Unclassified | place...
CACAGCGGATCCCCCCACAACAAATGAACCCCCCACGGAGGTGGAGCGTGCTCAGAAGGCTCACTCACCGGCTCCTGGCCCCGGCAGCGGCGGCCGCGCTACTGGCCGCGGTCCTGGCGATCCACTCGCCCTCGTCCGCAGAAGCGGCGGTGCCCGCCACGATCCCCCTGAAGCTGACCAACAACTCCGGCCGGAGCGAGCCGGTCTACGTCTACACACTCGGCACGCTGCTCTCGACGGGACAGCAGGGCTGGGCGGATGCGAACGGCGCGTTCCATGCGTGGCCCGCGGGCGGCAATCCGCCGACGCCCGCACCCGACGCGTCCATCGCCGGGCCGGCCTCCGGGCAGTCGAAGACGATCCAGATCCCCAAGTTCTCCGGCCGGATCTACTTCTCGTACGGGCAGAAGCTCGTGTTCAAACTGACCACGGGCGGCCTGGTGCAGCCGGCCGTGCAGAATCCGAGCGACCCCAACCGCGACATCCTGTTCAACTGGTCCGAGTACACGCTCAACGACTCCGGCCTGTGGCTCAACAGCACGCAGGTGGACATGTTCTCCGCGCCCTACGCGGTCGGGGTACAGCGTGCCGACGGCAGCACGGCCACCACCGGTCACCTCAAGTCGGGCGGCTACACCGGGTTCTTCAACGCATTGCGCGGTCAGCCGGGCGGATGGGCCAACCTCATCCAGACCCGTTCGGACGGCACCGTGCTGCGCGCGCTGGCACCCGGCTACGGCCTGGAGACGGGGGCCCTGCCCGCGTCCGTCATGGACGACTACGTCAACCGTGTCTGGCAGAAGTACGCCACGTCGACGCTGACGGTCACTCCGTTCACCGACCAGCCGAACACCAAGTACTACGGCAAGGTCTCGGGCAACGTCATGAACTTCACCAACGGTTCGGGCGCCGTCGTCACCAGCTTCCAGAAGCCGGACGCGGACAGCATCTTCGGCTGCCACAAGCTCCTCGACGCGCCCAACGACCTGGTACGCGGACCGATTTCGCGCACACTGTGCGCGGGCTTCAACCGCTCCACGCTCCTGGTCAACGCGAACCAGCCGGACACCAGCACGGCGAACTTCTACCAGGACACGGTGACCAACCACTACGCGCGCAAGATCCACGCGCAGATGGCCGACGGCAAGGCCTACGCCTTCGCCTTCGACGACGTCGGCAACCAGGAGTCACTGGTGCACGACGGCAGTCCGCAGCAGGCATACCTCACGCTCGATCCCTTCAACTAAAACCTGAACATCGTTTTCCCGCACACGGGTTGGGCCCGTGTGCGGGAAGGCGATGGGGGTCAGCCGGTCGTCAGGGCCGTGTCGTCGACGACGAAGCTGGTCTGGAGCGAGGAGTCCTCGACACCGCTGAACTTGACGGTGACGGTGGAGCCGGCGAACGAGGACAGGTCGAAGGACTTCTGCGTGTAGCCCGAGGCGGCGTTGAGGTTCGAGTACGTCGCCAGGGTCGTCGAACCGGCGGTGGCCGTCAGCTTGTCGTACGCGGTGCTGCTGGACGTCTCCGCCGTGTCGATGTGCAGGTAGAAGGTGAGCGTCGCCTTGCAGCCGCTCGGGATGGTCACCGACTGCGAGAGCGTGTCGGTGTGGGTGGAGCCGTAGCCGTCCAGCCAGGCGTAGTACGAGCCGCCGTGGGCGCTCTCACCACTGTCGTTGGTGATGACGCCGCTGGTGGCGGTCCAGATGGTGCTGCCCGACTCGAAGCCCTGGTTGCCGAGGAGCTGGGCCGAGGTGCAGCTGCCGCCCCCACTGGAGCTGACGGTCCAGCTGAAGGAGGCGGTACCGGTCGCGCCGGTGCTGTCGGTCACCGTGACGGTGCTGCTGTAGGTGCCGGCCGTCGTCGGCGTACCGGAGATGACGCCGGTGGAGCTGCTGATCGACAGGCCCGTGGGCAGGCCGCTCGCGGCGTACGTCAGGGAGCCGCTGTTGCTGCTGCTGGCCGAGACCTGCAGGCTGACCGCGGTGCCGACGGTGGAGGACTGGCTGCCCGGGTTGGTGACCGTGACGCCCGTGGTGGGCACGGTGATGTGGCTGCCGACGTTGATGCCGGCGAAGGCGTTGCCCACCCCGGCGTACTGGGTGGAGCTGGTGCCGTACAGCGCGGCGGCGGCGTTGAGGGCGGCGGTGCGGGCTCCGGCGTAGTTGGTGCTCGACGTCATGTACGTCGTCAGCGCCTTGTACCAGATCTGCAGGGCCGCGGCCCGGCCGATGCCCGCGACGGCGACGCCGTCGGAGGTGGTGCTGGTGTAGGTGGTGCCGTTGATGACCTTGGTGCCGCTGCCCTCGGAGAGCAGGTAGAACATGTGGTTCGCCGGGCCCGAGGAGTAGTGGACGTCCAGGTTGCCGACGCCGGAGTACCAACTGTCCGCGGAGCCGCCGTCCTTGCTCGGCTTGTCCATGTAACGCAGCGGCGTGCCGTCGCCGTTGATGTCGATCTTCTCGCCGATGAGGTAGTCGCCGACGTCGCTGCTGTTGTTCGCGTAGAACTCCACACCGGTGCCGAAGATGTCGGAGGTCGCCTCGTTGAGGCCGCCCGACTCACCGGTGTAGTCGAGGCCCGCGGTGTTCGACGTGACGCCGTGGCTCATCTCGTGGCCGGCCACGTCCAGCGAGGTCAGCGCGTGCGTGCTGCCCGAGCCGTCGCCGTAGGTCATGCAGAAGCAGTCGTCGTCCCAGAAGGCGTTGACGTACGCCGAGCTGTAGTGGACGCGGGAGTAGGCAGCGACGCCGTCGTTCTTGATGCCGCTGCGGCCGAAGGTGTTCTTGTAGAAGTCCCAGGTCTCCTGGGCGCCGTAGGCCGCGTCAGCGCCGGCGGTCTGGGTGTTGGAGCCGGACCCGGTGCCCCAGACGTCGTCGGAGTCGGTCATCAGGGTGCCGGTGCCCGAGGTGGCGTTGTTGAGGTTGTACGTCTTGTGGCCGCCGCGGGTGGTGTCGTACAGCTGGTACGTCGAACCGGAGAGCGTGGTGTTCAGCGTGACCGTGCCGCTGTACTGGGTGTTGCCGGTGCCCGTCTTGATGCCCTGGTACCGGTAGAGCTCCTTGCCGGTGGCGGCGTCGGTGACGACGTGCAGCTGGCTCGGGGTGCCGTCGTCCTGCAGGCCGCCGACCACCGTCTCCCAGGCCAGTTTCGGGGTGCCGCTGCCCGCCCAGATGACCTTGCGGGCGCTGTCGGCGGTGGGCTGCTCGGCGTCGAGGGCCTTGGCGGCCTTGAGGGCCTTGGTCTCGGCGGCTGCCTTCGCGAAGGTCGCGGTGGTGGAGGCGACCTTGATGGTCCGCTTGCTGTTGAAGGTCGCGCTCACCGTGCCGGCGGCCAGAGAGGCGGGCGGGGTGTGCACGACGAGGTCGCCGCCGAGGACGGGCAGGCCCGCGTAGGTGCGCTCGTAGCGGGTGTGGAGCGTGCCGTCGTTGTCCTTGACGACGTCCCTGACGACCAGCTTCTCCTTGGTGCCGAGGCCGATCGTACGGGCGGTCGAAGTGGTCTTCTTCTCCGCACTCTTGATCAGCGTGCCGTGCTGCGCCGGGGTCAGTTTCGCTTCCAGTCCCCCGGTGCGCACGGGGCTGGGATGCGGGGCTGCAGGCTGGGCGTTCGCCGGGACCGACTGGATGCCGACGGCGAGGAGGGCTGCGGTGGAGAGAAGGGCTCCAACCGCGGTCCGCTTGCGGGGGATGCGTCTCACTCGTTCTCCTACTGCGGTGGCCGCGTGGGGCGGCCGGTGACAGACCGGGCAGACGGGTGTACTGACCGGGACGAGCCGAGCTGTGCGGGGCCGTCACTGCGTGATGAGAACGTGGGGGGTATGTGCGGCAGTTGGGGAGGAGAATGGCAGCATTGACCAGGCCATGTCAGCAAAATCGTGGTCAATCGAGGGTTATCCCTCTGTGCTGCGACACCGTGCCCGTTGGCCCAAGTTCCGCTGCAGGAAACGTAGCTGACGATCCAACAGTTCTTCCGTGACCGCGCTGCCCATCGGCTGGTGGCCGGCGCCCGGCAGGAGGAGCACCTCGTGCGGGCGTCCGGCGGCGCGCAGCGCATCGGACAGGCGCACGGTGTTGGCGGGTGGGACCTTGGGGTCGGCGAGACCGTGCATCAGCAGCAGAGGGCGGGTGAGCCTCGGCGCCTCGCGGACCAGGGAGCCGGCCTCGTACCGCTGCGGGTAACGGTCGGGGTGGCCCAGGAACCGCTCGCGCCAGTGCGCGTGATACAGCCGTTGATCGGTGACCCCGGCTCCTGCCACCGCCACGTGGAAGACGTCCGGGCGGCGCAGGACGGCGGCGGTCGCGAGGCTCGCACCGAAGGACCAGCCGCGGACGCCGACCCGCCCCAGGTCGAGGTCGGGGTGGAGCCGGGCCGCCTCCTGCAGCGCGGTCACCTGGTCGTCGAGCGCGGGTCCGAACAGGTCGCCCTGGATCTCGCGCTCCCAGTCCGGTCCGCGCCCCGGTGTGCCGCGCCCGTCGGCCGCCAGCACCGCGAAGCCCTGCTCGGCGAACCACTGCGAGACCAGGACCTTCCAGTCCAGCTCCGCGGTGACCCGCTGATTCCCGGCACCGCCGTACGGGTCGGCCAGTACCGGCAGCGGTCCGCTGCCCGGGCGGTGCCAGGAGGGGAAGTGGAGCCGTGCGCGCAGCCCGCGCGGCCCGAGAACGAGCCGGATCATGTGCAGGCCGAGCGCCGGCCGCTGCACGTGCGAGGTGATGTGGACGGCCGGTTTTCCGTCCCGCAGCAATCGTCGCCCCGCGGGCCCGCAGGAACGGGACGGTCCCGCCGTCGCGTGTGATCGAGTAGCGGTCGGGAACGCCTCGGGTGAAGCGGCCGGTGCGGACGAGTTGGTCGGGCAGGGACGTGGTCGCCACGTACGGGACGCTTCCACCGAGCGCCTTATTTAAACGTGTGTTCGAATTCGGCGGATGAATTCGGTTGCGGCGGGACCGGTGAGCCCGTTGCGCTTGGTCCATGGACGGTGCCACGCAGCAGGCGCAACGGGCGAGCTCGGGAAGAGACCGCATGGCCACGATGCCACCGGCTCTGGCTCCCTGGAGCCGGGGGGCGGTGCTCGTGGCCCTGATGCTGGCCGCCTTCACCTTCAACACTGCGGAGAACCTGCCGATCGGCCTTCTGGAGCTCATCTCCGAAAGCCTGCGGGTACCGGTGTCGGCGGTCGGTCTCCTGGTCACCGGTTACGGCGTGGCAGTGGCCGTTTCGTCCTTGCCGCTGGCCCACCTCATGCGGGCGGTGCCCCGACGTCGTGTGCTCACGGGGCTGTTGGCCGCGCTGGTCGTGTCCAGTCTGGTTGCGGCGCTGGCCACCTCCTACTGGCTGCTGCTCGCGACGCGGCTGCTGACCGCGCTCGCCCAGGCGCTGTTCTGGGCCGTGATGGGACCGGTCGCGGTGGGCCTGTTCGCCCCCGAGGTCCGCGGGCGCGTGGTGGGAGCGCTGTCCGTCGCCGGTTCACTCGCCCTCGTGCTCGGCGTTCCCGCCGGGACCTGGCTGGGCCGGCGGAGCACCTGGCAGGTGCCCGTCGCCATGCCTGCGGCCCTGGGCTTGGTCTCTTTGGTGACGATCGCCGTTCTGCTGCCGACTTCGCGTCCGGAGAAGGAGCCCGCCGCGTACGGAAGCAGTCCCGACATCCGCCGGTTCGGGATCGTGCTGGCGGCCGGGACCCTGTCCGCCACCGGGGCGTTCGCCGGATACACCTACATCGTGAAGTTCCTGGGTGACGTGAGCGGCTTCTCCCCACGCGCGGTGAGCGTCCTGCTGGTGACTTTCGGTCTGGCCTGTCTGGCCGGTGTGAGCATCACCGGGGCGCTGCTCGACCGCTTTCCGCACTCCACCCTGGGCACTGCCGTGGGCACACAGGCCGTGGGCATGCTCGGCCTGTACGCGGCCGGCACCGATCCGGTGGCCGCGGTGGTGTTCCTGGTACTGATGGGCGGTGCGCTCGGGCCGGTGTTCATGACCACCCAGAACGCGATGCTGCACTGCGCGCCGTGCCGCACGGACATCGCGCTCGCCGCGAACTCCGGTTCCTACAACGCCGGCATCGCGGCGGGCGCCGCCCTCGGCGGACTCGTCCTGCCGCTCGCCGACGTGCGGGGCGCCTTCCTCGCCGGCGGGCTGCTGACCGTCGGGGCCTGCGCGGTACTGCTCGGCGGGCGGCTGCGACGTCACCGACCGGAGTCCGCCCCACCGGACCGCCGTCGGCGGACGGCCGAGGCCGACAGCGCAGCGAGCGGCCCGCCGCGACCGAGCGGCTGAATCCACAGGCCGGGCGGCGTGTCCGGGCAGGCCGGGCGGCAGGCTCGGAGCAGGGTGGTCGGCACTGTCGTCGTCGAGGAGGAACCGTGAAGCGTCGTGTCGCCGCCGCCCTGGCCGTTGCCCTCGCCGGGCTGATGCTGTTCGCGGTACCGGCCGCGGCTCGGGACGGCCGCGGCGACGTCGAGAGCAACGACTGGAACTTCCCACTCACCAACATCGGCCTGCTGTAACGCCGAGTCCAGCCGCGGGCTGGCCGGCTCGCCGCGGTACTGGTGGGCTCGCCTGGGTACTGGTGGGCTCGCGCATTCAAGTATCGCGAGTTCGGAGTGGGTGCAAGCGATGTCTGTCGGTGTCCGGGCCCGCCGGGATCCATTCCCGGCGGGCTGTCGTCGCTGGACTGGCGACCACGACTCGGCTACGACGATGTAGAACGTCACCACAGCGAGGAAGGACCCGGTGCAGAGGTGGTCCAGCCGGCATCGTTCCGCTTCCTCGGTGAGGTATCCGGCGGCCGTGGGAGGAAATGAGATGACGACGATGCCGCACCTGCCCGAGGTGGTGTCGCGCGAGGAGTGGCTCGCCGCCCGCAAGGAGCTGCTGGTCCGGGAGAAGGAGCTCACCCGGGCGCGCGACCGGGTCAATGCCGAGCGTCGGCGATTGCCGATGGTCCGCGTCGACAAGCCGTACGTCTTCGAGGGCCCGAACGGGACGGCGAGCCTCCTCGACCTGTTCGAGGACCGGCCCCAACTCGTCATGCACCACTTCATGTGGCTCTACGACCTCGACGCCGACGGCACCGAGCACCCGCGCGACACCGGCTGCCCCAGCTGCTCCTCCGCGGCCGACGGAATCGGCAACCCGAGGCAGCTGCACGTCCGCAACACGACGCTGGTCGCGGTGACCCGGGTGCCGTATCCGACGCTCGCCGCGTTCCGCGAGCGGATGGGGTGGACTTTCCCCTGGTACTCCTCGGCCGGCAGCGACTTCAACCACGACTTCCACGCGACGGTCGACGAGCGGGTCGCGCCGGTGCAGGTCTTCCACCGCACGGAGGCCGAGCTCGCCGAGGCCGGCATGCCGTGGTCACCGAGCATGCGCGGCGACTGGCCGGGCATCAGCGCGTTTCTGCGCGTCGGAGAAGAGGTCTTCCACACCTACTCGACGTTCGGCCGTGGCATCGAGGAGTTCCACAACGGCTACCACTACCTCGACCTCACCGCGCTCGGCCGCCAGGAGGCATGGGAAGAGCCGAAGGGCCGCGCGGTCCCTCTCGGCCTGCACGTCGGTGGGCCCGCCATGCGCCTGCCCGACGAATACGACGGCTGAACAGGTCATGCGACCGGTTGATGGCCAGAAATCTCTCCCGAGTGACCGGAGTCAACTGCTGATAGTTGAGAATTATTCAGTTACCAGAGGTAAGCCCTTGCTATTGCGCTGCCCCTACCCGTAGACCTTGCCACCACAAGTTGCCATGGCTCTGGGGGGAGTTGGCACATGCAAGGCACGGTTGACGGGTTCCGCTATGGAGCGGTAACCCCAGTGGCGGCCTATCTGATGGCCTGTCTGGGAGGGGCGCTGGGACTGCGCTGCATCGTCCGGTCCCTGATCAACGAACAGTCATGGAAGCCCGGTTGGCTCGGGCTCGGCGCCGCGTCGATCGGCTGCGGCATCTGGACGATGCACTTCATCGCCATGCTCGGTTTCCAGGTCGAGGAGTCCGGCATCCGCTACGACACGGGGCTCACCGTTCTGAGCCTCGCCGTGGCGATCGTCGTGGTCGGCATCGGCGTGTTCATCGTCGGCTATCTGGGCGCGGGCATGGGCACGCTGGGCATCGCGGGCGTGGTCACCGGTATCGGTGTCGCCGCGATGCACTATCTCGGCATGGCGGCGATGGACGTCAACGGGGAGATCCAGTACGACACGTTCACCGTCGGCCTGTCCGTCATGATCGCGATCGTCGCCGCGACCGCCGCGTTGTGGGCGGCCGTCACGGTCCGGGGCTTCATGACGAGTCTCGCGGCCAGCCTTGTCATGGGTGTGGCGGTGTCCGGCATGCACTACACGGCCATGGCCGCGGTGAGTGTCCATGTGCACGGCGGTGACAATGCGGCCTGGGCGGGCGACTCGCCCACCTCCCTGCTGCTCCCCATGCTCCTGGGGCCGGCCGTCTTCCTGCTGCTGGCCGGTGTGGTGGTCATGTTCGACCCGCTTCTGGTGCTGGGCGACGCAGACAGGAGCCAGTCGGCCGCGTCCCGGCGGGCCCCCGCCGCCAAGAAGGCAGAAGAGCCGGCGCCACAGCACAGCAGCGCCCGTTTCGGCGGATCCGGCGGCCCGGTGCGACCTCGGCAGGGTCCTTACGGAGCCGGCGGATCCGACGGATCCGACGGTCCCATGCGACCCCGGCAGGATCCGAACGGAGCCGGCGGACCCGTACGGCCCCGTCAGGATCCGTACGGAGCCACCCCGCAGCCCGCGCCGCAATGGGCCCCGCCGCCGCCCACCCGCGAGTGGTGATCCGCCGCCGGGTTCCGTGGGCGGACAGGCCGCCGGGCGGGAAGCGGGCCCTCAGTTCGGCGCGCCGGGCGGCACCCGCGGCAGTGGTTCGAGGCGCGCCGAGTCGGGATCGGTCAGAAAGCCGCTGATCAGTTCGGCCGCTTCGCGCCGCGGGCCCTCGTCGTCCGACTGCCGCAGTTCCGTGGCGAGTTGCCGCAGGGCTCCGCGCAGTTCGGTGCGGACCGGGGCGTGCAGGGTGCCGTCCCTCAGGACGGTCAGCAGGTGGTTGAGCAGCGACCAGTCGGCCGTGTGCTGCACGGCCGTCCCGCCGGGCACGTCCGCCGGAACCGGGTCACGGCGGCGCCAGGTGGTGGCCAGGAGTGCGGCGACGACATCGCCGGCGCCCGGCACCTCGGGGTCCGCGGCGTGCTGCCAGGCCACCCGGTTGAGCCGGGCCGGGTCCAGCAGGTGTTCGGTGACCAGGGTGACGGCGGCCCGGACCGCGTTGAAGGGGTCGAAGATCCGGCCGGCGTCGGTGTCGAGGTACTGGTCGGTGCGCCCGTAGCGGATGGCGGGTGGAGTGAGGGCGCTCAACACGGCGTCGGGCAGGGCGAGTTGCTCGGCTCGCAGGAGTTTCGCCAGCCGGGTCAGGGCCCTGCGCTGGGTGGCCGCGTCCACGGCCTCGGCGCCCGTACCGTCGTCGCCCGCGAGGCCGTAGGCGTAGCGGACTCCTCCGACCAGCCGGGCCACGGCGGTCACCTCGTGCCGGTGCAGGAGGTGCAACAGGGCGGCGCGCTCCTCCAGTTCGCCGGTCTGACGGCCGGGCGGGAGCACCCCGCGCGAGAAGCCGTCCAGCGCGATGCGCCTCGTTCTGGTCAGGGTCTCCAGCGCCTCGATCGCGTGTCCCCCGGACACCCAGCACACAGCGTCCGCGTGGGCCGCGTGCGGGCCCTGCGCGTCCTCGTCGGAGAGGAAGTGGAGGCCCGCGCGGGCCGTCTCGGCCCGTAGCTGGGCGAGGGCCGTGGACTCGTCCGCGAACTGCCCGTAGGCGTGGGCGACGAGGAAGTGGTCCCAGGGGCCGAGTCCGGTGCTGTAGGCCGTGGAGAGGTCGATGCGGCCCTCGTCGGTGATGCGGATGCGGGCGTGCGGGTAGTCCATGACGGACGGCTTCGGGTGTGTCGTACTGGCGAAGTTGTGCATGAAGCCGAGGGCGTGGCCGATCTCGTGCGCCGCGAGGTGGCGCAGCCGGGCGAGGACCAACTCCTCCACGGCGGCCAGCCGTTCGGCCTCGTCGGGGCGGCCGTAGGGGGCGAGCAGGGCCTCGCCGAGCGCGCGGACCTGCTCGACGCGCTGGGAGCCGAGCCGGACCCGGGCATGCAGGATCTCGCCGGTGCGCGGGTCGGTCAGACCCTGCCCGAGGGACCAGCCGCGGCCCGCCCGGTGCACCCACACCACGCCGTTGACACCGGGTTCGTACGGGTCGAAGTCGTCCCCGCCGGCCTCCACCCGGTAGGCGTCGGGCAGTCCGATCGCCGCGAAGGCCTCCTGCCACCAGTTGCCGCCCTCGATCACTGCCGAGCGGAAGGGCTCGGGGACGGCCGGGTCGACCTGGAACACGATCGGGGCAACGTCCGGGCCGACCCGGAAACGGGGCTGCACCTTGACCTGCGTGTCACGTACGCCGATGTGGCCGTGGTCGGCGTAACCGACGCCGTAGCCGCCCGAGTTGGGGTGGAAGCCGCGCGTGGGCATCGGGTCGGCGGGCAGCCGGACCAGGTTCAGCTGCTGTACGACGGTCAGCGCGCGCGGGTCGGCGGCGACCGCGCGGACCGCCGCGCCGCGGCCGGGCCCGCGGAAGGTGAGCAGTGCGGGCAACCGTGTGCCGGTCGCACCGGTGCGGCTGTCCGCGACGAGCGGGAGGCTTCGCGTCTCGTCGACGGTGTACTCCCCCTGCTCCTTCTCCTCCAGGTGCTCGGCGACGCGGTCGTGGTCGGCGAGGACGAGCCCGGTCGCGTCCACGACCGCGGCGCCGTTGTCCTCCCGCAGCACCGGCCCGCTCCACACCACGGACAGCGCGAAGGACTCCTGCCCCGCCCGTACGGCGGCCGGGTCGCCGGATGTGTGGAAGTGCTTGTTCCGCACCACGAACAGAACCCGGTCGCCGACCCGTCGGAACTCCGCGAGCCGGGCCTTGCCCGCTCTCCCCCGGTCCAGCCACAACTCGCTCGAGCCAAGGCCCTGGGAGAGGGAGACGGTCAGGAGGAAGGGCTCGTCGAAGTGGCGGATGCCCAACAGGAGCCGCCCGCCGGGATGTTCGGGGTCGGGGACGAGGTCGATGAAGTCGGCGGGCATGCGTGACCTTTCGGGAGGGCGGTGCTCACCCATGATCCTCCCAGGCACGACCGTGATCGTCCCAAGGGCGACCGTGATCCGCTCAGGCAGCGCCTTGCTCCTCCCAGGCACGACCGGTGCGCCGCGCCGAGCGTCTGCACCCCCTTCCGGTCCGCCACTTGATCGTTGTTACGGTGCTCCGGTGTCTGACTCTTCACGCGATACCGCCGAAGGCGCCGGCTGGGGCGCCGCAGAACAGGGCGAGTACAAGCAGCTGATGCCGCACGAGGTCGAGAAGATCTCGTGGCTCAACCCGAAGACCCTGTGGGCCGCCCGCAACGGCGTGGTCGCCTCCTGGTTCGGGGACCCCACCGGCCGTACCCGCAGCAGATGGGTGGCACAGCGCGAGGCCGCCGGCGCGCCCCCCGACAAGGTGATCCGCCGCGAGGACCCGGACCGGTTCTCCTTCATGGTCATCGGCGACACCGGAGAGGGTGACGATCCCCAGTACGCGGTCGTGCCGGGCTTTCTGAAGGCCAGTCAGGGCACGGACTTCGCCGTCGTCGCCAGCGACGTCATCTACCCGGTCGGGTGCGCGGACGACTACGCCACCAAGTTCTTCCGCCCCTACCAGGACTACCAGGCGCCCATCTACGCGATACCCGGCAACCACGACTGGTACGAGGACCTCGGCGCCTTCATGCGCGTCTTCTGCGAGGACGCCCCGCCTCTCACCCCCGAGCCGGCGCCGCGTCCCCTCACCCGGGCCTGGATGCGCTCGTTGCTGTGGCACCGGCCACGCCCGACCGACGGCCAACACCTGGACGAGGCACGGAAGTTGCGGTCCAAGCAGGCCCAACAGGCCGTCCAGCCGGGCCCGTACTGGGCCGTCGACGCCGGACCGGTGCGGATCATAGGCATCGACACGGGCCTGCTCGGCACCATCGACGCCGAACAGGGCGCCTGGCTGCGCGAGGTGTCCAAGGGCCCCCGCCCCAAGGTCCTCATCACCGGCTCACCCCTGTACGTCGACGGTGAGCACCACCCCTGCACCATCGAAGGGGGCAACGGCACCGTCGACGACATCGTCCGCGACCCCGACCACCACTACGTGGCGGCGATAGGCGGCGACATCCACAACTACCAGCGCTACCCGGTCCAGGTGGACGGCCGCACCATCCAGTACGTCGTCTCGGGCGGCGGCGGTGCGTTCATGCACGCCACCCACACCATCCCCCGCGTCGACATCGCGAACGTCACCGAGAAGGACTTCCGCTGCTATCCGTTGCGCGGTGACTCCCTCGCCTTCTACAGCCGGCTCTACGGACGGCGCCTGCGCCTCGGCCGCTTCTTCACTCTCACCGAGGCCGAGGCGATGGCCGTGATCGCCGAGCGGCTCGGCATCCCGCCGATCCGGACCCCCGGCGGACCCGTGCGTGTCACCCGCCGCACCCGCATCGTGGCCGGTCTGCTCGGCGCCGGCGGCCGCCCCGACCGCACCTCGCGGTTCCGCCTTCCGGTGCGCAAGCTCTACACGCAGCTGTTCTCGCCGAGTTCGGCGACGTACAGCCCGCCCTTCTTCAAGTGCTTCCTGCGCCTGGACGTCACCCCGGAGGCCATCCGGCTGCGCTGCTACGCGGCCACCGGCAACCGCGCCCAGGAGATCGAACCACCGGTCGAGGACGAGTTCACCATTCCCCTGACCTGACCTGACCCGACCTGATCCCACCCCACCCGGAACGCGGGAACAGCCACGCCCACGAAGCGGTTGGCACTCCCGTACGACATGGAACGATCTACGACGGAGGGGCCCATGCCGCCGACCTCACGCCCCCTGCGCAAACTGGGCTTCCTCACCATCGGGCTGTTCGACGAGACGGATCCGCGCCGGGGCCACGAGTCCACCCTGGAGATCATCGAGCTGGGCGAGCGGCTCGGCTTCGACAGCGCGTGGCTGCGCCACCGTCATCTCCAGTACGGCATCTCCTCCCCCGTCGCCGTCATGGCGGCGGCCTCGCAGCGCACCCGCCGCATCGAACTCGGCACGGCGGTCATCCCGCTCGGCTGGGAGAACCCGCTGCGGCTGGCCGAGGACCTGGCGACGGTCGACATCCTGTCCGGGGGCCGCATCAACCCCGGCATCAGCGTCGGCCCGCCGATGCACTTCGACCAGGTCAAGGAGGCGCTGTACCCGGACACGTCCGACACCGAGGACTTCTCCTACGAGCGGGTGCGGCGCCTCCTGGACTTCGTGCGGGGCAAGAGCGCCACCGACTTCAGCGGCGTCGAGGGCTTCGAGGTGTTCTCCGACCGGGTGCAGCCGCACTCCCCCGGTCTGGGCCGCCGCCTCTGGTACGGCGGCGGCAGTCCGGGGTCGGCGCGCTGGGCCGGCGAGAACGGCATGAACTTCCTCACCAGCAGTGTCGTAAAGGCGGAAGGAGCGGACGGGGCGACGGACTTCGACTTCGCGGAGATCCAGCTGTCCCACATCCGCGCTTTCCGTGCCCACCACCCCGACGGCGAGGCCGCCCGCGTCTCCCAGGGCCTGGTCGTCATCCCCACCGACTCCGCCTCGCCTGAGCAGCGCGCGAAATACGAGGAGTACGCGGCCAAGCGAACGCCCCGCACGGCCTCGCCTCAGGGCCCGGCCCGCCTGATGTTCGCGCCGGACATCGTCGGCACCTCCGAGGAGATCACCGAACGCCTTCAGGCCCATGCCGCATTCCGCGAGGTGGACGAGGTGGCGTTCGCGCTGCCGTTCACCTTCGAGCACGAGGACTACGTGCAGATCCTCACCGACATGGCCACGAAGCTCGGCCCGGCGCTGGGCTGGCGGCCCGCTGCCTGAGCCTGGCTCCTCTCGTCCCAAGCCGGGTTCACCAGCGCCCGGGTTCGGTCCCCACGACCGGCTCCGACGGCTTGCCGTCCACCCCGACGGGCACGTCGCCCGTCAGCATGACCCGGTGCATGATCCGGGAGAAGCCCAGGTGGGCGTTGTCGCTGGGGGCGAGGTGGATGGTGGCCCGGTTGTCCCAGAAGGCCACGCTGCCCGGCTCCCAGCGGAAGCGCACCGTGTACTCGGGCCGGACCGCCTGCTCCAGCAGCATGTCGAGGATCGCCCGGCTCTCCGGGCGGGAGACGTCGGTGATCTGCTCGAGGTAGTAGCCGTTGACGAACAGCACGCGCTCCCCCGTCTCCGGGTGCACGCGCACCAGCGGGTGCACGGAGGCGACCTGACGGTCCAGCAGGTGGCGCAGGTAGGCGTCGTCACCGGGCCGCGGCTGGTAGCCGACGCCGAGCCGGTGCTCGGCGCGGAGCCCGTCGACGAACTCCCGTACCGGACCGGACAGTCCGGCGTAGGCGGCCGCAAGGTTCGACCAGGTGGTGTCGCCTCCGTAGGGCGGTACGGTCTCGGCGCGCAGGATCGTCGCGGCCGGCGGGTCGATGCGCGCGCCGTGGTCGCAGTGCCAGCCGCGCAGCAGCGTGTGCCGACGGCGCTGAAGCCACTCTTCGTGCTCCATGCCGAACTTCCCGCCCAGCTCCAGCCGGTCTGCGGTCGTCTCCACCTCGGGAAATTCCGGCGGCGAAGCGCTCCCGCGCTTGCGCAGCACGACAGGCTCCCCGAACCGGCGCGCGAACGCCAGGTGCCCGGCGTGGTCGAGGCGCTGCCCGCGGAAGAACACCACCTTCCAGCGCAGTACCGCCGCCCGGATCGCGCCGACCACGGCATCGTCGAGGTCGCCGGCCAGATCGACGCCGGTGATCTCGGCTCCGATGTGCCCGGCGACCGGATTCACCTCGACCCCCGCGACCTGCTCGGCCCCGCCCGCCGTGCCCCTGTCCCTGTCCGTGTCCCTGTCCGTGTCCCTGTCCGTGTCCCTGTCCGTCGTCATACCGAAGCGCTCCGATGATCGTCCGCACCGTCACCCCGCCCGGGCCGGCTCCCTGAAGATCGTGACAGCGTTTTCGGGGCGTGACGACAGTGCGTCGCAGGAGTCACGCCTCTCCGCCACCCTGTGGGCGTAGCAGCCGTAGCACCATCTCGACGGTGCGTTCCAGGGGACGGCGTCGCGTCGTGACGTTGAGAAGCAGGGTGCGGGCCAGAACGGCGCCGAGGAGCATGTCGAAAACGTCGTCCGGATCCACGGCCGGGTCGACGCTTCCGGGCGGTGCGGCGCGCAGGATGTCCTGGAACTGCGGCCGTGCCGACACACGCAGGTCCAGCTCCGGCGGACGAGGGCGCTTCGACGCCTGGTGATGGGCGAGGAGGCCGGCCGCGGCCGCGCGTGCCGCGGGCGCGTTGAAGGCCGCCAAGTAGGCGCGGATGAAGCGGCGGACGTCGCGGCGGAGGTCTCCCGTCGGCCGGACGCTCAGCGGGCTCAGCCCGGGGAAGGTCGCTTCCTCGATCAGTTCGATCCTTGACGGCCAGCGACGGTAGATGGCGGACGCGTGCACGCCCGAATGCTCCGCGACCGCCTGGATCGTCGTCGAGTCGAAGCCGCGCCGGACGAGCAGTTCGCGCGTCGCCGTGAGAGCCCGTTCGTCGATGCTCATGTCACGTGGACGACCCGGGCGACGACGAGACTCGGTCATGCCCTCGATCGTAGCGAGCGGGGCACCGGCTCCCGGCTCAAAGCCCTCTATTTATAGGAGACGGTCTTCTATAACTCCTGTGGCGTCGCTACAGTCCCATGACAGATGCGAGAACCATCTTCTCAAGAGGGAGAACCTGATGCGGGCCGCCGTACTGCGAGGAGGGACGGTCGAGGTGCGCGCCATCGGTGATCCGGTGCCCGGCCCGGGCCAGCTCCTCGTCCGATCGCTCGCGTGCGGGATCTGCGCGTCGGACCTCCACTTCATGGATCATCCGGAGGCCGGCGCCGACGACGACAGCGGGATGTCGACGTACGACCAGAACGTCGACATCGTCATGGGGCACGAGTACTGCGCCGAGGTGGTCGACTACGGCCCCGGCACCGAGCGTCGCATCCCCGTCGGTGCCCGGGTGAATTCGCTGCTGGTGCTGTCCACCGCCGCCGGCCGCCGGATCATCGGGCAGAACCCGGACTCCCCCGGCGGATTCGGCGAGTACCTGCTGCTGACCGAGGCCATCACCCGGGTCGCGGTCTCCGACCTGCCCAGCGAGGTCGTCTGCATCGCCGACGCGATCTCTGTGGGCTGGTCGACCGCTTCGCGTGCCCAGGTCACGACCAAGGAGGCGCCGCTGGTCATCGGCTGCGGCGCGATCGGCCTGTCGGTGATCGCGCAACTCCGACGCCTCG
>Ga0307512_10004032_pt1 | contig 16376 bp, 22 predicted proteins | sample 14_EM_MG_FD_200267 | JGI IMG/M metagenome (GOLD analysis project Ga0307512, IMG submission 200267) | Populus trichocarpa ectomycorrhiza microbial communities from riparian zone in the Pacific Northwest, United States - 14_EM | ecosystem: Host-associated > Plants > Roots > Unclassified | place...
GAGCTCCTCCTGGCAATGTTAAATGCACTGCGGAATTGAGGAGACTGGCAGCCCTGGCATCATATGGATCATTTGTCATCAAGGTCTCTGCCATCCATCAGAACATGGGACCCGCTCAATGGAGAAACACTTGCTGGCAAAACCTCATATTGCAGATTTAAATGAATCAGCAGAATCAGAAGTCACTGAATTGACTAGTTCAACAGTTGATGTAAAAGCTTTGGTAAGCCTGAGGAGTCATAGAAGTCGAGAAATTACAATAGTAAGTTCACAATGCAAATTTATAGTGGACATTCCGGATTGATTCATATTAAATGAATTGACTGATAAAATGCTCCAAACTGGCAATGAAGGAATATGAAATTTCCGAATTTTGCCAAGTCACGTAGAATCACTATCTCATGTTAGGATTAGTATTGGCTCATATTCAATTGAATGCTATAACACAACTTGAGCTACAACAGTCTTATAAAGCATTACAAAGTGACCTAGTGCTGCCGTCCACCACCACCGTTAGCAACATGTGCTGGAGGGAATACTCATTGACGGTTCATGCAATTATCATGCAATTGCCGTCGCGAAATTAATTTAGTTTAACATTGGACAGGTGGACTTCAACAAACAAACGAGCCCTAACATCGGTCATTGCTTACTATATGGATAAAAAGTGGGCATTGCAAGACGTACAACTCGCTTTCAATGAGGGATATTGCCTAATCATTTCCTCTCTCGAAAGCTAATTATGAATCATAGGGCAAGGGCCATCAAACTGGAGCAAGACTAGCCATTCATTTGGAGGATGTTCTTGACCATGTTCAGCTTACTGACAGCCGTTTGCTATAAATTCCCACTCATAACGCTTCCTGAAATTACTCGATGACTCGTGAGCTGCACTCAACTCCTGAGGCCTCCGGAATCGAGTGGCCTGCATTGAGGAACCACATACCATGCATGGCGCACATCATACAGCTGGCATCAGGTGAATTCATGAGTAGTCTCAGTGTAAAAGGCTGCACCAAGTCTTGGAAAGTCTCTGAGCGTGACCACCAATTTGCAGGGAATGACAGCATAGACATTGGGAACAGTCAAAGACTTCACAAAGAGAGCAATGCTAGAATCATCATGGTGTCCGCCATAAGACCAGGTTTAGCAAAGATAATTGATAACGTATGTATTTCAAGATATTTTGAAAGTCCTGAAACAAACCTTCATATAGCAGAGAATGCTTGTTGTATTGATTACACTGACACCTGGTGTTAAAACGAGTTCATTTACTGTCAACATGCGAAGGTCCACATCGCGGTACAACCTATCATGGATGTGAAGACACATTGGAATTCGACACCGGAGTTGCTTGAGCGAGCCTACCAACTAGGAGAATTCACCCTGAAGTGGCTCCAGAATCCAAAATACAGTGAATACGGGCCACTCTTCAAAACACTGGATGAATGGACCATTGTCCAGTACATCATGGACGTTTCGAGGCAATTCCAATGCTGGACCCTGTGGATGTCGAAGAGGCATATGGTCACATCGCATCAAGTTATGATGGTCTACAATGACATGTTCATTCATATGGATGGTGTTATGCGAGCTTTAGCTAAGAAGACGACTCCATGGAACGAAGACTTGTACTTCACCGTGAAGTTAGTGCCACAGAAGCTGTTCAAATATTATGGTGAAGTTACTCCAAAGACCGGTCTGGTTTGTATTTCAGCACATATCATCCATCGTTTCCGCATGTTGTGATCGTTTAGGATATGCAATAAGGGAATGGACATTAGTCTTGAGGACGACACTTCGTATACTACCCAATACCAAGAGGCATTGCTGATGCATGTGGAGAATGAATACTGAGCCAAACATAGATGTGTGCCGGTCATTGAACCTGAAAGCATACTGAGACACAATCACTTCCCCTCTGCAACGGCTTCAGGATCCAGTCAATCTTCCTTTGATCCATATGATTTCTCCAGTGATGATGAAGAATACTTAATGCTGAACAATGTTGCTGAAACGACACCCAGACGAAGCGATTGTGCATCACGCTTGATGACCACCGCCAGGCTCTATTAGAATTCCTTGTCTGAATCACCAAAGAACTGGGGGCAAGTTAATCCAAATCTCAATCATTACCACTTCGACCCAATGGAGATCAGTAGTACATTTTGGACACTGGATATCATCGACTGGTGGCAACAACAACTGGAAACGCACTCAAAGTATGCCAATCTCTCTAATGTTGCACGAGACATATTCTCCATCATACCACATCGTGTCAGAGTGGAGGCCAGCTTTTCCCTTGGGCAAGACATTATTAACTGGAGGCAGTCAAAAAGCAGAGGCAAGGCCCTTCATGAAAAAGTCATTGTAAGGCAGTTTGCTCCAGCCATCAACGTGGTACAGGCAGGTGATGACCCAGCATTGCATTCAACGAACACAGAATCTGACTCGGAAATGAACAGGGAGGCAGAGGAAAGAAAATTGGAAACACTGGCCAAAGTCCATGACTTTTTGGAGATGTGGCAGGGCAGCCAAAACCTACTTGCAACACAGAATGAATCTCGCGCTCAAAACAAGCATATGGCAGCCGTAGGATACTTTTTGGATTTGGAGGAGATCATCAAAGCATCCTGGTCACAGTTTGAATATGATGCTGCGGCTGCATTTAAATCGTTGGCAAGCTCACCTTCGCCACCAGAGATTTCTGCAAAGGTCCTCCCTGGAGGACGAACTCAAATATTAAATGTCAGCTGAATGAGAAGACACCACCACCATTCAGTCGAAAGTGATGAGGATAGCGCACCTGAAATCATTTCAGGCACCGAAAATTGGCTAAAATGGAATGGCAACTTGGATACTCCAAATGACTGCAACGACAATTGTGAGGCTGACGTTCAATCTGATATAGAGTGACACAGTGGCATCGAGGATCCGGAATGCCCAGAGCTGCGTGATGTGAGAGCGCCACCAACCGTTCTTGGAATGATTCGGCCAACCCGGATGTCAAAGAGCCAGGCTAAACAGGTGTTGGTGATGGTCAGTGCAATTGGAACGAGGAGGAATAAAGGAATCAAGAACAAGTAGGACAAACTGCATCAATATGTTTAACCAGCTTCTTTATGTGGCTTGACCGAGAGTCTCATTTGGAGATATTGTATGGGAGAATGGTGAGTAGTCGCTTGTGACTATCGGTTGATAAATGGATGTATAGCAGGCGCAATGAATCATTTCGCATGATATATAAATTTGAATAGTATGAGACCGAACAGTGCAAGAATATTACTGCGCTCAGCTTTACCACAGGTCCAAGTCTCAATCTGTCAGAAAGGCAACCAATGAGGTCAAATCATTATGAAAACAATTATCGATGGCAGCAGATGATGAATGGACAATACATTTCAATGAGCATCAACGGAGAGTCAATGATTGTTGGTCTCGTATGTATGGTAATTGAATGGTGATTTGGTTTCTGTTAGGCATAACTGATGTATTGGCAGCTTTTATACACAAAAGAGACAGCAAGATGGTCACTGCCCCATTGTGAGAATGAGCATTAATGGAGCATCAACAATTTATGGTCTTGTAAGTATGGTAATTGAATCGTGATTCGGTCGCTGTAAGGCATAACCGCCATATTGGCAGCTTATATCGGCACAAGAGACAGCAACAAGGTCACTGCCCCATCCTGAGAATGAGCATCAATGCAGTGTCAATGATTTTTAGCTTTGCATGTTGGTTAGTCTAAGTGCTGATTGGTTGCAGACATCCAGTGATGAGATATTGGCAGCCTTTCGGGGCAAAAACAACAGCGACACGCACCCTGCCACATGCTGATAATCAGCATCAATGGAGCATCAATTATTTTTGGTCTTGCATATTTGGTAATCAAGGCATCGTGTACATATTCGAGCATACAACAGAACTGTTGACTGCCCGGATAGGCAAAAATACAGTATATCGAAGGAACATCACGGATTCCAAAATCATCAATATCGTACACTGCAAAACATGCACAAACAATGTATTGGCTGTTGAATACATGATTTTGATAAGACACTATTATCAAACTGCAAAAACAAGAGCCTTATATGACTCTATAGATGGACCCGCTGGGCGACCTGCTGACGATCCACCCAATCCCGACGGGTTGGTAGATATCTATCACACCTTACCTGAGTTGACCGTTTGGGTGTCTTGACAACCCGGACAGCCAATTTGCCAACGGTTCAGTTTGTCCCTGACCTGGACCTGAAGTGACTGTCTGGAACCGTTGCTAACACTCAGGGTGAGTACTCAAGTGCAAACTTACCTGGGATCCCAATCAGCTTGACAACTGGGTGCCCTGACCAGTAACTATATTTTCTGGGACACCATATATGCACATGATATGTCCAAGGTAAAGCAGGGCCAATTCTGGAGAGTCAATATCCTTCCAGTATGAATTATTAATTGCAAACTTTGCCAGTCAGTGTACGGTAATGACAATCCAGGTATAGCCTGATACCATTGGCACTGGCAAGTTTGTGATGAAGTCCATCATGCTGCCTTGACATGGCGGTGATGGTATCATTGAGTGCGTGTTGATTCCATCCCGGTCATGCGAAGGTTGTTTATCTCGATAGCATACTTCACAGCTGATAACATATTTAACTACATGCTAGTCCATTGCTGGCCAGTAGTGATTCCTAGATACCAGCTCAGTAGTTTTAAGAGCTCCAAATTGACTGGACTCAAGGTTGTCATGCAATAGACTGATCACATTTCTGTGTAGAGAGTCAACTGTAGGAATTTATATCTTCTGTTTGCAAGTCTGAGCCCCTGCGACAAGTTTCCATTTGGCGTGCAATCTTGACACATCTGTACTGTCAGTAGCTGGTCAGGTGACTAGCCGTGAGGAGATGCGATCAGGCAAAGAGTCGGAGGCCCGCGCCGCAATCGTCGCCGGCGTGAGATAGTCATATGCTTCCACTGAGAAGGTTGTCAATATTTGTGCCACAGGTTGTTGGTAGCTGATCACATAGTAAAGCTGTTTGGACAGGCCATCAGCATGGTTCTCTTTGGGTACCAGGTGTTCAATGGAATGTAGTAAGCTGAAAGCATCTCCGACCATCTGGCTTGCCTTCTGGGGAGAACTTTGAATGACTAGAAGTATTTGAAATGCTTGTGGTTGGACCAAATTCGGGACTTGTAATTGGCACCTTTGAGGCAACAAAGGAACTGTTTTAGCGTTTCCACTGTGGCCAATACTTCCAGATAATAAGTGTTATAATTCTGTTCAGCAGGAGAGCACTTCAGCTGTGGTGCAATGGCGGAACTGGAAGGAAGAGGGCCTATTGTCCACACTCCACCGCCCCTCTCATGGCATCCAGAGAGCACTCGTCAGTCAGAGTGGTTGTAGCTTGTGCAGTATAGGAAGAGGGTGAAAGGATAGAAACCTGTACTCAGCTGTAAGAATCAACACAAATTGGGTGGATCTTCAAGATGTGTGAAAGAATGAGTTAGACCAAGAGCTGGGAAAGATAGAGTGTATATTTCATTGTATGATAAGATGATGTCTATCTACCCCAGTGTCTCTCCATGATTTACTCCCCATTGCTCAGTCCTATCAGCAAAAGTGCAAATCGAGCATAGGCTGTGCTGTGTGGAAATACTTACATGCTCAGCTCATAGGAAGCGTCCCGTGGATCCCTGCATTACGCGCAGCCTATAGTCATCTATAGTTCATTCATAGAGATTTGCACATGAGCCTACAGAAGTATATACAGCTGCTGGCCGGAGATGGACCCATACCTGTCTCCACCGCCTGGAGACTTCGCTGTTATACCGATACTGTACATTATTGCTGAGAGTCTGCTTGAGCACACGCTTGAGAGCCTGCTTGAGAGCCGACTTGAGAGAGCCACAGTTCAGATGGAGTAGCGTTTTCCAAGGGAAGCTTTGGGCTGATGGAAAACTCTGAGTGTGTGGAAGCTTAGGCTCATAGAACACTCTAAGTCTGTAGAAGCTTTGATGCTGACGTTGATGTAGCCAACCTACTTGTCTGAGTACTTCTGGTATACTGATTACCATCATCAACATCATCATTATCATCATCATCATCATCATCACCTTTGCCATGGCCATGGCCTTCACCTTAATCACTCTCAACCCCGGACTGAGTACGCACACATGCCCAAAATCAAAGGGGAGTAGGCTCCAGATTGCACTGGAATATCTGATTGGGAGATCTGCTCTCAGCAAGAACCGCTTGTCTACCTTTCCTACAGAAACGAAGGCTGCCATTGTGAACACCATGACCATGAGGCATCATGAGATCTTGTCGGGGTGGCCACACACAAGATATGGTTCACACCAGGATATTGACTGATGCCTTGATTTTGGCCAACAAACCGATCCCGACACAAGCCACACGCCACACACCACAGGCCACAGGCCACAGGCCACAGGCCTCACACCACACGCCACATGCCATACGCCACATGCCACACGCCATTCACCACCCCCCAAAAGCTGCCCACCATGCTCCACCTGCCTCACTCCTTCCGCTCCCTGCCATCTGCAATTCCCAAAGTCTCGGGATCAAGCATGCAGGAGCATACATCGGAGCATATAGTCTTGTGAGATTGGGAGTGTCTTGCCTCTCAAGCGCTTACTTGGAAGCCTATAGTCAAGCAGGCTGAGAGTGGGCTGACCCTGTGGCGCAGTGATATTGCTCCTGAAAGGAGAGGCGGGGTATACAGTCAGAAGAATATGGGTTCGAATCCTGGTTCCAGCCCATAGTGTGAAGGGGACAAAGAGTAGTGGGTGGGGAACTCCACCATTTAACCTGCTTGCCCAGAGGTGGAGGAGATATGGGGCTCTGTCATACTCTAATTGGAGTGGACACAGTATGAATAAAACAAACAAAAGCAGGCTGGGAGTGTAATCGAGTGCAATTGGGTGTGTATTTGGGAGTGTACTCGGAGTGTACTTGGTAGAGTCTTGAGAGCTTACTTAGCAGCATATAGTCAAGCATGGTGGGAGTGTGCCATCGAGTCCAATTGGGTGCGTCCTTGAGAGTATGCCTGGGAGTGAACTTGAGAATGTACTCAGAGGTGTAATTGGGAGCGTACTCAGAATTTATTTGGAACCATCTCAGAGATTACCAGGGAGCATCTTGAGAGCCTACTTGGGAGGGTATAGTAAAGCAGGCTGGGAGTGTCATCGAGTGCAATTGGAAGTGTACTTGGGAGCATACTTGGAGTGTACTTGGGAGTGTCATGAGAGCATACTTAGGAGCATATAGTCAAGCATGCTGGGAGTGTGACATCAAGTGCAATTGGGAGCATCCTTGAGAGCATGCGCAGGAGTGTACTTGAGAATGTACTCGGAGGTGTAAATGGGAGCGTACTTTGAGTGTATTTTGGACCGTCTAGGAGCTTACTGCGGAGCATGCAATGAAGTGCATTTGGCAGTTTGGTTTCAAGCTTGTTGAATGCACCATGATGTATAGTATCAAGTGCACATAATCGCATGTGTATTATATTAATCTAGTCAATGCCCAGGTCCACTGGACCAGATAGTGCCACGTGTCATATATGCTATGGATTCCTGTCCCAAAAACAGCCTCTGTATGAGTTACTGATCGTGTCAGGGTATTTTTCCCGGTTCCATGTCCATTATGGTTGTACCTCCCCACACTCTCCCTGTTGCTCAGTTCATATCTGTTATGCCTGTATTACTGTATGTTCCCCACTGGCTACCCCTGGTGAAAGTGAGTGGCAGTGGTGGTGAGAAATGGATTATCCTACCACAATTCCTCCCTGGCCCTTTTTGTGAACCACACCGCTCCTCATTCTTCCCATGTAACCTTATACCCAAACCTTACAGAATATAACAATAACGTAAACCCAAAGGAAAGACACAGACCCAAAGGAAAACCATAAACCCAAAGCGAAAACATAAGCGCTCACACTCCTTGCATACTCCCTTGCTCCTGTCACTCTCTATATCAGCCATCAATTTCTGTTCACCTTTTGCAATGTACGAGATGCTGCCAAGCTGAGTATTGATTCACACTATCACCGCACCCATCATGTATATGGCCACTGTCCTCTGTGTCTGGGGTTTTATAAACACCTCAGGGTCTATATTTACTGCTCGTAGAAAGATGGGTATGTCTTGGTTCCTCATTGTTCAGTCATGGTGTGCCAACAGCTTTGTTTCGTTGTTCAATATTCTCGTACAGTCCGGGTCAAGGCTGACCCAGTCAGGGCAGCAGATTGCATGTCCTTCATCCAAAGCTTTGTCATCAGAACTGCTACATTTGCTGTTGGGAGTGGCAGGCTAGTTGGGTTTGGGTACCCTTCTGCTTAAGATCCATAGGACACTGTTCCAGTGTACTGGCTTCTGTCATCATGGGAGTTGGGGAGTATGTACCAGCCTGATTTTCAGTGGGAGTTGGCCAGATTGTACCGGCCTCTTTTTCAGTGGGAGCACTGCCTCCATCCACAGATTCATTCTTGACCAGATCCATCAAAAGCTCTCCAATGTTACTCTCGTCTCTTTCTATTTCCTTCACATTGGTTGGTGGTATTGCTGGTGGATGCATGATGCTCCTATTGGGGGATGGAGGTGGAACAGGTATCCCATGGTTGGCAACTAGTGCTGATGGTGAAATGGTACGAACTGGGTTGAGGTTATCGGGGTCATCCATGCCAGGGATATAACTAAGTTGCATTACTAACCGCCGGAACTATTTCAGACCCACAGCTTTGTAGTCCATTGCTTCTTCCAGCTGAGGGTGGCCATTATCTAACAACATTTTAGCTTCCTGGGTGATTCTGGAAGTATACTGTATACCACTTGATGGCTGCTGACTTCCTGTTTCGCTTGGTGAAGCAGTTGAAGTGTGAATGATCACGGAATCATGTCACGAACTCATAATCTCTGGATATTTGGATGGTGATCGAAGTCAATCATATGTACTCTTCACTTCTGCTGGAATCACTTAAAATTCCCTGGAGTTCGGAATAGTATTGCCTGAGTTCTCCCAGCATCTGTGTTGCTCATGTGTTCCTCAGTTGGGCAGATTGGTGATACTTGATAATCTCTCATACCCTGCCGGAGCTATTGAGAGCCTGAACGAAATCATTTGTTTTATTCATACTGTATTCACTCTAATTTGACTATGACAGAGTCTATAAATCACACCTCCACCTCTGGGCCAGCCGGTTAGATGGCGGAGCTCCCACCTGCTGCCCATCGTCCCTTTTGACAAAGACAAAGCTAAAGATTGAACTGGAACAAAAGAGATCAACGAAAGAGAGACTACCCCCAATCTAAAAACCTATGCTCCTCAGCATGCTTTGACGGGAACATCACGACATTGGTGGCGGCCAGGAAGCCCATCACCGCTTGGTCACATTTCTCTATTGAAAACAGCTCAGAAATGTGGACATGTCGGCATCTGCCCGCTTTCCATCCTGTAGCGTTCCCCACAGCCTTCCAGAGCGCTTTCTGCTGGTCTTTCCACCGGCTGCAGTGGCTGAAGAGATTCTCCCACGTCTGTAGTGTCCTGCCTCTGCACCTCCAGCATTTGTCGTCCTCTGTGGGTCCAAACTGCTTTTGGTATGGTCCTGTCGGTGCATGCCCGCTCTTTGGTCTATAGGACCCTGTAGCCAGTGATTTCACGGATGTCATTGGGATGGGTCTCTTGCTTCCGGCCTTGCCCTTCAGCCTATAACCGTGAAGTTTGGAGAAGCTGTCAACCTCCCACTCCGCCTTTGGCGCTGTCCTCACTTCTGAGATCCATCAGGCTTTATTCGCGGCGGAGGTGTAGAAGTGCTCGGGTATTGTGTAGCCTCGGTCCTCTTGTGCCCTGTTTGCCTGGCGATCACCATATTGGTTCCCGGGCATGCCCGAGTGTGCCGGAACCCAATTGATTGCCGCTACAATGCCATGGGCGCAGAGGGCCCTCGCATGCTTGTTGATTGCTTTTGCTAGTTGCTGCCCTGGCCCTGGGTCCAGGTGTGCTGTCCATCTGATAGCTGCCTGCAAATGTCTGAACACTGCCACTGTCGTGACTGCGTGTGCTTGCGGCAACTCTGCTCTCTCAACTGACCTTCGGAGTACCACTCCACCTGCCCAGAGTTACGTGTCAAACACCTCCATACGTCCCATACCGAGGTAGCAGTGGAAGACCGTCAAGCTGTCTGTGTTCAAGCACACTGCTGCATCTCCTACACTCCCGTTGTCTGTTCGTGATTCATCTGTCGAACATATCCAAGTTCGAGATCCCGCCTAGCTTTCCTTTCTTCTTCCACATAGCTCGGCGGCTCTCTTGGCCGTGGCTTCATATTCCAGTATAGTGGTCTTGACCACTGGCTCCTCCGCCAGGTCTGGCCAGCACATCATGTCTGCTCTCCTGCCTCGGGCATGCTCTATCCCAGCCGCTGTGCCTACCGGTGCACCTGGTGTGGGGTGATCATAGAGCTCTTTCAACTTTGAGCCATCGCATGGGCTCACTAGCCTTGCCATGAACCATTGATTTCTGGCGCCGAGGGCCACCGCCGCAGGTGTGAGCTCTGACTCTCTCATTAGCGCAACTCTCAGATTTGTCGGCAGTGCGCCCAGGGTTGACCTGGCATGTCAATTCAGGAGAAGGTGGAGGTCGTCTTGCCGGCTGCCTTCCTTCGGATCCCACCAGAACTCGCTTCCATACAGTGCGATGGCCTGGACACAGGCTATTTGTACTGCTCTCACACATGCTGGTACGACAGCATCCGTTCCTGTGAGTGACTGGAGTCGTGCTTCTGCAGCTCACGCATTCTTCATGCATCGGTTGCTATGCTCCTTGAATGTTAGGTTGGTGTCCTTCCAGACCCCCAGCCATGTGGTCGCATCCATGTTAAACCTGACGAAGCCGCTTCCAAATCATATCATCTGTGTAAACTTCGGACACAGGTGCTTCATGTGGCATCATCTGTGGGTGAAGACTGCCGCTTTGGTGTTTGCCGTGTCGAACTCCAGCTCCCATCTTTCCGCGCAGTGGATGCTCACTCTGGCACCGGCTTCGAGTTGTCTGATGATGTTTGTTTATGTCACTTCCCATCGCCACTTATCCGACGTCGTCCATGAACGACCGACCTTGGACTGTGGAGATCCTCTCCTGAACCCATTTTATGAGCCACGATGTGTACGTTGCGAAGAGCATCGGAGACACCGGTGAGCCCTATGGTATGCGTGCTTCCCCCAGGTGTCGCTCCATCACATTGCACTCTATCACCATTTCGACCATTCGGTCTGTGACAAAAGATGCTGTCCATCGTATGAGGTCTCCGTCCATCCCCTTGCCTCTGATTGTGTGCATCAGTCTCCCTCTCCCTACCCTCGGGAAAGATGCGTTGATGTCCGTCAGGAGTACGCCTGCTATGTGGCCCTCACTACAGGCTGCGTGAACTCGGTCGACCATGATTGCTGACGAGTCAACTGCCGACCTGCTGTTCCTGCTTCCATACTGGCCGTCGGTTAGCTGTCCTCTTCTCTCAGTCTCTTCAGCCAGTAGCTCTGTAACCAATTTCTCGACAACTTTCCCCATGCAGCGTAGTAGAGAAACCGAGTGATAAACCCTCAGTTGCATGTAGTCTTGCTTTCCCGGCTGGCGGATTACAACCGCGTGAGCCCGCATCCACCCGGCTGGGTGTCAGCCTGTGTGGACGACTGCCTTTGGGAGTTGCTCGATTCTCGCTCTCTCCCACTCTGCGCGTAAATGCACGGCTCCAGAACACAGTTTGTCCGGGACTCGGGCATTCCTAACTGACTGCGCACATAGTGCTGGTTCGACGGCTTGCAGAGTGAGGGACTGGAGCGCTTGCCCTGCCGGGAGTTGTTCGATGTACTGGTCGTGCTCATGCAGGGGAAAAGACTCACGTCTCTGCATTTCCTCTCTCTTGGTGATGGTATCTGCGTGTGTACCATCTCTTTCGGTCAAGGCCTCCACGGTCGATCCTGCCCGCGGGTTGGCGAACTTCACCTCTCTCCAGACCTCAGCTCGCCATAGGCTCTTCAGGTAGTCATTCCTCATGCTGTCTTTTGCTCTCCGAATTGACTTCTGCAACTCAGCCTTGGCCTGGGCTGTCACCACAGATCTGCACCTTCTTCTCTTTTCTCTTCCAAGTTGGCTCCTCCTCTCCTCAATCTTGCCATTCCAACAGGTTTTTGACTGAGCGCAGAGTCTTATCATCTTGGCAGCGGCATCGAGTACCATGCCCAGTGCTTCCTGGCACGAATCGGCATCGCTCTCGACGTCGTCACTTGTGCTCTCTACTCACAAGTATCCTCTTCCCCTTGCCTGCTCTCTCCAGTGTTTCTCAGCCTGCTCCTTGTCCTCCTGTAACATGGCCAGCAGGTTCCACCCTACGACTTGTGTGCCACTCCGGTCCCAGGGTTGGCTGTGGGCTTTGATGGCTCCCGCCAGAACCGTGCCGCCTCCCCCCTACCTGATTATTTTCAGCCAGTTTAGTCTCCGCACTGGTCACGCTCCTGTGTTCCTTGCTCTCTGATCGTAAATGTTTACGATCCTTGTCATATTCGCCCCCCTCCTTTCGATGTCAACATCGATTATGCCGTCGCTTGCATTCTTGCTCAAGTCGGTTCCCTCCTTCGTTCAAAGATGGCTTCCCTCACCCACCGCCATCCACAACCTCTGTCTGTTTGCAATGTCGTATGCCGAGTGGCCGATTCCGATTCCTGCTCTTTCTCTCAGTTGTTCTGGCAGACACACCACATCTGCCTTCCATTCCACCCCTGTCTTGAGTGCCGCCATGGTCCAAACGTATGACCTGGCGCAGCCGTGTTGGATCACAATAAACATTGGGGGTAGCAGCTCCCGTTCCATTTGTAGGATCAATGCCATTCCCCGCATCCGTTGCAGCCGTCGCAGTTCCTATTGCGGTTGGTGCTGGAGTTGCCATTGTTGTTGGCATCGTGCTTTCCACCATTGTGACGTTCTCTGCCTCTGCTCCCCCATCCGCTGCATCAGCCATCTACTCTTGACTCCTGCCACTTTGTCCTCCTTCCGGTGCCCTTGCCCTCAGGCCAAGCACTGTCCCGTTGGCTCCTGAGGTTGGTCCCATGGTCTGCGTGGTCTGTCCTGCTGGTTCTGTTTTCCTCCTCTCACATGCCTCTCTGGTGGCTTCCGCCTTCTTTGCACACCTACTGCCGAATGCGATGTGGTTTCCTTTGCACTTAGGGCATTTCTGTTGTGTGTGGCCGCAGAGAGAGCCCTGCTTTGTAATGCACCCTACGACGTTGCACTTATGGGTGCTGGTGCAGTGCTGCCCTGAGCAGTAGCCGCATACTGGTTTGGCACTGCACTTGCTCTCTATATGGCCCCACCCGCAGCAATGCTCAGATCTGCTGTCTGGGCCTATGTTCGTGAATGGTTCGACTCAGTACCACACTCCTGCCGCCTTGATGCCCTCTTTGCCCAGTTTCCGCACCACCTTGTTCCAGTTAACTACAAAGACGACTGCCGATGCGGAGATTTCCCCCATCAGTCTCCTTTCCCCGGTGTTGTGAGGGCTTGCCAGCCATCGCACTTGGACTGGGATCACCCCTCTTTTGTTCTCAGGATGAATCTTGTCCCGCATCTTATGCAGGCCCTCTGTGCCTTTGCCCATCTACCTCGTGAGTGGTACTGCATGGACTGTCAGCCCGTCTCAGGATTCATTTTCTTCAATGTCGATGACTCCCTTGTCGACTGTACGTGCTGCGTCGATGATAACGTCAGGGCACGCCAGTGCCATCGCTGCCGTCGCATTTTGGCTGGTCATTGCCGTGACAGCACCCTTCGTGGTCTTCTCCGTGTTCATTATCCGGATGTTGGCCGGTGCCTTCTGGTGGAAAAGCGCTCTGCCGATCGCTGATGGAATTTCCTGGTGCATCTTGTTGGGCAGAGGTACACTCATGTCTTTTCTTAAAATTAGGCGTCTCTCTGCCATGCTCGATTAGTGTTAGCAACGGTTCCAACCCGCTAGAACGATTCCGGGTTAGGGTTGGGACCGGAACCGAAGTGTTGCAATGGTTTTTACCACACGAAAACCTGGACCATTGCAATTGGGCCGGTTTTACCATCAAAAACCCGGCATTTCAACCTCACAACTTTGGCTCCAATTAAGTATTTGAGTTCTGATCGTATTGTGACATAATCAGTACATAGATTGTGCTGTGTCACGAGCTCTTTCACCTCCCGCTTTCAGATATGCGATCCGACCAATATTAGTGGTGTCGCGATTGAACACCCGCGAATTTCGCGTAGAATTGACCATTTTTTCACAGCCACTCAACGAATATCAGTCGGATTGCAACTCTGAATGCTGGAGGTGAAAGAGCTCACAATTCTGCATAATCTACGTACTGATCATGTCGCAGTACGATCAGAACTCACATACTTGATTGGAGCCATAGCTGTAGGAACTGTAAATTTGGAACTGCGGTTCGGTTCCAACCCGGCCAAATACCCGCAGTTCTATGTCTGGGCTGGGTAACAACCAGCCAGGGCAAATGCGGTTCGGGTTTTTGGCCGGTTCTGGAACCGAACCGAACCGAACCGCAGGTGAAAACCTGGACCGCTGGCGGGTTACATGGACACGGTGCTAACACTATGCTCGATCCAGCAGTCGGGGCGGGGCCTGGGCTTGTGGGCGCCCGCTGACTCTGGGTTCAGAGTTGGACTGTCTCCCACCCTCTGGCCAGAGTGGGTTCTGGCTTAGGTTTGGGTTCGTGTTGCAATTCAGGCTGCTGTTTGAATAGCAGTTTGGGTTTGGGTTTTGGTTGCTGCTGCAGCTGGCGCTTCTCTGGCTCTCCATCCTGTGTTGCGTCTGCATGCTGTGTGGCCTCTAGGCGTCCGCTTTCATGCCTTGCAGTCTCGTCTCTTTCTTGTTTTCTTGCTTCCGGGGCCGGTGGTGCTTTGCCTACACCTGCTTTGGCCGGCACCTTCGTAGTCATGTCCGTGATGCCCATCCCCCATATTACGTTGTTGTACTGGCGCTCATCCCACTGTGTCTCCCTATCCTCCAGCCATTCCTTCATGCCGAGCCGTTGCATCTCTTCACGCACCGCATGTGCTTCTAGCATTCTGGCCATCCTGTTTATTGTTTGGTGCAGCTGCCACAACTCACGCGCCTGCTGGCTCATTGTTCTCTCCATTCGACTCCTCCAGTCTCCCGGTGCGCTTGACGAATCTGAGGTCTTGCTTCTCAGTCATTTCGTATTCTTGTTACACTCCCACTGCTCGCCTTCAGCCATGAAGGCCACGCGTGTTGTCTTCCCCTGCATTGCACCAACCACACCGCCAGCCTCTGAAACTTCCGCCATGTCCGTATCTCTCTCAATTGGGGGATTTTCGATCATTCCTCCAATAGTACTTGTACCCTCTTGGGTCACCATCATGGCTGGTTTGCTCATCGTAGTGTCGTTTCACACGCATTTGGCCTCCTTCGATCATCCAGGGGGGGCTGGAGATTTTGTTCTGGGGTCAGTTCGATGCTAGACATGGAATGCCTGTGTCTATAGGTGGCTCTCTTGAAGGAAATCATTGTAACGACAGTATCAATGCCAGGCATGAAATTTACTTGGCATTGGGGGGAGAGATTCCATTCAGCAATCACTATAGCTTCTTGTTGCGATCGGATAGGTCTATTGGTGAAGAAATAGCCGATGACCTGAGATATTGCCTCTGATGAAAGGGATACTGGAGTGGGAATGATAGCAATTGTAGAGAAATCAGAGAGGGAGAGATATATAAGAATGGTGGTCGCTGTGGCCTGGGTAGCAGTGGCTGGGGTTGCAGTTGCTGGAGTTGCAGTGGCTGGGGTTGCAGTGGCTGGAGTTGCAGTGGCTGGTGTTGTGGAGGCTGGGGTTGAAGTGGCTGGGGTTACAGTAGCTGGGGTTGCGGTGGTAGGGGTTGTGGTAGCTGGGGTTGTGGTGGCTGGGGTTGTGGTGGCTTGGGTGCAGTGGCTGGGGTTGTGGTGGCTGTGGGTGTAGTGGCTGGGGTTGTGGTGGCTGGGTTTGAAGTGGCTGGGGTTGCGGTGGCTGAGGTTGCAGTGGCTGGGGTTGCAGTGGTTGAGGTTGCGGTGGCTGGGGTTGCAGTGGCTGGGAATGCAGTGGCTCGGGTTGCGGTGGCTGAGGTTGCGGCGGCTCGGGTCGCGGTGGCTTGAGTTGCGGTGGTTGGGGTTGCAGTGGCTGGGGTTGTGGCTGCTGAGGTTGTAGTGGCTGTGGTTGTGGTGGCTGGGGTTGCGGTGGCTAGGGTTGTGGTGGCTGAGGTTGTGGTGGTGGGAGTTGTGGTGGCTAGGGTTGTGGTGGCTGAGGTTGTGGTGGCTGGGGTTGAGGTG
>Ga0307512_10004033_pt1 | contig 16369 bp, 17 predicted proteins | sample 14_EM_MG_FD_200267 | JGI IMG/M metagenome (GOLD analysis project Ga0307512, IMG submission 200267) | Populus trichocarpa ectomycorrhiza microbial communities from riparian zone in the Pacific Northwest, United States - 14_EM | ecosystem: Host-associated > Plants > Roots > Unclassified | place...
TCCAAACTTGCTCGATTACGGCCTCCAAGTTCGCACGAACACGGCCTCCAAGTGCATCTTCAAACTCGCTCAATCGCGGCCTCCAAGTGCATTTCTGAGTTCACGATCACGGCCTCAAAGTGCATCTCCAAACTCGCTCGATTACGGCCTCCAAGTTCGCACGATCACGGCCTCCAATTGCATCTCCACACTGGCTCAATCACGGCCTCCAAGTGCATCTCTGAGTTCACTCAATCTCCGTCTCCAAGTGCATCTCAAACACGCTGGATCAAGTATATCTTCAAGGAGCAACGCCGGTTGTACGGAGATACAGGGGTAACGGAGGTGGACAGGGTGACGGGGAGTATATATTTGGCAGACCGCAGCGAGTCCTGATATAGCGTGTGTAGATGGGTAGCTATATAGATACATAGATACATAGATGAGAATACAAACTGAATACATGACTGTGATTCGAGGTGCTCCCAGACATGTCGCCGGCGCTCCCAGGGTTGTCGCTGGCGCTCCCAGGTGCTCCCAGGCTTGTCGTCGATCGCCAGGCGTTGTGTAAACGGCTTCAGCATAACTGCAGCCCCTGCGAAGAGTGTAACACACGTGTCATTCTGATGATGCGTATACGTCACCACAAAGTAAAGGAGGTACGTATGCAACGGGTAGCGTGTAATTCTCTGTCAGAGCGTAAGAGGTTGCGTCAGCGCCGTCAGAGCCGTCCGGAACACCCGGGTGTTTCAGACGGAAATTAGGGTCATTGCTGATGTTGAGTCACTGGGTGCCTCCAGGAGTGTCTGAGAGGATGTGGAGTGTAAACTTAGATGTGTGAATTTCAGGAGAGTATCAGACCCTAGGAGGGCATTCCGGCCAGCCTTGGGAGTGACTGGGATCTCTGATGACTGGTACAAGAGTACCATGGGAGTGATTGCGATAAGTTTGGGAACACGTCCGAGCGCAGGAGAGAACTTTGTGTGCACCTGGGAGTGTCGCCGAACCAACGCAGAAATCACAACCAATCTCTGACAGATGCCTGGGTTCTTATGGATACTCAGTCAGGGGACGGCAGGTGTGATCTGGGATTCTCCGTATGTACACGAGCGAACAATTCCCCTCAACCTCACATATGATGCATGGATTATTGTTCATTATCAGTTCTGCATCATACTAGCTATCATCTTCAACATTGTATTTTTTGCCTCACTACATTAAGTAACCAAAGAAAATGGTGAGTAATTGAAACAATAACACAAGTTGACTGGAACAATAAATCGACTAAGTGATCGAATGATACCAATCAAAAATGCCGTCAATGTCATCCGCTACTTCTCCCATCTCATCAGGGCCGACCAAAGCAGGAACACACAATTCATCAATGGTGCAAAGATGCTGGAGGCGCTCCTGGTATTTGCTGATGATTTGTACATGTCGAGTGGATGAATTGAATTCCAATGTCATTTGGGTCGATTTGTGATTTCTAACAAATGTGTAATGAGATGTTAGCAAGCTGCGAATCTGAATGGGCATTAGAAAGGCGATGATTATTCAGATGAAAAAGGGGAGCAACCATGAGGAGAAGAGAAGGGCCAGATGGGGAGTGCTGTGTGGAAAAGAGGAGTACACAGAAGGTGTTGAAGGAGCGCAGAATGAAATAGAGGGCCGAATCTAGGCTGAGGAGCACCTACGGGGATTGAGGAGTGCTCATACTAGTGTAGGAGCGCCGAACAAGGTAGAGGTGTGTGTGTGTGTGTGTCTGTGTGTGTGTATGTGTGTGTGAGTGGGGTAAGGAGTGCGGAATTCTATATAGGAGCGTCAATCCACACCAAGGTGTGCAGGTTGGAATTGAGGAGCGCGGACTAGCGGGAATCGAGTATGGAATAGAATAGAAGATTGTCAATCTATGGCGAGCAGCTCCGGCGGGAATTGAGGAGCGCCTATCCTCGCAGAGTTGCACTGCAGGGTGGAATCAAGCGGCCCGTGGATGTGTGATTGATGAGTGCAGTGGCTTCCGGAGTAACATTGATCACTGGGGATGGGCAAAACGTACCTCAATATTCATCTTGAGAAAACATTACTGTGGCCTTCTTTCCACCCGCATATTCAGACAGCGCAAAAATCAGTAGCTGCAGTTGCTAGCGCTATAGTCTGCGGAGTGAGACGTTGCAAATACTGGGATGCCGTAGGCTGGCACCCCAAGCTATTGGCGGTGAAGAGATATTGGTGGTAAATTAGATCAAGCACTTCCATTCGGGTGAACCATGATTTCTTCTCCTCAACGACTTTCGTGAGATATGCATCGTCTAACAGGAGCTCCTTAACCTGGATCCGAGGCACAGTATCTGAGCGCAAATCCAACTTGTCACTGCTGAAAACAGTTCGATGTGCCCCATCTGTCAACCGTCCTCGAATGGTACTTATCCTCAGTTTTAAATATGTATATTTTGGGGTGTAGTCAATATCCGAAATCTGATAGAGGAGCATTAAACAGAATCCAAGACTTACAGCTTCTGGTGTTTGCAGATCCATTTTGAGATGGTTCGCCAGGCAATTGACACAGATGGCATACGTACAGGAGCACCTGCTATTGCCCGCTGACAATCCTTAGCTTCAATGGCTAGTTTCCAAGAATCTTCAACCATTGAGTACTTGTCATCAGATACTATTGGCGAAAGAGTCTTTGTGAATACGATTACCTCCATGAACATGTTCGCCACCTCAAAAGAAGCCTTTTGGTGTTGGGTAATGTTCTGATCTGCACAGGCCTTGGGTTGTGGAACATTCTGGTCTCCAATAGACTTGCGTAGTGGAAGCGCCTGGGTGGATGGTGCACGGTCAGACTTGGATAATTTGTTGAGGAGGGTTGACTGCTGGCGTCTGAGCAGTGGTGGTGCTGTTGCCCCAGCTGGATTTTGAAAATTTATAAGTGGAGGGTGTGCAATGCCAGTATCGGCATGGCTCCGTTTCTTTGGCTGTGGATCCCTTGTATTTGGTAAAGACTTGTCCCGCTGTGCCTGGCCTAGGAGCATGACCTCCTGATGGTGATCCAAATCGTCTTCTTTGATGTTGGATGATATGCTGGACCTTCCGGGGTCTTCACTTTTGGCATCACCGATATCCGGATCGGTATCGTCATCCAGTTTCAATAATGAAATCGGCAGCGTTAGTCATCCATAATGCAATGCACGATTGATGACAATTGGAAGGCAATCTTTTAATGGAGAACAATGATTGGCTGCTTTCTTGAAGATGAGTGTTCTCTCAAGGTGAGCTTCATGATCCTTCTGTGAATAGTGATTCCTCACCAGGCTGGGCGTAGGTTCCATTTGTGGTAATGAAGATAGAAAGTTGGGGAATATGGGAGAGAATGTATAAGCAGTAAATATAGAACTAAGTGCTATAGAATAACCGGAAGAATGGATCAACAAGTTGCACATGGTTGAGGAGGATGTAATTCGAGATGCACCTTGAAGGGTTCAAGAGAGATGCCTTCAATTGTTCATATATATATCGAGGACGGCAGTCCAGAGTTGCGATATAGGATGTTGTAAGGTGCGCCGGAATAGATGGATTCCTTGTCAGGTGCACTGGAAAAGATGGAATCCTAATGCCGAATGTTAGCAACTCCTATCAGCACACTGTATGGATGCAAGAATTGGAGGTTGGCTAAAGCCAACGCAAATAGAATAGAACCAGATGCACCAGAAAAAATCTCGTGACATTAACTAACCCTTGGTGCTTGCCAAATGGAGAACTGAGAACCTGAATAAGAAACATGTGCCCCTGCATATGACTCTCAAAACATAGTAATTATGTGTGAATGTTCGAGAATTTGAGGTGACCAGAAAAGCATAGAATTGGTGCAGTATTTAGAAACTGCAGAACTCGATACATTTGGGACTTTGAGTGTGACAGTTGAGTTGCAAGGGTTCATACTGAGTGTGTTATCGATCTCCGTATGTGGTATATCCGCCGGAAGGACACATGTATTTTCGAGATATTCCATTGTAATCAGATGCTGCAGCTAAGTTAGCGGTCGATAAGGCAATATCGTATTCATATCTTCCCACTCATACCCTTATCTGGGCCGTGTCTGCAGAATATATTTCACAACAATGTTGCAGTTAATGGAGGAGAGAGAGAATTTGGTATATAAATGAGAGATACAGGCGCAGAGAAAGAATGTTAAGGTACCATAGATAATTCAGGGGTAATTGTATTGATTCAAGCACTTGGCGATGCCAAGATTGCTATCAAATGGTTCTTGAATACTCACTCACATTCTGATTGTGCGCGTAATATCTAGTAAGTTGCACACCGTTAGATCACATATTCATTGTGAGTCTCCCCGCTACAATGTTGACTTCAATTAATGTTGGGGTTCAAAGCTATATTCTACAATGGTATGACAGGATAGTGAGACCTCATCTCCCAGCAGGCAGAGGAATGATGATTGCAAGCATACAGTTCCGGAAATTGAGGTGCACCGAAGTTTACATGGTTCTGGTTGGATTCAATAGCTGGGGAATGAAATCTTGCTATACTCTGACAGTTAATTGCACTATTCAAAGCTGTCTGTTTGTGACGCGAGCTTTCAAGATTCTCTCTTCAAACTTCACTGTTGATCGATATCCGTTCACATAATGCATTTTCAGATTCAAGTTTAGGCAGCACATACATACCAGTTTGTCAGAATCGAGTTAAGTCAGCATTCAAAGCATTGAGACCTTAGGCCTCGTTGAGTAAGTGCGGTACACGGGTGAGAGGGAGTTGCCGGCTTTCTTGCAGAATCGCTGAACACAATCTGTCATTTGAGATTCTCACTCAGAAGCTCCAGCTCTTTTGAGAGAGCCCGAACATGCAGAAGCTATTGTATCATTTCGAAGCATGGGTCCAGGCATACTACTTAGTCAATATCAAGTTATGTGGGATTACTAATTGGCCAGGTGTGTGCATTTATGGTGTAGTTGTACAGGGCGACCTTCCTCCAACAGACAAGTTAACACGGCACTGACAGTTCAAGTCATTTTTGTGGTGGCCTTCATATCCCGATCACGCACAGATTCATATATTAGCAGAGGCCCAGCAGGATGAGCCACGTTCACCTGAACAGGAAGTGTCTTGATGGATGACCATTTGTGTGCACTGCGTCCACTAATTCAAAGTCGAAGAAAATATGCTGAGAGTGAATGAAAGTAAAATATGCAGTGCACTACACACTGGGATACATGCTCCGCAGTGGCGTATTTGTCGCACTCGTGGTCTTCCTGGGCCGGAATGATACAGTCATGATGAGTCGCAGCTTGCCAAAGTTGGCTTCGTATAGATCCAATGTCCTCATTCACGACTGGATTGCAGATCACAATGATGACAGAAATTCAATCATAGGCTAGGAAATACCTGGGAGCGAAAGCTGCAGCTTTAGCATGAATTCCCGAGCCGTGTCTCAGTATCCGACACTGTGGAATGCGGATTTCGACCTGTGCCCGAACTTCAATGATATGCCAGCAAAAGCTGCAACTTTGCTACGAATAATTGAGCCCATGTCTCATATCCTGACAGAAGTACTCAATATCACCTAGAGTGACTTTATTGCGAAACGGGATGTGCAAATATGCTGTGCTGGATCTCTCATAACAATATGCCCAGGATTCTCCGGTGCACCAGAACTTTGATCATAGGCTAGCAAAAGCTGCGTCTTTGCCACGAATGAGTGAGCCTGTGTCTCAGATTCTGACGAATGTACTCCATATCGGCCAGACTGACTTTATTTGGAGTGGGATTGGCAAATGTGTGGTGATCAATCGGTCATATGGATATGAACTCAGGCATTCCCGGTACTCCTGAACTTCGATTCTATGCCAGCAAAAGTTGCGCATTTGCCACGAATAAGCGAGCTGTGTCTCATATTCCGACTGAAGTACTCAATATCGCCTACAGTGTCTCCTTACCAAATGGGATTGTCAAATGTGCAGTGCTGGAGCTGTCATAATGCGACTCAAGACATATGCTGAGGATTCACCGGTGCACCTGAATCTCGATCATATGCCATCAAAAGCTGGTGCTTTACAACGAATATGCAAGCCGTGTTTCATCTTTTAACCGAAGTACCCAATATCGCCTAGAGTGTCTCAGCACCCAATCGGATTGGCCTATGTGCGCCACCACCCGAAGACACTCCCAATGAAGAACCTATGGACCCCCAGAAGCCTGATCTGACATGTACTCGTAATTCAACAAAGACAAAGGCTCAATGGGAGGCCGTTGGAGTGGAAAATGTAGGGGGGGAAAGCATATGGCGAAGCAACTGGATTGTATAACAAGCATTGCAAGTACTCAGAACAATGGATTCCATGGCATCCATTTCACTCAGCACACGGCTTTCAACATGCTCAATCATATAGCCAACAAACGAAAACATGGAAAGATAACATCTGAGCAGAGGACTGGATAACTTCAAAATCAAATCAATCCAATCACCAGATGCGCTACCAAAGATCCTCTCTCAACTCGATTTCAGGCTTGGAGATGATAGTTGGATTAAAGATCATTCCCATATCCTCGGACCATTATACTACAGGGATATTTTCAAATGTATATAGTTCGTTTTGGCACATCTTCCATTTCAGTCCCACCTCGAATTTAAACCAGTGCACCACGCAGACTCGAAATGTCACTGAATACACAGCGAGATCAACAAATGCGACTGGTTGTGGGATATGCGAGATCGGCTTCCTGCCGCAGCGACGATTGTGCCAGTCATTTGTGCATCTGACAAGACTCACTTGACAAATTGTTTGGGCGATCAGCATAGCAGGCCACTGTATATCACGATAACTAATACTCAGAAAGATATCCCGCAGACATCTAATCCACACACCTGAATTCTCATTGCGCTGAACCCCAGCCCCCCAAAACGTGCCAAAAATCCTACCGAGGCATGGCATTCCGCGGTTGGAACAGAGATGTCCACACTCCAAAATCTTGAAATACCTGGTCCTGGCTCGAAATGGAATTGTGCTGATGGATTCCACAGACAATGTTATCCGCTTTGGTGGCCTGGGTTGGGGATTATCCAGAACAAGTCATGGTTGCTGAAGTCCCATATGGCTCATGTCCGATGTGTGAAATTCCTAAAGGTGCCCCGATGGGGCATTCGACGTTTCAACCACTTGATGACTCAAGAGATCAGGATATCTACTCGGAGCTTCTGGATAAACCCAATATCGATGTTCTGCACACTCTTGGTATTCATCCAATCTGAAACCAGTTCTGGCAATACCCTCTTTGCACTGTCTATCGCCTTTGGCAGCCTGATGAATCGCAACAGCTGGTCTTGGGTTTAGTTAAAGACTTATTGCACTGGCTGCTCAAATACCTGAACGCAAGAAGTGTCAAGGATCAATTTGACAACCGATTCACATCGGTACCGCGATATCTGGGCCTCCAGAACCTCTCCAAACTATTCGATTTGATGAAAAGTAGCTCGTGGCAGGGAAAAGAAATCCGCGGCATGATTAGATCACTGGCAGGGAATTGTGCTCCCATTCTTGATTGCTCCAGGGATGTCGAGAAAACTGTGGCGGAAACACCCTCTGACAAAATGGTAATGGGAGCAGTGTGGGCATTATGTGAATTTCCTCTACTTGTAAGCCAACCAAATCACTCTGATCTATCCCTCACAGCACTAGATGATGCACTGAAGCGATTTCACAAGAAGAAGGGTGCCTTTCGACAACAGAAAATGTCCAAGTCTGCGAAGGCCAAAGTGGATGAACAGTTGGCAACAGTATCCCATCAATTACGAGAACAACAGCTTCATACAATCTGCGATGTAATGGAGATTCCCGTGTACGAGCCGGACATGGTTACAACAACCCAATAAAGGCAATTTCAGGTTCGCCTCAATTGAACCCAACATGCGGCAACCAAATGGTCCGATGCTGATCACCAGTGTGCAAAAGAGCAATAGGAGCGCGAAATCCATCAAGTGACACCTGTTAAAAGCTGGCTTTTTGATGAATGATCCCAACATCATGAGTGACAACTAGCGTTAGCAATGGGTCCGGGCAACCCGCCAGCGGTCGGGGTTTTGTCCAGCGGTTCGGTTCGGTCCAGTTCCAGACCCGGCCAAGAACCCGACCCGCTTTGTCTTGGCCTGTTTGTTACCCGGACCGGACTTAGAATAGTGGGTATTTGACGGGGTTGGAACCGGACCGCGGTTCGAACTATACGGTTCCTACAGCATTGGCTCCAATTAAGTATTTGAGTTTTCATTGTATCATGACATGGTCAATATGTAAATTGTTCAGTTTTTGCCGCTCATTCACCTCCCGCATTCAGGTTTGCAATCCAACTGATATTCGTTGAGTGCTTGTGAAATAATGGCAGATTTAGAGAGAAATTTGCGGGTTTTTGATCGCGACTCAACGAATACTTGTCGGATCGCAAATTTGAAAGCGGGAGGTGAAAGAGCGACTAAAACTGCACAATCTACATATTCATTGTGTTGTGATACGATCAGAACCCAAATACTTAATTGGAGCCAAAATGGCGAACTTGAAATGCCGGGTTTTTGGTGGTTAAACTGGCCAATTTCCAACGGTCCGGGTTTTTCGTGTGGTAACACCTGTTGCCACGGTGCTCTTTCAGGTGGAACCGGACCTGGAACCGACCCGGCAATTTGGACCCGTTGCTAACACTAGCGACAACTGCTGCAGGAAGTCAGGACTAAGGCAACCAGTCCCAGAAGCACATTGGCTGAAAAATTTGCAGAAATGCAAACTGCTGCCGAAGAAGAGGTTTATGGTGTGGCAAACATGACTGCCAACATGAGTGTGGAATTTCATGTCTGTCTATCTGATGCTGAGACCGAAGCCACCACCTGGAGTATCGCTGATACGGACCCCGTTTGGAATCAGCTGGAGAGAGAGATTCATGGTGTCACATCAAATAGGCACATGCTGTTCAAGTTGGAATTGTCCATCCGTTTGATCGTGTTTGACGCATGGTGGAAGGCTATTGGCATCCAGGAGCTCAGTAGAACCATTGAACAGCGTGTAATACATTTCGGATATCCAAAGATGCATATTGTGAGTCATATATCTGGGTGAATTTGGCGAATGGGTTCTGGCTACAATGTCACCACTGATATTTCTGAATGGCTACATATTGGCAAGGTGAAAGAGGCATAGCGATCTACAAATAAGGTCAATTACATTTGACTGATCCTCAAGCACAATCACTGGTGTACTGGTCTTGACTATATGGAGGAGACACTGTCTCATCTTGCCCTGCAAGGCTGGTACAAAATTGACTGCACAAAGGTTTTCAACATACTATTGGCTAGCGATAAACGGCGAAATCCTCGCAGAGCCCATCTTTGGTGCCTCCAGTGTTCTCAGGAAACGCCATATTTCCGCCCCGTATCGCAACAGGTACAACATTTGAGTGGGACCCATGTCCATGGAGTATGAAGAAGTATCAAATTAACCTCACTCAGAGATGCATCAGAAGATTTCGGAATTCCCAATTTTGGACAGCGATTCAGTGCACAAATTGAAGAGTACTGGGGACACAAAGTTTGTGGACTGGTGCTCAGATATGATCAGAATGCACTGATAGACATTGTATATATTCAACTTCCGAATGGGCTGTTGTACTACCATCAACCATTTCACTGCCCTACATCTGTTGAGCATCTGGGACTTGATTGCAAGATAGAATATACCAATGCCAACCAAGGGATCCGGCCTGAATCTCATAACATCTGGGTCCAATATACGGACAGTGACCTTGATAACACCTTCCAAGGCGGTGTTTCTTCTCTTCCTGTATAATACTCCAACTGGACTCCACCGAACAAGATCCTCCAATTTCAGGAGTGCATGCCCCCCGGGAAAACAATATCGATCTTTCCAAGGAGGTGCAAGCAGACTCAACAATGGATATTACATCCTCAAGCTCAAGAATATGCGGTGGTGATTCCAACTATGTACAAAGATCCGCATGGTTGGGCTGATTGTGTAGACAGGTTCATCCGGGTTGCCAAACAGATTGATAAGATGGATATTTTGCCTGTCAGAGCAATTGTTGGACCGGCACATTTGGTGCGAGAGAATGCTGCATCAGATAGAATTGACAGCATATGGCTTGTAAATATTCATGTGGATTTGGATACCTTCTGGACCATATATTGAGTTACAATGCCTGAGTGAAGGTGTGCGGGAGGAAGACAGTGAACCGAATTGTACTATTTGACATTATAATAATCACTCCCGGAGCGTAAGGCTTCAGGTTCAAGGTGCACCGGAATAGTCCTGGAGACACGGCCAATCCTCCCAATATCTCTGAATTCTGCACATTCTAATAGTTTGATTTTGTAGCATTTTGAAGACAACTATACACTCTTCAAGAGATTCTTGCATTCTGTCCCACAACTTCTGGAGGATTGAGGAGCACTGAGGAAGTAGTCTCGGAGCACCTGAGATCACATCGCTTTGCATTCAGCCTATCTGGGAGCATCTGGAAGAATCTGGAAGCATCTGTGTGGCTGTTCAGAGTTGCTGAGTTGTTCAGTTATAACTTCCAAACCGTATTACATTTTGCTGACGTATCACAGAAAGCTGTAAGTGGTGAATCCAGTATGACGCTTCACTATCAGTTCATGATAATCAGAACATCAGCAAAGTCTATTTTAGGCAATCGGAGCCTCCAGGAGTGGGTATGAGTAGGGGGAGTGTTAATATACAAGCATTGATTTCAGGGAAAAATCAGACTCCAGGAGGGCATTTCAGCCAGCCTTCAGAGTCACTTGGAACACGGCTGACGTGGACTGGCGCAACATGTGAGCTATTGCGATTAGTCTGAGAGCATGATGGAGCGCTGGGGACAACATTCAGAGCATCTCGTGGACTTACCTAACCATTGCAGAATTTGCAAACATGCTCCGGGAGATGCGTGAACATATAGATGTTCATTGAAAAGACAGCAGGCCTTATCTGAGATTTGGCAGAAGTACATTGGGAATGGATTACCCTCCCCAGGAGAAATAATGAATGGATTATCATTCATAACTAATTCGAAATAATAATCACTTCTAAATCGTGATCACTTCTAAGTCGTTCGTACTTCCGAATCATTATCACTCCTATATTCCAGTCGTCTCTAACTACTTATAACCTCTAAATCTCATGTATAGTAACTAATGTCTTTTTCGCTATTCCATTCTTGGCTTCCCGACAGTAAGAATACAAAGAACACTACCAGCGATTCGAAAATCTCTGCAGGTACACTGATCCAATCGCTCAGCTAAGTGATTAAATGATATCAATCAAATATGGGGTCGATGTCATCGACTATCACTACCTTGTCATCAGAGTTGATGAATGCAGAAGCACACAATTTGTCAATCACGCAAACAAGAAGGGGGTGCTCGATGCATTTTGTGATGATATCAACCCAACATCAGTGCGAAATTCAATTCCAAAAATGTTTTGCTGAATGTGTGATGTGTAACCAATGTATACCGGGATGATAGTTAGCTGTGAATCTGATAAGGGTTTGAAAGGCAATATGACGCATACAGGTGAACAAAGGGAGCAACTACCAGGAAGAGAGGAGCATCAAGATGGATAGTCCTTTGGGGAAATGAGGCATGGATAGAAGGTGATCAAGGACTCCGGAGTGTGGAATGAAATAGAAAAGTGCTATTCCAGGCCAACAGGTTTCGACAGGGATTGAAAAGTGTCTGTCACAGTGAAGAAGCATCCAAAGTAGTGGAGGAGGGCCGAAAGGGGGGTATAGGGTGAAATCCAACTTACATCCGCAAAATGTATTTCAGTCAGTGGGAGCCTCCAGGAGTGTCTGATAGGATGTGGGGTGTAAAATTAGATGCGTCAATTTCAGGAGAGTATCAGACCCTAAGAGGGCATTCCAGCTGGCCTTCAGAGTAACTGGGATCTCTGATGACTGGTACAGGAGTACCATAGGAGTGATTGTGATAAGTTTGGGAACAGCTTGGAGCGCCAGAGAGAACTTTGGGTGCACCTGGGAGCACCTGGGAGCACCAGTGACAAGCCTGGGAGAACTGATGACAAGCCTGTGAGCGCCAACAACAAGCCCAGGAGCGCCAACAACAAGCCTGTCAGCGCCCACGACAAGCCTGGGAGCAGCAACGACAAGCCTGGGAGCCCTGGCGACAAGTTTCAGAGCACCTCGAATCACTGTGAAGCAGTCTGGGAGAAACAACATCTTCTTTGGGGACACCACTGGTGCGCCTGGAAATCATAGCTACCACTTATCATTCAATGATTTTTAACACTCATGTATTCAGTTTGAAATCTCATCAATGCATCTATATTGCTACCCATCTACACATGGTATATCTGGACTGGCTGCAGACGGTGTTTGAGAGCAATTGAGGTGTGCCTGAAAACTATGGTCGAGTGAACTCAGAGATACACTCTGAGGATGGGATCGAGCAAGTTTGGAGATGTACTTGGAGGCCACAGTTGTGCGAACTTGGAGGTCGTAATCTAGCAAGCTCGGACATGCACATGGAAGGCATGATTGTGCGAAATTGCGGGCCAAATTCGACGGAGTCTGGAGATACACATGGTGACTTTGTTCTAGCAAGTGTGATGATACACTTGGAGGCGGAAATTGTGCGAGTTTGGATATACACTTGGAGGCAGTGATCATGCAAGTTTGGAGCTACACTAGGACACTATGATGGAGGGAGTTTGGAGATACACTCCGAGGCCATGATCGAGCGAGTTTGAAGATGCACTTGGAGGCTGTGATCAAGTGAGTTTGGAGATGCACTTGGAGGCCATAATGGTGCGAGTCAGGAGATCTACTTGGAGGGTGTGATTGAGCAAGTTTGGAGATGAACTTGGAGGCCGTGATTGAGCGAGTTCGGAGATGCACTTACAGGCCATGATGGAGTGAGATAGGACGGGTACTTGGAGGTGGTCGATGGACGGCGCTCCGGGTGCTGAGAATCTATTCACTAGTTACTCAACTCGCATTCATGGGAATGTGACAGGATGACTTTACATTTGAGTTCTCGTGGAAACCTGGTTGTTGGCGGTCAATGGTGTAGACCAGCACGCCGGACGCTGAAGTTACAGTCAAGGGTCAACTCGAAATCATGCGAATGCAGGAATGAGAAAAAATCTCAGGTGGATGCTGTACTCTGTGTATGCTGTACTTGGTGTATGCTGTACTTGGTGTATGCTGTACTTGGTTTATGCTGTACTTGATGTATGCTGTACATCAGCAAAATGTATTTTAGTCACTGGGAGCCTCCAGGAGTGTCTGAGAGGATGTCGAGTGTAAACTTAGATGCTTCAATTTCGGGGGATTATCAGTCCCTACTAGGGAATTCCAGCTGGCCTTCAGAGTAACTGAGATCTCTGCTGACTGGTGCAGGAGTCCCATGGGAGTGCTTGTGATAGGTTTCGGTGCACCTGGGAGCACCTGGGAGCGCCGGGGACAAGTCTGGGAGTGCCGGCGACAAGTCTGGATGAGCCGGTGACAAGTCTGGGTGTGCAGATGACAAGCCTCGGCGGGCTGGCAACAAGTCTGGGAGCACCTTGAATCACAGCAGAGCAGTCTAGGAAAAACAACATCTTGCGTGGGATTGCTGCTGGTGTGCCTGGAAATCATAGCTAATAATTATCGTTCAACTATTGTTAAAACTCATGTATTCGGTTTGTATTCTCACCTATGTATCTGTGTATCTATATATCTGTGTATCTATGTATCTATCTAGCTAACTATCGACACAGGGTATATCTCGGCTGGCTGCAGGCGTTGCGTAAGAGGAATTCAAGGTGCGCCTGACAATGACGGTCGAGTGAACTCAGAGATACACTACGAGGCCACGATCGAGCGAGTTTGGAGATGCACTTGGAGGCGGTAATCGAACATATCTGGAGATACACTTAGAGGCCCTAGTCGACTGAGGTTAGAGATGCGCTCCGAGATCATGATTGTGTGAGTTTGGAGATGCACTGGGAGGCAAAGCTCGTGTGAACTTGGATGCAGTGATCTAGTGAGTTTGGAAATGCACTGGGAGGCCATGATTGAGCGAGCTTGGACATATGCACCTGGAGGCCATAATCGAGCGAGTTTGGAGGTGCACTTGGAGGCCTTGATTGTGTGAACTTGGAGGCCGTAATTGAGCGAGTTTGGAGCCCCAGTGGGATGCCATAATTGAGAGTGTTTGAATATGCACTCCGAGGCAGTGACTGAGCGGGATTGGACCAGGACTTGGAGGTGGGCGATGGATGCCACGCCGGGTGCTAAGACTCGATTCATCAGTTAGTCAACTCGCAACCGTGGGAATGGGACAATGTGACTTCTCCTTTGAGCTCTCATGGAGACCTGGCAGATGGCGGTCGATCATATAGGGAGGTACACTGGAATCTGAAAATATGTTCCGGGGTCAACTCCTGATCATGAGAATGAAGGGAAGACGAACAATCTTGGGTGGATGCTGTACTCGGTGTATGGTGGACTCAGTATATGCTGTACTCGGTGTATGCCGTACTCGGAGTATGCTGTACTCGGTGTCAACTCATGATCATGGCATGGCGAAATAGAGAGGGATGACTTAACTTTGTGTTCTGCAATTACAGTTGAGTTGTGGATTAGAAAGAGAGAGATGGGGGATAAAGATGAGAATGATGTGGAGGATACAAGCGAATATTAGAAATCAGGGGCACGACTTGCCTGATTGGATTGGGAACACCTCGTTTCGGTGTTCGTATATGCAGGATCGGGACACGTCCCTGCTGTATAGAGGATGGTCACTTTATTTGCACATGACATTCTTTTAATTCCCAGTTTCTCATGATGAATTCCCCCATCTCCTCTCATCTCTCGTTTTGTCGTCCTCAACTCTACCATCACCTAAGAACACGAAGGTAAGTCATTCGTCTCCATCTCTCCATGCAATGATCAAGAGTTCACACTGAGTACAGCATGCACCGAGGACAAGCACACACCGAGTACAGCATACACCGAGTACAAGATACACTGAGTACTGCATACACCCCGTACTGCATCATCACATGATCGACTGTCTCCCGCTCCCAGCCTGTCTCACAGCTCCCAGCAGACCGTGTTGAACTCAATTCTCTACATTCCTACAATTACGAGTTAACCAATGAATAAGGTCTCAGCTTCCATTGCACATGCCTCCTGATCTACCGCCTCCAGATTCACTGTCCCCAGATTCACTACCTACAGATTCACTGCCTCCAGATTGACCGCCTCCAGATCAATCGCCTCCAGATCAACCGCCTACAAGTACTACTCCAATCTTGCTCGATCATGGCCTCGAAGTGTATCGCCCAACACGCTCAATTACAGCATCGAAGTGCATCTCTGAGTTCACATGATCTCGGCCTTTAAGTGCATCTCCAAACTCGCTCAATCACGGCCTCCAAGTGCATCTCTGAGTCGACTCAATCTCTGTCTCCAAGTGCATCTCCAGACACGCTCGATCACGGTCTCCAAGTACATCTTCACGGCGCGACGGCGGGTGTTCAGTGATACAGGGGCAACCAAGGTGAACAGAGAGATGGGGAGTATATATTCGGCAGACCCTGGTGTATATAGACATCATCCCATTTCCATCTCATCGTATCATACAATGGAAATACACACTCTATCATTCCCAACATTTGGTCTCACTCGCACTGTCCGGGATTTCGTGAATCCTTGACGCCAGGTTGTATCTCATCTTCTCACCCGATTCCTGCCCTCCTCAAACTGGAACCGTTCTTTCTCATGAATTCAATTCATATGCTCAGTAGGCGTATCCAGGGGCTCCTCCGATCATGCTCAAGTACCATCTGCCGCCAGATTGACAGTGTGTATATAGATTGAGAGACATACATCATGCATGCGATATTATGATGTAGTGAATCGTGTGACTGTAACAAAGATGAATATGATAAGACGAAATGCCTTGTGGTTATGTAAGAACCACAGCTGAGAGATTACGACAGCAAGTCTCCCCCACAGGTTCGCAGTGGTCTCAGCTGCTCTGGAGGTCTCCCACAGATCTGCACTGAGGTCTTACGAGCTCCAAAATTTGATGATTCTACAAGGCACATCTCGTAGCATTCTGAGAATGCTCTTGCAGAATCTGAGAGCACTTTGCTTAGCTCCAGGGGGGTCTGGGAGCATCTAGAAGTACATAGAAGCACTGGTGAGGTCGCCTGGAGGGTCTGGGATGGTTGGGGGTTTCTTCGGGACCAATTTACATTGTGCTGAATGTACTTGGTGTGAACTCATGATCATGGCATGCAGAGATAGAGTGGGATGACTCAACTTTGAGTTCTGCGATGATGGTAGAGTGGTGGACGAG
>Ga0307512_10004034_pt1 | contig 16360 bp, 14 predicted proteins | sample 14_EM_MG_FD_200267 | JGI IMG/M metagenome (GOLD analysis project Ga0307512, IMG submission 200267) | Populus trichocarpa ectomycorrhiza microbial communities from riparian zone in the Pacific Northwest, United States - 14_EM | ecosystem: Host-associated > Plants > Roots > Unclassified | place...
TCTTGACATGGGCAAGGTGGTAGGTTAGGTTTCTTGAGCGAGCTTGCTTGTACGAGAAAAGCAACTCTCTCCTTTAATTCTAAATTATAGCAGCAGACTTCCATGTCAACCCTCTTTTTTTCTTTTATTTTTTAAGTTATATCCAAGCTTTTCCTCGATCACTTTTTAATTAAACCTTTCAGATACTATATTTCCTCAATCACGTGATGCTCCTCTGACCTCCACATTCAAAGTTGTGTTTATGTCCTGGGCACATGTTCGCTCACCTTTTCTGAACGTGGCTCTTTCACAGTGATGAGACTAAGCTGTGAGGTGCAAATGTCATGATTGGTTAGCTGGAAATCAAAGATAAAGCCCAGTGGCATGTCACTTTTGGACACTGCCTTCCCAAGTGGATTTTCAGGTGCCGCTCAACTCCTCTTTTGGGCAACAGACCCTCTTATTGTACCGTTAAAATTTCAATCCATCATGATTCAGGCGTTCCTCCTGCCAATGATTGTACCGTAAAAAAAGTGCAGTGAATCTCAAGGTCCACGTCCAGCCAACATCAACAGCCCCATTACTCGCCGGACTAGGCTGCAATGGCTGGCCATCCGCCTCTTTTTGAGGACCCTTGCGTCTCCCCGTATATCAGCAGGAACAGGAAGTTGCAACTTCCAAGGACCCAATTTTCCCAACATCTTTTTCAATCAAGAACTGATGTTTTTCTTTAACAGGGTCGCTAAATAATACATAGCCATAGCAGATAGACCTCCACTGTAAAAAGAAGGAAAGAATCGTACGGATATTTCACTGTCATGATTACATTTGTTTAGGGTCTACTATCTACATTTCGGCATCAAGGGGGAGGATTTACATTCTTCCAGTGTGATATTTCAGTGCCTACTCTCAATTAACTCGAATCAGTAGAGAGTGTCGTTAGACATTCAGAAGTCATATAGCACTCACTTCCTATTAAAAGGGAAAAACAAGATTTCATTATCCGAAGTATATCAAATGACACCTTGTTATAAAATTATGATACTGACGAAATCCACTTGAAAGTAACCTCGGTCTATTCCTTGCTGGTCAGCTGCTTGGGATTTACTTCCTTTTCAAGCTCATCGAATTCCCACTCACCAATATCCTCTGTTGCGTATCCTTCCTCGTCCTTCCCGAGATCGGATCCTAACTTTTCCAGGTCTGCCTGTGTGACTACATTTCCTCTGTTAACAGGGGGTGATCCGCTTTCATTTGCTTCTTTCTTTCCTGGAGCCTCAAATGTCTGTTTGGAAGAAGAGGATGGATCTACACGGGGGCTATTACTGGACTGTGAGTGTGATTGTTGATTCTCAACTTCCAGGACTGGTCTCTGGATGGATTTAATTTCCTCTTTAATTTTTTCCACAGCACTAAATAGCTCTTTGACCCTGTCGTCGTTTTTCCTGAAGTGTACGTACCATTTCCCATTTTAAGTGGTTGATCAATGCATCGAATGATAGAGCATGTGTAAAGAGAAAGGTTACTGCACCTGTATACGCCTTCATAGTTGGTATAAAACTGCTTTTTCATCGCATCCACTGCATTTGTGATGGTTAAAATCTGGCAGGACAAAGAATGACATGGCTTTAATTAGATGAAACTTCAGTAGATCGGGAACAACGCAGGGAAGGAGATCGATCTAACAAGAAGAAATGCTAGAATGGAGAGAGGATTTTGAGGACAATAAATGTGGGAAAACAGTATTTATATGAACTAGAAAATAGGGAAATAAAACTGAGCATTTGATATTGAAACATAGAAGGAGTTTGTCAGATATTATCAAAGCAAACCCAATAAAACATCCATACCTTTGCTTCAAGCTCCAGAAATCCCTCTTCAAGATTTTTTCTATGGTTTATTGCTTTTGACCCTTCATCCTTTATGATAGGTGCTATTTCTGACCTGCTGCAGAATAACAGTTTGAGACTTCTCTGAACTAAGTGATAAAAATTCCAAAGAATCATCATAGCATAATACCCTTGACAAGAATGCAAGTCTGCCACGAGCCCTTTCATACGGATGACTGAAGGCCCCAACTGTTCCTGATGAGTGGTTCAATTTTTGCATGTCAACAACAATGTTTAAAACCAATTTCACAGCTAAATAGATTTAATGGAAATTATAAAACTATAGTTGAAGAAGTCATACAGGAGCAATGAATACATTAACAATACCTTGTAAGCAGAGAGGAGATGAACACTCAAATTCACAAAATGATCACCATATCTCTCCAAGTCGCCACTTGAACATGCATGTGCAGAAAATAATCAACAAGAAACAAATGACAAAGATTTGACACAACAGTATGGGAACTTTAGTCGTATGGGAAAAAATTAGGAAAAATTAATCAGATCATTTTGTTTTGGAGTGCGTCTATCCTACAAAAGCATAAGTATCAATCTCAATAGCAAATCAGTAGAGAGAATTTATACATACTTGACCTGATTCTCCTTCAGCTCTGTGTCTGTAGTCTGGAGAACCCAGGTAGCATCTAGAAAATTAATCCAAGAATTAACAACATCTGCCTCTGCCCGACAGGATGTAATCGACTTTGCTAGCTCATCTTCCTACGATTACAAAACATGCTCAATATGATATAATAAGAAGATTCCTCATTGGCTCTGTAATTTTCTTCTGGGAAATTCAAGTAGTTTAAAAGTTCTATCATGTACAAAATATGGTTCTTCTGACAAGGGAAGATCAGCAATACCTTGGCTTTCAGGTGCATCAGAATCTGATTGCTGGCTTCATCAAATTTCTCTCTCTCTTCCCTGGCATTGTGAATACGTGCCCGTGCTGAATTCAAGGAGGTATTGACCTACAATAAATGCCAGAAATGGTTAGAATCCCAGAAAAAATAGGATAGAGATCCTACAGAGTTGACGTCACAGAGTGAACCAATTCTCCCATTGACATTACCAATTCAACTCCACAGTTTAAACACACATAAGCAAGAATACAAGTTACGTATCCATGCTGAAGAAAGCACATCAGATAATCATGAATATGAAAGGTAAACTGCAACAAAGGGAATAAATGAGACTCCACTGAATAATTCCAAGAATGATGATATCATCCAGAACTGCATGACATTTTTATTAATAGACTAGCAAAAATATTCAGATGAAGGATACCTTCTTTAATTCAGCTTCAAGTTCATCTTTTTGCTTTTCCATTTCTCTAATCTCCACTGACAATTCCTAGAAAAATGCAATGTGACATGTTTAATAATATTCCTGGCAACAAAATAAATCAAACAATGACAAACTTTGTCCCAAGACATAGGTCATGCAAAACTTCATGGGAGATCATAAAATTCCTCAACAATATGAAAAGAAAAGGAAAAAAGAAAATCAGAATATTGTATATCCGAACTTTTCTCAGATATGGAATAATTGGATATCTTGTTTTACTATATTTTCTTGCTAAGAATAGAACTCTTAAAACTGAAGCAGGATTTTTGAAATGGAGATGCACAACTGTGAGTGCTATACAATCATAAAGTCCTTCTGAAATTAAACTTTTAAAAATTGAAATTAGGCTGCTTAAGCTCATGGTAGTAAGTGTTGGACAGTGAAGGATGCCCAAAAAATCAGTCTAGCTCTGTTGAAACTAATAAGATCCATATCAAAATAAAGAATGAAGGATTCCATAGAAAAGTGGAGGAATTGGAGAAGGCAACCATGGAGGTAAATAGAGGAATCGTTACATCTAAGATGAAGACTAATTGGATTGAGGGGACAAGGGAAACCATAAACAGTGAGAGCCAAAGAAGTAAAAGAACGGATCTAGAATCACTCCTGCATAGTCCTGAACAAAACGGAGGCAAGGATTCATGTTTCAAATTCCAGTGCCATGATGCGTAATAGTAATCTAATTTTTTTTTCTCTAGGATGACAGCTACTTAAGTTGAAAAGTTTTAAAAATTTTCAATCAATTTTCTTCATTTTAATAAAAAGTGACATTATTTCCTTGGAGGAAAGGTACCTTCTCAAGCTGACTAATCTCATCACCTTTAGCCACACGAAAGTTGAGTGCGTCTTCTTTCTGTGTCCTGCATAAACATTGAGAAAGAAATAAAAAATGAAAAAATGAAAGACTGGCATTAATAAAAAGTAATAAACAATAGCAATAGGAAATTCCGGGAAGGTTAGAACCAAAGCATCAGAGAAAAGCCAATTATTATATATTTTCAAACTATCCATGTTCCTTTCAATTGTCAATAAGCATATTAGTAATGCACTGACCAATACCCCGAAAAATAAATCATTCTAATGTTCCATCACTAACCATTAAAAAGAAAACTATAGGAAAATAAACATGATGAAAATGCAATACAGGACAGCACTCTACTTATACATTGCATATTGACTTAACAGCATGTTAAAATCCATGAAGAGTTCATTTTTTCAGCAATAAGCAAACTTCCACTCACGGTCACAGTTGTGGGGAACACTTTCTATAAATTTAGAACCCAATGCACCCAACTTTGCAGAGTGACATTTCTTGTCCATCCTCCCCCTCCCCACAAAAGAAGCAGTAAAAGTGGATGCAAATACACAAAATGCAGAAACATAGATTATATCCCATTTGCCGACACATGCACAAGCACATGCATGAACATACTAAAAAAAAATTCTGAGATGCTAAATGAACCTTTGTTCTAAAATGCGCTTTTCAGCTTTTGAGGTCGAGTTAAGAAGAGATTCTGATAAAATTTTCAATTTATCAACCTGCAAAATAAGTGTATAGTGGATTATTAAGAATACAGCAGCAGGAGTTGACAGGCTAGAAATAAACTGAAACAAAACCCAGAAAATAAAAATAGAATTGAACTGTGCCAATTTGTATTATCTCTTCTATTCATAAACTAAAAATAGACGAGACTGCTAATGTGATTTAAAATTCTTTCAAAACAAAGCATTTTACAATCTCTTTGAGAAACAATAGGCATTGAGGATGAAATAAAAATGTTTAAACTCATCCTTTAATATCATTACAATTACCAATAGAAATTGTGTTTGTCTAAAGGATTTTTGGAAAATTGTGGTATTTTTCACCTTGTTGATTTGTGTTGAAAAAACTGCTTCAAGAAACAATATGAAATCCAGTGAAAGTTCCATGACCAGAGGAAGTGCCACGAGGGATTAGGTAACATTTCTGATTCGCTATCTTCTGTTTCTAGTAAATTTTTCTATAGTTAAGATTATTCATATGCATAATAGGCCATTTGAGATATTAGATTGGTCCTAAAACTATCAACAGTAACAGAATATTAACACTAGGTAAGAAATAAAAATCTCAGTTAGGATTTGCATGACATTCCTGCCTCATCTATGCCAAACATGCTCGACATATAATAGGCTTGCCTCTGGGTGTTTAGACAGACAGGTTTGTAAAGCTATGATTTCAGCTTCAAACTTCACAGGTTGCAGAAAGGTAGCAGCAGCTATTAAGTAACAGAAGACCATGCAGAAGCAACTTAAATGAATGAAACATGCTGAATTATCACTTGGTAAGAGGTTACCAAGGAACATTGCTTAGCCTAGAAAATAGTGTCCTCAAGCATTTCTTGTGTCCTTCAGATGCGTAGGTGTAAGTACTTTCAACTCCTATTTTTTTTTTACTCTAGGGGTAAGAGAAGGGCCAAACACTCAACAACCAATGCGAACTCTTTGCTCTCTATCAATGGCTGTACTTTCAACTCCTCTAATGAAAGATATCTTGGGGATAAGCACATAAAATTATTGCTAGCAAGCATTAGAAGTTATGAGATCTGTTTGCAGAATATGCCTCCATAAAAGCACTTAAAGAACAGCTTGGTTCAGTCTCTGGTGCATACCAGGAACCATTTGACAGTTTGTTCCTAGAAAAACCTCTCTGAAAACTAAATGTTATTCTGAAAGGAAATAAAAGGCCCAGTCAGGTTAGATCTATCACTAAGAATCCATACCTTCTCCACATGCATTTCTGGAGAATCCCCATTTCTCAAAGATTTCTTCTTTAGTAATAGTGCCTCCAATGTGGAACATAGTTGAATTTGTCCAAGTTTTTCTTCTACAGCCTGAGCAAAAATTGAACGTCAGTTTCTGTGATCAAGGACGTAAATTCTAAAATCAAATTCAGAAACTGTCTGAAGATGTAATAAGCATTAAGATACCCACTCTTTTAGAATCTTGCACGTTTGTGAAGATCTAAACTTGGGATAAGAAAGCATGAAAAGATTTTGGAGAAGAAAAAAAATCAATTAAAGTCAGTCCTGAAGTTACAGTTACGTTTTTTAGTGAAAACCCAGAACCTTAAAATTACAAAAATCTTTAAGCTTTCTTCACACAACTACTTGTATCAGACTAGTGTACAACAAATGACATGCGGAATCTGTTTGTACATGGAAAATTGTGAATGTAGGATCAGCCTACCTCCATTGTCAAAGCAGTTGTTTCTTCAGAAGAGTTTCCACTCGCTTCATTGGAAAGCTGATTGAGTGCCTTTGATTTCTCAAGTTTCTCCATTATGTTGTGGGCTTCAGCATCTATTCTGAGTGCAGAGAACATAATATAAAACATTAATAAAAAAATCATTTCTAAATGAAATCAATGCAAGGAACCAATGCAATTATGATTTGTAAATGAAGCTTAACTTCCAACAGATTAAACATGCAGAAAAATGACCAGGGACCCATACTCTATGCCCATATATTTGTATAGATATTGTATATAGAAAATAACTTTAAATGAATACTGATCAGAAAATGAAAGACCAAGCACACGGATAAATGAACAGTGATCCACATTAACATACAACTCTTTCTTGGAAATAGGACATATAAGTTCAAACTTGGTCAAAAATGTTATCAAGTCAAAAAAGTTACTTCAAAAGTTCGCTTTCCTAGTTGAAGCTGAGTCTACTCGAAAGTAATGATTGTTTATAGCCTCAAATTTCATAAGTGAAGACAGATGAACAGATTTCAAGCTCCACGATGCAAATGATTTGTGAGTTTTAATAAGGATAATAATAAATAAATAAAAAAAGAGGAAATTTTAATCCACAATGCAAATGACTCATTCAAAACTTCTCTTACAATAAATTTGAAAAAAATAATTAAATCAACAAAATAAAACTTAAAAAGCACAGTAAACTTATGCTCGGTGCTAACAATACCAACAAAAAAAAAAGAAGAGCACCGCCGATATTTCTTTGTGCTTTGCCAACTCCAAAGTATATTAGTAAACATATAAGAAATTAAATATGGATGGATGCATAAATCTGAAGGGTAAGAAGAGTGGGGAAGAGGAGAGTTGGGATCTTTCCAAAGTTGAGATAGCAGGTTTCGATCATAACTGTCTGAAAGATGAGACATTATTCATAATCACTTTCTGCCTAACATGTGAATAAAGGTGTGTGTGGAAGGGCGAGGAAGCCAAGGGTATGACACCCAACCCAATTCACAATATCAGCTTCTGCAATAGACAATGAACGAATCTAGAAAGTTTTTATTTTTGAAGACTCACATTCAAATCTAAGATACAACATCCTGAATTACCTTGCAATATCAGCATTTATTTTCAGCCCTGAAATTGCACTTTGAGCATATTGGAGCAACTCCTCTCGCTTTACCTAGACAGAGAGAAAAGGGGGAGGGAGTCATGTTGATCATAAAATTTCACTTGGAAATCTGCAACCTATTAATTGAACTTCTTTATAGAACAAAAGGTATCCCTAACTTTATCCAAGCATATATTATATAGAAAAGCCAAAGGTTATGCTGGATCATCTTATACTAACAAATAAAAAACGATGAGGGTGTCTGCAGAATTAAACAGGAGATAATTGTACCCTTATCATAATCACTTCAGAAAAGAAATCCAAGGAATAAGCTGCTATTTCCTGATGAGTAAAACCCGAGAATTAAAGTAAAAGGAACAACCTTGCTACAAAAGGATGATAAGTTGTAAAGAATACATAGACCAAAAAAAAAGGTAGAATAAGTAGTTAAAGATCTCTAAAACTTTCAAAATTATGAGAAGAAAGTTAAAATAAATCATCGACAAAGCCACCAGGCGGGATTAAGCCTACGCAAGGAAGCTCACTTTCTTAGAAAGTTTAGCTGTCTGTCACTCTGTATCCTCTCTCCGAAAATAATGCTGGAGAGACAGAGGAATTGAGTTTCAAACTAAACATCCTCCCTTACCAAGGTAATGCCTAAAATACTGATCTCCCTTGAATGAAGCCAACTTTAGATGATTAAAAAGTGAACCAAAGGAACTTCATATTGATGGATACAATTTAAACCCGTCATTATAATCAATGGAGCAGATACTTGCAAGGAAAAAGATAGAAGAAGCAAACAATACATCCGTTAACTTGTAACAATGGGAGCAATGGGATGTAAAACATACGTGCTCTATTTATTACTTATCAGCAAATTTTCCATATTTTCATGATTGTGGCGCGGAACTTGATAAAAAAGTCCTTCATGAACTCAATTCAAGATAATGATGAAATGAGTATGCAACTCTTAACATAAAACAAACGAACATTTACAAGAGTATAATAAAGTCTTGTGTGTATATGGACTTATACCAGTACTTCATCCTCATAGGTGGTGAATGCTGTTGCCAAATCTTGTATGCTGCTCATCACTGCCTTGTGTACTTCCTTCCCTCCTGCAAGACACAGCCTGTATATAAACCAAACCAAAAGGATGTTTACATGAAGTTCTATGCATAACACTGAAAATGAAAGGGCATTTAAAGCGCATTTTCTCTTCATTGTGACAACTTGACTGACTCAACAAGCCATAGCCCTAAGCTAGCTGCATTCAGCTTTTCTCCACATTAACAAAATGAAATTTCAAGCAACTACTTAAACAAGACATAAATAGAAAATTACGAGAGTGGGAGGAATCACCCAAATATCTCCAAAAGCAATGAAACTTCTTCCTCATTCGGCGCTTCAAGAATCTGAGTCATACAAAACAGTTAACCTGCGGTTAAACTCAATGGATCAGCAAATACAAAGCCCGGCTTAATAAATGTAAACCAAAATGACACTAAGATTTAAAGCAAAAGATTGACAAGTTCCAAAGGCATTAAATTTGTCCTTTTACATAGCAAATTAATAGCACAATATACCCTGATCACCTTTTGTGCCAACCAACAACTATATGTCATGTTTATACAGCAGAAACAACAATAGGATTACGAACAAACAAACCGAGTGCTTACCATGGACAATGTAATCCCTTCAAGAGCTTGACTATAAAGAAAAACCTCTCGAAAATCCATCGTCCCAAGATCAGGATCCACATAATAAACCTGTGCAAAGTTATGTAACAATCTTGAAAATAAGAAACCAATCACAACTTCAATAGAAAAAATAAATACTAAATATTTTGGGAAAAAAGTAAAAGTAAAAATAAAAATAACCATCAAACTTCTATGGACACAAGTTTTATACATTCACAGCATGCCAATGGACAGACAGGATTTCTCCATGCAACAATTAAATTTTAAATTTCAAAAGAAATGAGATGAATGCTAACTATATAGGAAGATGCTCACAATGGTAGGTTTTTTAGGAGAATCCTTGAAGGAGTCATCAGCATGATGTTCATAAGTAGGAGATGAAGAAAACATTCTTTCTCTATCAGTTTCTTTAAGAGCAACAAGCCATCTTCTCAATAACTGCACTCTCTCTTCACCTCTACATGACACAGATACATCCTCTAATCTTTTTGCTGTTAGCCTCAAACTCTGCAAACTCCTTGATGACGCCCCCTACACCATCCAAAATCAAATATTAATTAATACACATCCAATTAAAAAAAAATTAAACAAACATGAATAATTATATATTACAATGCGGTCTTGGATTATTTTGGCTCCTTCAGAAACGGCATTACCGGCGTGAAGGACGACGGAGTCTGCATAACTACGGACGGTGCGTGTAATGTTAGTCTTTCCACCGACTTCTACCGCTCTGTTAACGGCGGTTCTTATCCACGACATTACTATTTACAACGTGATGGTGTTTTTGCTGCGTTCGGATTGGTGATGATGATAGTGTTATTACAATTGGATTTGTAATTTGGGGTTAGCAGCAAGGAAAATGAAGGAGAAGGGAAGGAGTCAAGGGAGTTTTGCGCGTCTTTGGTTCGAGTCTTTTGCCTCTCCTTTCGGTTTGCTTGGTTTTAATTTACTATATTGTCCTTTCCCACAGACTTTGACTTTCATTTTCTATTTCTGTTAATGAAAAACTATTTATTTATTTATTTATTTATTTATTTATTTATTTTTATATTCCTGAAGAATGCATGTAGCTGTGCAAAGTTATGGCTCCGCTTATTGGTGGCTGCTTGGCCGCACCTTTCTCGTCCCTCATGTGCTGTGACTGTGACGGAGTACGAGCACACGTAATAATCTTTAATTAAATGATTAAGACACGATGGTAGACTCTTTTTTTTTATTGTGATTAAAAAAAAATTAAACTTCTTATTGATATGATAAAGAAATCTCTCCTCATGAAGAATATATAATGTGTTATGAGATATGTTTACGAGAGTAAAAGAGTATTTAGACTATAATAGTGTTTATTTATTTTAGTGTTTTTTACTTGAAAATATATTAAAATAATAATTCTTGATGTCAATACCGTCAAAGAATCAATTTAACCCAAAAACTTAAGCTGTTAGGTGAAGTTGATGGTGAGATTCGAATTCGTGACCACTTGGTCATTAAGACTCTGATACCACGACAAAGAACCAATTCAACCCAAAAGCTTTAGCTGTTAGGCGAAATCCCAGGATATGATTTATATTATTCTCTAACAAGCACATCAAAACAATCCAAAAATATATAAAAAAAAATTCATGAAATACTATAATTCCAATTAACGTCTAAAACATGCTAAATTGAATACGGGTGTATTTGAAAATAAGTTGGTAGCTTTTCTTCTTCTTTTGCATGAACAAGCAATTTATTACTACAATGACTTTAATAAAAGCACACCCTCCATATATTCTTGGTCAATAATTTGTAAACTTGGATGCCAATTCTCTTTATGGGATACGATTTGACTTGTTCGTGCTAGTTATTCCCATAAGAATCTCTTTTGTTTCGACCTGATTTATTAAAATATCTAGCATGAAAAGATAAAGAGAGAATTTTACCACCAAGTACCCTTTCTTTTCAAATAAATAGATGGAATTGATATCCGCGGTCGGCCGGAAAAAATGAACATGCAGCTTAATTAATACTTGTTTCTAAAATATATTTTTATTTAAAAATATATTAAAATAATATTTTTTATTTTTTAAAATTTATTTTTTATTTCAACAAATCAAAACAATTTAAAAATACTAAAAACAAATAATTTATTGAAAAAAAATAATAATTAAAAAAAAAACACTTTTACTCCGTGATAACTCAATTCAACGAAACCCAATCCCTTCTCCTGCCCTAAGGACATCTCATGAGCCTCCCTCCTAAACATGGAATGTGCAAAGAGCAGACCACAGATAATGTAAGAGCCATTTCCGATTGCAACTCAAAAAGCGACCATGGAAAAACACTATCATCAAAATTTCAGAAGCTTTTTTTTATTAATAAGGGGCTTTTTTCGAGCACCTCTTGACTTCCAATACAAGATGAATTGCTTACGAATCATACACCAGTGCTGCGAAATGCAAAGGGTTAACACGGCATCACTTCTGGCTAAGAAAATTGGAACAAATGGAAGAGTGCTGATCGTATCTGTACTTTTGTGGACATTTCAATCCACTTTTCATCCTGTTAGTGCCGAGGGAACCATCTCTCTGTAAGGCATAGACTAGAACTCAATCTCGGGCAATGGCACCTTCCAAAAATTCCATGAGTTATAATCTTCCTGCAGATATATGAGTCGAGGTCATTCAAGATTTTTGTGGAGTAAAACAGTATTTTGGGCATTTAAACAAACACTCAACCTGTATCCTCCTGTCTTGACACTTTTTTATTTCTTTTATTTCACCCTTTTCAAACAGCACAATGTGTTCTTAAGTTCACTTGAGTATGCTTACCTGCTCAGCTGACGATGTAGGGGGGAACATATCATTGACCAGCGTGTGTAATGATGTGTAGGACTTCACATCGATGCGATGACTAATGGCCACCTCACCCTGTCAGTTTATGAGAACTTATTAGCAATCAAAAAGAAAAAGAAGTAAATCCCAGATGGAAGACCACCAAAAAGGAATGTCAGTAATAAAAATCCAAACCTTTGGGTTTATAATAAATATTTTGCCCTTCGGAATCCCAATTTTCCTGTAACTAAGCTCATCGGTGTCTCTATTTCCGAATCCCGCATAGAACGGGTTGTAATCAGAAGGAAAGAGTCTTTTAATGTCCTACAGAACATCAAATTCAGGGCATACTGTAAGTTTGGGATGAAATGCAAATGCTTACTAAAAGTGATTCTATGTCCATGGTGGTTTTTCCCTTTAGGATTACCTCTAAGCACGCAATCTTGAACTCATGAGGAGCTCTTCTTATGACTGATAACCATGCAATGCAAGAACAAATTTCAGAGAGGAGTCAGAGTATCATTTAAATGGGAAAAAAGATGTGGAATATCAAGTACATAGGAGATGCAGACTAAGTCAAGCTGGCAGCATACAAATTAAAATCACAAAGAAATAAGAATTTTCCACCAGAGGGTCAATGATGCAATTGTGAATGGACCAACTGCTGCATGCTCTCAAATGCTGGAGGCTCACCGGGGCAAGGTTCATAAGATGCATATTCTAGAAGTAACATAACTAAAATGTACAGTATAGCCACATCTGAAAGTGCAGATACTTTATTAGTCGCAAAAATGGAAAAATTCATTTTATTTTTACTTTTCTTTTATCTTAGCTATTCTTCTCTTTCACTTTGGAAAAACAAGATATGCAGTTGTCCTTGATGTCCATTTGTAGTGGATTCGTGCACTTTAAAACCCATTTAAGTACACCGCACAAACATATACATATTTCAACATTTAGCCTTAGTAAATTCCATGATTTCCTCTTTATGAAGCTGGAATCATCAGTGCCTGTATCAAGAAATTAATTTGAAGACCAAGCAATTCCATAGAACGGATAATTTTTAAAAAGACCTTACCTTCCCGGTACAATGAGGGAAACAATCCATCAGGTGAAATAACAACAGGTCCATTTGGTAGGGTTTTTCCATCCTGCAAGCAGAATAAAATGCAATAGAGCAGCATCATAACTATAATCTCTGCAAAACCCAGTCTAAAGCAACAGAAGAGACAGACTGCACAACAGGGTAAAGACAGTGACCAGGAGCCAATGATGTGATATCATCCATGAAACAATAAGTAAACAAGGAAACAATAAACCCAAATAACATTTATACCTGCTTTAGGTTGAAAAGGAAACTTCTGGTTAGATACGCCTGAACAATTGCACGTGCACTCAGAAACAATAGCTGATATCCATTCTCCTGCAGGAAATGCGGAATTCAATATTTGATGTCCATTTACTGGAAAAAAACTTATTTGTTCATAAACATGCCAGCTGCAATTCAATGAAATAAAACATGCAACAAGTCCAACCACCATTCCGATTAAATTACTAAAGCTTAATTGGCAAGTATGTGTTGTCTGCATGAATTACTTTTCACTGTTCACTATTACTGATTGAAGTAGCAAGCCATATGCATGGAATATGTCCCTTTAAAAATTGATATTTAGAATGTCTGCCTACAAAATAAACAAACAACAAAGAAATTCAATCTAACATAAGGAGGATCGACTAAAGGAAGAGGGTTATAAAGGGGTAAGCAGATGTTATGCCTCCTTTTTGCTCTTAAAAAGGTTTGGCCCAAATAATTGATCCATGTAGCAGACCCATAGTAGTTTGAGATTGATGCCCAGTTTTGTTCTTGACATTAGATGATGACACGTAGCATCAATGTTCTTATACCACAATTAGAAATTCATTTAGCCAAAATACTTTAATCCATACAGAACAAAACGAAAGGCAGTCTTCTTCACTTTCAGAGGCTTACAGCTACTATAGTTACACATTGGCAGAGCATTGAAGAATCATTTTGCAAATAAATTTAGCAACCACTGGTTAGCAAGATTGAAGGGAAAATAATACCTTAATGGCACAAAAAAGTTTAGCAACTCCAGATTGTGTCCAATCCTTTCCAACCAGGGGCATGAATTGACCCAAAACATCAGACCTGGCAAGAATTATCAAATTAATACCCCAAAATCAAATCTATGATTAATTGAAAAACATAGAGGAAAATATTTTACAGTTAATCAGTTCGTACTGTAAAACCATGGCTAAGAATGCTTGTGGATGCTTTATTATAAAATTAATAATGGAGGATGAGCTTTTTATTCCCATGAGAAATAAAATTTTCTGTTTTGTCACCTTAACCGTGCCATGTTAGCTTGAGACAGTAAGACTAGACTTCATTCAGAAAGTGATAAAAGGATTCGTAATGTAATTTCATTAAGATCTAGCACAGAGAGAAACACATTCAAAATTGGCAAAGACCATGCCCAAACTCATTGCATTAAGTCTCCACAATTCAGTCAATTTTAATTATACATTCAAAAACATGATGCCCTCAAGAATTGCTCAGCTGATGGTTACAGGTTGACACATGACTGGTGAACTTAAGATTAGGATAAAGTACACAAGCCAAGATATGATAAAGTTGTTGGTAGTCCAAGGGTATCCATTGCTCATAGTTTTGATGAATTAAACTAATAATTGGCTATTGATCATTCCCTTGAGGTTGTGTTGCTATAGGTACATTATTATTTATAACTTCTCAAGAATGATGATTGATACGTCTTGAAGTTGTGCATAACATATAACTACATTGATGGAATATCATGCTTCAAGATTAGTCTTAGGTGGTTGTTAAATGTGGCTCAAGTCTTTTTATGGACTCATTTAACTCTTGAAATCAACTTCCTATACCCAAAAGACAACCTAGAAGAGTTGGCACCAAAATTCACTAAAACATCTCGTGTCCACACCTCAAAAGCCTAAGACCTCTGGTACACCAAATGGCTATAACAAACAAATTCCAAAGGCCTCATATAAACCAAATGGCATGTCATATACAAGTCAACCATACATGGTACAGTATTCCAAAGACAACCAGTAAAATAAACAACCATGCCAAATAAAGTTTTCCTTAAGACCTGTGGTATACCAAATGTTATTCCTTGCATTGTGACCGACCTCCTTATCGTTTGAGTGATTTGAAATTGTTCTGTCTCTTGTGCTCAAGTGTGTGAGAGTTGTACCTAGCTTGTCTGTATACCAAAATTTGAATTACCTTGTTCTTACACCAATATTTGAATTGGAAATAACCTTCTCTCTTTTTTGCCAACTAGGACAAACAAGATATGCATTTCAAATCTCTTACTATGCAGCCACCCTCACTTCATGGATGACATATTTTTTATATCATCTTGCTTGAACCATGTGGTTTACCAGACTTCCAAAATTCAAAATTCTTGGCCAATTCTCTCTCACTGTAAACAGATAACTAGCCACTTTTTCCTATAAATAGACCTCTCCTTACACTTTTATAAGATTGTTGAAATCATTGGGCTATAATTCCTATTCTTACATAATCATATTCTTTCTACTTTGAGCTTACTCTTTATTATTCTCTTACACATTGATTGCACCTCCTTCCTCATGTAAAAAGAATTAGATTACACCTACTAAGACTTGAGAATTTCTTTGTAATCTATTCTTATGAGTGTTGTTTTCATTCTTTTATAGTGAAACTTGTTGTTAAAGTGTAAACGGTCCTATAACTTGGTTGTGAGCTTTTGTGTGAGCTTGTTTAGGTTCCGGTCTATATATCTGGAAAAAAACCACCTATGGTTTGTCCTTGAGTTGTGGAAAGCGGTTGGTTTCAATCTTTGTAAATTAAAAAGATTGGTTGGATTTGATCTTAAACCCAGTGTAAAAAGAATCAGTTGTAAAGGTTTGAATCTTGAACCTGCAAAAGGATTCGTTGGCCTAACCCGTGAAATAAGACGTGAGTGATAGCGGAAGCCCAAGTTTACCGCTTGGGGAGTGGAGTGGGTGGGTAGTGTCAAACTACTATAAAATCCATGTGCAATCTCTCTTCCCTATCTCTGTACTTTTTTGCACTAGTATTAACTTCTTGTTGCCGTGTGGATTGTATGGATAAACAAGAAAAGGTTGTTGTGTGGCGTGATTGGGTTTTTTGTGGTTGTTTGACATAAACCGAATTGTTGGGATTAGTTTTAGAACACCTAATTCAACTCCCCAAAAACCCTAATTCTT
>Ga0307512_10004035_pt1 | contig 16359 bp, 8 predicted proteins | sample 14_EM_MG_FD_200267 | JGI IMG/M metagenome (GOLD analysis project Ga0307512, IMG submission 200267) | Populus trichocarpa ectomycorrhiza microbial communities from riparian zone in the Pacific Northwest, United States - 14_EM | ecosystem: Host-associated > Plants > Roots > Unclassified | place...
AATTGATATTGTTGCAAATTCCGAAATACCCCACAAGTTCAGCCAATGTATACATTTATAAAGAATTCAACATTAATACAGCATTAACTCGGCATCAATAAACGGGGCTTTTTTGGTACAGTACTTACAAGTAGGTTCCTAGGTATTTAGTACCACCTAAATACTTACTAAGTACACAGGACAAGCAATTGAGATTTGGATGCCTCCTGTTTAGACAAAGCCCGCGCTGAATTGGAAATAATTCAGGACGCTATAAAAGGTTTCGGGCGTCGTGAACTCTAGGCACTACTCTCGTGTACCGTGACTTTTATTTTTATTTCTCAACTTCTGAGTACCACAATTATACTATACTTACAGCCGAAGCAATACTTTGGCGTCGCGCGTTACAAATATTAATGCGATTAGAAAACATGCCCCACGTCAATAATCGTGTCTCACGTGAACGAAGCTAAGGCATAGCATAGGCACTTGTTACGTACGCATACCTGCCTTCAATTGGTTCTGTTCTGCGAGACCGTGGCACTCAAATTTGGCTACTAGAACTACACTCCTGCGTAGTTAAGCGGCACCTATCGGAGGCAATTGTTCTGGAACTGCCCTCATACCCCTACTAGATCTTACCGAAGAAAAACGACTACATGTAAATTCCAGTAACAAAACCAAGCATCTTACCTTGCAAAAGATGAACTAATTACATAAGTATCTTGTCGTGTTTGCGCGTCCAAGGTGATTGGGTGGAACTGTTATTGTACCAAGTATTCGCCCAAGGAAGTCGAAATCGGGAGTCTTTTAGTACTAGATTTAAACGTAGTTAACCCCGCGCGAACAGCTATTATATACCGTCCATGAGCTAGCACTCTTAATGGCTGCTTCCGTATACACACCTTCACTCCTGTAAATACGGTTGGCGCTGTCTCCTCGAACGTTCAATCGGTCCCAGGTATCCATCCTATCATCTTATCCACGACGCTAAATACTAACCTACCCTCGAGCAACAAGCTATAGTCATCGCTTCCCCTACCTACAACGTTTCTTTAGCCAACCTCGCCTACTCTACTCTACTCCCGTAACTACGACTGGCGTGTCTTGAACGTTCGATCGACCCTAGGTATCTATCTCATCATTGTATCTACGGCGCCGTTATTGTAATTCAGCCATGCCCTATTCACTCTAACTAGAATGTGACAAGTGCCTGTTATCCACTCGCCCTCCAGATGGCCCGGCTAGATGGGGGAGATTCCCTTCCTCTACTCGTCTTCCCTTTTTATCTACGGTGCTAACACTAACACGACTAGCTAACGTCACCGTCACTGGCCTCACTAATAAAGCCTTCGTCGTCTTGGGAGCATTGAAAACCACGCGATGCCAGCATGGCTTAAGCAGGATTCCGAGGAGGATGCAGTTACCACGTACAATCGGGGATCTTTCTAAAGTTCCACGGAAAGCATTGGTTTTGGAGTCTGTGATTTGATTGTGGGGAGTTCTATGTTCGGGGGAAGAGCAGTCTTGGTTTCACAGCCGGTTGCAATTTGTATGCTGGATGTCTATTGCGTAGTTAGAACACGCGTCATACTTAATGAAAATACGCATAATAAAAACATACGCTGCTGTGTTCTCCAAAATGGATATATATGTATTGTTATATACTGTACCCTTTGGGTACCTGGTATCGTATCATTCCTTTCAATTTCTGGAAGTCTAGAAGATGTAGATTCCGTGGCGAATCGAATGCCATGTTCAGAGCTCCTATATTAAGGCTCTCATATGGCTAGTTATGATCTCACAGACTGCGGTAGCATTGATACCATATGATGGTGTCGCAAAGTGGAACTGTGTTGAACCACCGGACGACGCAATTCGACAATAGACACTGTTCCCTCCTAGGAAGGTCAGTTTTAAACAGGTTAAACTTGCTTCGGAATGTACTATCTTGACTAAGATAGTTGATTCGTTAAACTTTGTATAATATAATGGAAATTTCCAGTGTCAAAGCATGCCCACCTTGCAAACTGACGCTCATCTATTTCCTGGGTTTGCTGCGCACTGACATCTGCGTTAGCCTCCGCCCCTATGACTCGCACAGCTAGATACGTAAAAGGAGCGGAGCTTTAGCCCAGGCCGCAGGAAGGCTGTCTTGGGTGACAAAATTCGTGCATATGAGCAATCGTGCACGCAGCCAGCATCCAGACACCCGGTAGAACCAAAAGTACAAGTGAATAAACTTACCTGAAATAGGAAGGTAGATAAACGTTCTAATGCTATTGTTTCGTGTGCGCTCTTGTGTGACAAGGCTTAGCACCGATGTTTGTGTGGTCTTATTAGACACTATCCGCCTTCGATATTATTATTTCTGTCCCGCAGCTCTAGAAGGCCCGTGCTTCCAAGCTAAGTGTTGAGCCCTCGGGGTTACGACACCTCTACATCCCCGCCTGTAATATTTCTCAGAACCTGAATAATGTGTCTAGACTTTTGTATTCGTTCCTTGAAGGGACAATCTTAGAATGAGCGTATATATGATGGACTTTTCCTAGACAGATTTTAAAATTCGCCTACTACCGATCCACACAGAATCTGCATAAAAAAGTAGTGGCATGGTAGCTAATATAAGAAACGAAGATACATAGTCTATGACGGTATATAAATACGGTTTTTGTACACATATTTATATCCCTACGAGGCATGACACCGACAGCATCCAACCCTCGTTGAGACTAATGTGCTATTACCTTCACTTAAAGTTAGTGCGTACAGTGGAGATGGCTCGATTTGGATATCATTATTATGCATGTATCTATAACTTCTAGGGCGTTTTTTTGATAAGTATATTGGGAGATAGGAAACGATGCTGTTATTGCTGCAGTCATGGCCATTTCGCAAACGATTCCGCCGCAGACGTCAGGGACATGATGAGCAGGTGCCTGATAGATTCGCCCAGATTTTCGAGCTCTAAAGTTTGACCAAAGCTCTAGAGTGTGGGCGGAGTGTTGAGATATAGTGATTTGTGATGATTTTACGATACTGAAATTTGAGAGTGGGGCCGAATGAGTAACCCTCGTCGCTCGCGATCGGAATTGATTGTTCTGAGATATCAGTTTATAGTACTCGCGTAGGGTGGGTAGTGAGTGTATTTTGCCATACAGGCGCACCTTCCGTACAGACCTGTTTTGTATACGTATGAACGTAAGGTAGTGTTGATTGTCTAAGAGGGAGAGCGGATACAATTTACCCCACAGCCATAGCGCCGCCACCACCCCAGCCACAGCCTACATCATGCGTGCATCCTCACATGCCTTATATATGTCATACTTGCACTTCTTGCCATACAGACACCTCCTTACAAGCAGGCTTGCCTCTTGTCGTATGGACTTGTCTTTTGCCATATAGGCGCCTCTTTCCATGGCAGGCCACCTTTTGTCATGTAGATCCACCTTTGCCATGACTACAGGTCGTTTGCCATACAGGCCCTCTTTTCAATCAGGCCTACATTTCGTCATACAGATCCATCACCTTTTTCCATACCGACCCCTCTTTCCATACAGGTTTGTCGCTTACACCATCGGTTTTTTATCTCAAAACCACAGCTATGCGGAGCGTGTGTACCAACCCGTAATAGTTCAGAAATTTTATCTGGACATCCAGTCGCAGTACCTCATTAGCCCCCCAGGCCTGTGAAGAGTAGGCATGCATGCAATCGAATTATATGGGACAGACTGTCATGATTAATATTTGTGAGCTGGAAATGTTGTGGCGTTATGTTTAGGTTGGCATGGGGTATTGATTCATACTTTACCTACTTAAGTATTCCGGAAGTATTAGACCACAGCTGTTTTGGATTCCTCGGCTGTATTTTGAATATTAATCTTCTGTGCAACATTGGAGCGCTCTCCCGGGATTTCACAGCTGGAACTCTGTTGATCGTGATTACCACATTATATCAGCAACTAGTTATTAGGTGCTGTGCATTTGATAACGGAATGGGCTTTGTCATTGGTTCATGGTCCGCATCCATGGTAGCGGAGACTATAGTCAAAAACCCTAGCTCTTATGATAACATTGCCGCCCTATAGCTGGCTAGTCCACCGCGGCTATCTGCGATTCATATTCAAACGACCAAAATTAATGTAATCTGGCAGCTGACTGGCCCCCCGCGGCTATCTGCGAAGCATGTTTCCCACAACCAAAATAGTTCCCACCTTAAGCTAATGTATACATCGTACGACAGCTAGAGGCTTGTTAAACTCTAGACCTAGATCCAAATCACAATCGGAAGAGAGCCTCAGAAGGCGCTGTTTTGGCGTGGGATTGGCATTGCATGTCAAACTAAAGACATACATGCTTGTGCTGAAATTCAGGACGCGATATCGATCCTTCACGGTCAACGTCGTACTCGGGTACCAGGGTAAAGGATCGGACGCGCCTTTCTGGTGTTGGCTAGGGGGAAATGTTGGTTGGAAGTCAGTGCACTCCAGTCTTTTCCATCCTGAATATTATTCTGGCGATGTTATGCCCAAACTGTCTGGTACGATTGTGTTTTGCTGGTTTGGTATGATTACCTGCCAGAACAGGAGCGTCCGATCTTTTACCCTGGTACGCGGGTACCCCGATTGAGACGTGGCACTAGTACTTCGGGCACAAGCGAAGGCTTTCGTACTACTTGGACGTTCAGGTCCATGGTTTTTCCGATCTCCGTTCCAGACCAGGATCCGGATCTCCGACACAAGCCGGGGCCGAGATATTGGACGAGAATCACAAGCCAAGCCCCGCCCAATCAGAAGTAACCGTTAGAAAGTGTGCTGCATATTCGGCGAGATGTTGCTCGAGAGAGCTCATGTCTCAGCGCTGTATGTACTTTACATCTATGCATGCAGACTGGGTTTCAACATTGTACACGCATGCGATAACCAAGGCAAGGCAGAAGCCCGCGAGCGGTCGACTTGCAAATGTTTTACTTCTAATCTCCCCTCATAATTGCAACGGAACTTGTCCGTATTAGCAGTTCAATTCCCAATCTTCACTTCGGCTGCTCCGGGGCGCCTGGTTGGGCGTTTGCAACTGCAGGAATGGGATTGTCCGGTAACCAGTAGTCGGTCATTTGGCCAGATTCGGTCCACTTTCTGATGGATATTCCCCATCAGACCCTACGGCTATCTGCTCGTGGGTTCCTGCCACCTTGCGTGGCGTAGCAATCACAACATCACTAATATTTCCACACCATAGACAACCACAATTTTGTCAAACAGTTACAGGACCCAGTAAGACAATCGGAGAAATACAGTGGGCTTTTTGGAAATTTCCGGTGAATTGTGGGTAAAGATATGAGCCAAGGGGTGTGAGTACGAACAGTATCAATATTTAGCTCAACGCCATATGGCGCACCTGCTAACCACGAGGGATACTTATATCGTCTTTCTCAATGCCTATTGCGATAGAATCGGACTCAATAGAAAGACGAGAGGTTCTCCACTTCCATAGCGTTTTTGCTGGCAGGAGATGTAAAACAGAAAGTAGAGGTCTGCAGATGGGAGCCGCTGAAAGGGGAAGTAGGCAGAAAATATAGCCTTGAAGTAAAAGGAATACAATCGCATGCTATATAGTTGGGGCTAAGGTCTTCAACCATAATAGCATCCGTTTCTTGGGTCTCAGTACGCAACCTCTCTGAATCGCGATGCGTTGATTTTATGAAACAAAAACTGAACGTTCTAAGAATATAGAACCAACCATCCAATGATTCTCAACACAAATACCCCATAAATATTCTAAAAAGAGTTCCGAGAGTGCGCCGTCACCGCATCCTCCCCAGCAGCCTGTGCCAACCACGCCTGCATCGTGTAGTTTTCGGTACTCATGAGACGGCTGAGGTTCTCGCCGGTAACGGTAGAGGCGTTATCTTGTTATTCGAGGTTGAGTTAGTACTTGGCGTGTAGCTACGATGGTGAGATAGGATCGGATACCTAGGATTGACTGGGCAGCTGAGGTATTTTCACGCATAGAGGATGGATTGTGTGAAGAGGGTATGGAGGAGAAGAGTTTTGCAGGAGGGGGACTGGCGGAGATCATGAAGCTTTCGTGAATAGACCTAGCAGTGCAGTTGCGTTGTGTTTCTTCGGTGAGAAAGGATTAAAATTCGAAGAGAGAGAATCTTAGCTGGTGAGTGTTGTGAGGCTTCCAGTGAATGATTGGAACCTATGTTAAGCTGGGGGACAGTTAAGACATACTTATACTCTACAGGCTCCCTGTGCTCTATCAGCAATTTGTGCTGTGAACTCGGATATAAAGCTCTACCCCCGGGTCATTGCCCCGAACAGTTGGACCGATAAGTAGGTATTCATTAGTGAAGATGTAAAGAGGTTGCATGCAAGCAAGCGTTAACATGGGTTTGTTGGGAGAAGGGTCTAGAAAGTGTATGTAGATCTGAACGTATGGGCAAACTTGCAGGGCGAATTGCAAAACGGCGTCACGAATCGAACTAAACAAATCAATGGAGGAAAAGCAAAGCCGAACGGAGCATATTCACAAATGCACGCAGGAGGAAGCGGGGGTGAACTAATAAAATATATCTCACGAATAGGGAAAAAGCAAAAATGAACGAAGGCATATGCTGGTACCGAACAGGCAGTCTCTAGATATGCTAAAAAGGGTAATACCCATAGCTAATCCGTAATTTTCATACCACTTTAGGAAAATTTCAGTGCTTACAATTTTTTGGTACTAATCTGTACCCCCAGTATCTCACGAACGATGGGAAAAACGAAAGCAATACATCTCACAAATAGAGAGAAAGGCAAAATTAAACCGTGGTATATCTCGCGGGTAGGAGGAAAACAAAGGCAGTATACTCCAGAGTATCTCACTATCGAGAGAAGAAGCAAAAATGAACAAACGCACATCCTACTTACGAGAAAAAACAAAGAATTATTGTGTCATACGCGAGCGGAAGAAGATGAAGGTGCTATATTTCATGCGCATGCAGGCGGAACGACTCGAAAAATCGGCCGTGAGGGGGCAGAACCGGGTTTCCAATATCAGCTAAACCTCTGGAGGTGAAAACTATAGTTTTCAGCTGATCAGATTTCTTTTCCATGAGTAGCCGCTGATTTTAGAGCCAATAGGATACTCTTGATAGCACCATTAATATTATCTATCCCATCTTAAGCAGTACTTATACCGTGTGATGGTAAAGATCAGTACATTTCTCGATTGATTTTCTCAGGAGCTGTACTATATCCTATGGACTGAGGAAGAAGCAGAAGTGTAAGAAGCAAACAGGGAGGAAAACTTCCCAGCTCATGTCGAGGAAGAGGTGCCGTTTGCGCAGCTGCAGGTTCATATATCAGGCAAAACGGCGTATTGGTTGAACCCAAATACTAAGTACACTCGCTCCATACATTATTATTGCGTCGTTCATCTTCGTTCATCTTGCGAGACTCAAAATACAAGTTGACGTCGACTGGCCATGCACAGTTCCTTTTGACAGAATCGGAACCTCATTAATTTAGCAATTGCGCAAATGTAGGCATGGGAATGTAAGATATTCCGCCTTTGATAGATGCTGTTTAAGCAAAATGGAATGAAGAACACAACCGATTACTTAGATGAGATCCTATGCATAACAGAAAAAAGTCGCAAGTGAAACGAAGCAACTTACAGCGTACAATGTTAACCCCATAGGGCCTATAATGGGACTATGCTATGGCTCAGAATATTTACAGATTAACATGAATACTATACCACATCATAGAATATGGACTGCCGTTTGTATATGTACTAGGGTAAATCTTGCGCAATTGCATATGCAAAGAATGAACGCCGCTAATCGTGCTGGCTAGGCCGCTAATGCCAAGACCTCGAAATATATCGGGGCGAACAGTTAATGAAACCATCGATAGCCCAGCCAGAGGCCTTACCGAATACAAGGCAGTGGATTAGAGATTTTCAAGCAGGAGGCAGTAAATTACCTTTTCCGACGGCATCCTGGCCCACGGCCGCGGTATGGATTGTGACTTGTTTCTATGGCCTTGAATACAAAACCTACACTTAGCCTACCGATTGCTTATTCGCAAATGGAAAGAACCCCTCGGGGAGATGAAAGAAGAGAGGATTATCGTAATAGGTCAGTCGGGGAGCGGTTTTTCCTACTGCATCGATGATTTCTTTTGGATCTCTCCATTCCCTGCATGTATTCTTTAGAATTCATTCTTCAGGAGTTGGTGGACCAAAGCGGAGACAGTAAGAGCAAGACCGCACGACCTCTCACACACCGCATTAGATGGGGGGAAAGACAAATACATTAACCTATTTAGGTATAAAGTTCATAAAATCAAGCACAAAATATCTCTAGCTACCCTGAACTCGCGGTTGGGCTGTCCCTATAGCTCGCCCCATTGCTAAAAGTTATATCCTCCAATTTAATTTATGTAGCGTTGTTGCTCAATTATAGCAAAGCAATCTACCGAAGCATATCACTCAACTGACGTACTGTCTCCGAGCTCATACCATCGCACTCGGCGTCTTGGCAACGGGTGTGGCACAACCTGACACGTGTATCAAGCAACCACATATCATATGCTTGGAAGAGGTAAGATTGGAGATTGTGAGGTTGGTAGAGGTAGACATGGCAGGTAGAAGCATAACCGTTCTTCGGCGAATAGGGGTAGAAATTACGTGAGTGTATGAATCTTAACGGTGAACGTGAATCTTCCGTAAATCTGCCAGTGATGGATAGGAATTTATGATGAACGCGGAGGCAGTTCCATACTTATTTGTGCGAATTCAGCCCATCCAAGGGTGTTGTGAGTTACATCTGTTAACTGAGTTGCTCCCGCGAAGGATATGGATGACTGACGTGCGAGTAATCGGCACACTATTGGCATGATTGTAGAACCTGAGGCTATTGAGTTATGGTATGCTTAGTGCATGCACAGGGATATAATTTGCACATAATGGTGTATTGGCCCAAGGGAAACTTAGATAGATATGCAGAAGCACGGAGATTCTGAGTTTTTGGTATATTTGGGCAGAGCATCTGCAGTAGAATTCCTCGTACCTGGTTCTACCAGCCATACACCCATAGGACCAGCACACCATCCCAGCTGAAACAAGATTAAAATATATATCCCTCGCACAAAGTCATTCTTCAGTTTGGGCAATGAAAAGCAAAAAGTGTTATCAGCCATATAATGCCACGTTTGAGTTGCGGAAGGAAAAAGCAAAAAGTTGCACCAGGCCGCAAAATGTCAAATAGTTAGGTTACTACTTAAGTACTTATGCGTCTTGTGGAAAGGAAAAAGGAACATAGCACCCCCAACGTTATTTGTGACGAGTAGTTTCGGTTAGCTGAAAAGCAAAAAATAGTAAACACTCATAATTTAGTCTGGGTACCCAATAAAACTAAAAAGGGGCTTTCTAGTCAACAAAATCATTCATTAGTCTAGGCATAAGAAAACTTCACCTCATATTGCTCTGCTTGTCTGACCCTGGGCCCTGGGAAGTCGGGATTCGTCCCGCAGATAAATAGCCTATGACATAGATATTTGCGTGAGGAGATAGAGCGTAAATTCAGCTTCACATTGGTCCTATTGTCAATCAGATTGGCGAGGCCCGGTGAAGGTATCTTATGGGACCAATTTTATCTCTGATGAACAACGAGTACGTGTCGCATAGTTCAAAGTTTGCGCATAGTACTGGATTGGTACGAGTTAGTAGTGTGATGGACTGCTAGAGCCTCGTTGACGCTCCAGCCCACGTGCGATCGTCCACTGCTCGCCGTATCGCAGTGTAACAGTGGGGGTTCGTAATGCATAAGTATATTTACGACTTGTCAGGTCTTGAGCTAGTGATTCTCCACTTTGGGTGATTCACCCAATTGGTGGTGCCAATTCGCTTCTATTTTTCGATAGAATGTCATCGCCACTGCAGACGTTGATCCACGGGAACCAGGGTTGTGTCTCTAAACCCGAAATGCCCTCGCCCATGAGTTTTCAACCCTTCAGCGAGAGAAAAACTGAGCCATGCCTCGATAGTAGCCTAACCCTAGTATGACGTATTCATCACTCCAGTTGCCTCAACTCCCCGGAGGTTATAATAACAGAGTCAAGCAGGAAGTAATTTCTGGAAGAGACTAAAACATGGGAAAGGTGGAAGAGATCTCTAAGATAATGAATCATGAAGGACTTCAGTGTGCCGCTCTCAAGCCAATGCCTATTAAATTCTAATTTACGAGTACTCAGGTATACGTACCTCTTACATTCTTACATGTATATACATTAGTAGACTATTATGATCCAATTACTCCATAGTCTCACCAGTCACCACGTGCTTTACTTTCGATACCACCTCGGGTATGGCTTGATGCTGAAGGCTTCGTTAGGCACAATGGGAGCGGTCGTGGAGGCCGTATTGGTAGCCGTTAGATTATTCTGGGCTGGCGATGCGACCGAGCCCCACATGAAGTTTTAATACCTTTTAACTAGCTAGTCATCTTTAGCGGAGTGTTGGAAAGCCGTGCCAAAACCACAGTAGATGTGAGGAAGCCATTGAAAGGTTGGAACCAGCTGCCACTCATCTTGGCATTTATTCAATGGCATAGATAATTCGCGGCTAGCCAATGGGACAGCCCAATTGACTTCTAATTGACATGAGGAGTCAGTCATACGTCTTTTCTTTCTCTAATGCGGGCCTATATTATACCTAAGTCGTTTGTACCTCAAAGTGTGACTTCCAACCATGTCTTCGTGTATTATATTTGAGATGACTAATGTCCACGATTTCACACATTGTATTGAAGCAGGATGATAAAGATACCAATGTGAAAATTGGTGATGACGAAAGTGAGGACTGCAGTGAGTTTACCTTGACTTCAAAAATCAAAGATGACGATTTGGATCACTAACAGGAGGTGCTTCTTCTAGGCAACTTACGCAGGGACAAGACACTGAGATGCTATTTGAGCGTGTAAGCAAGTGAACTCAGAGATAAACATGGAGGTCATTATTGTATGAACTTAGACATGCAGTACGGGAGTCAACCGGCCTCATGGTTACATGGCCATCCTGGCCACCACTGGTCACTTGGGTTGCCCAAATTATAGAGGCGTCTGAGCAGGCGATGAACTCGGCCTCGAAAGTTGACATGGCGATGAGGCTTTGCTTTCGAGACTGCCATGAGATAGCTCAATTGCTGGCGTCGACGCGGCGGGTGGCTCTGTCGATGGCTGGCCGGTGGCGGCGGCTGACCCTGATGGCTCCAGGCAGCGGGATGGGTGAGGTAGGTGGCGGGTGGTGGGTGGTGGGTGGCGGGTGGCAGGCGGCGTATGGTGGCCGAAATCATGACATCAGTCAATATCATAGTCTGAACCTTATCTTTAGGGTGGCCACCGCGACGAGATCTCACAATGCAAAAATTCTTAACTTATACTTCTTTAGAAAGTCTCCCACTTTGGCAGATTCAAAATATTAACTATCTGGACAACCACGTAACCAACAATGTCACTTTCTATAGCTATACCTATTACTGCACATCATCCAGTGGAAAAGAAATTTGGAAATCTTCCCCAGTTTAGTACAGTGATTCTGTATTGAGTACATTAAAAACAGATCAAAATCACATTATATCCATCAAATAGTGGGAATACAGAAGGAGTAAAGGAAAGCAATGGGTGTTGTGCACGAACTGAGTGTGCACTGCAGAAGGGAACGAGCGTTACGAAAGGTTGTTGAGCAGTACTGGTAGCCCGAAATGTAAGTTGACGTCAAAGATTGGAAAAGACATAGTTTAAATCCCATCCAAAATTGAATGTGAGATGGATGTATGTGTATTACCAGATATTGCATCAGATTTTGGAAGTATATAATAGCTACAGTTCATTATCTAACTAGTACTTACAACACAATATACCTGGTAGTATATCAGTTACCTTTTTAACACTGAAGTCGCTCGAAAACGGTTAACTTTTAGATCCGAGTTATACCAACGCACGTCGCAGTCAGTATGGATAAGGTGTGGCCAGTACAGGCAGGCTAAGGGTTGAGCCCTGGATCACCAACACCACACACACACCTTCGACAACACACCGCCTGGTTTTGCCAAGACCCCCTTGTTTTTGGGCGGGTTGCGGTTTTACTTTGGCTTCATTTTCGCATACCTGTGTGTGTCCGCTTGTGTTAGGGGGTTTCCCCTTAGCAGCGGTAATGATACAAATGGATCGCAGCAGGTACATGTGGCTACAACTACGGTAGTCATGTGCAAAACATCTACCTGTGGAACGACATTTGGTTTGTCAGCCAAGTGATCTTTAGCGGGATTACACTTGGGCCGCATGTCGATCAATTAGTGATAGGTATGCCCTCACTAGCGGATTCACCTATGATGATGCAATTATCACGCCACTACTGGGAAGTGAAAACCCTTCAGCAGTGCATATAATTATTGGCCACACCGACTACAACTGAATAGCGGGACAACACACAGTTAAGTTGCGCTTATGCAGAATTACGTGCACAGCAGACAATAAGCAAAATGCAAGTAAGAGGGATCTGCAAGCCCATGCACAAAGTGATGAGAACACCTTGTGGTACTCCCCAGTCTATGGAAGGTCGAGATCTACGCATGCTGTGTCTGAGGGATCAATGACATTGGCTGAAGATAAGAGGCCAGAAGCAAACCTGCTCATTGTGTTGAGTCAGAATGCATTGCGACGTCATACTTGTTACAAATATGGGGTTGACGAGTCATAATCTATGTTGGCAGAGTATCGGTTGGTCGCCGATTATGTCTCTGACACAATGCTGAATAGCCAAATCAAAAGGCGAGGCATTTAATAGTGACAAGCTCCATCAGCAAAAGTGCAAATTGACTATAGGCTGCACTATGTGCACACATGTACACTGGGAAAAATGACCTTGCTCGATGCGTAACTCATAGAGCAGCTGTTTTTAGGTCGGTGATCCATAGCATAACTGATGCATGGCACTATAACGTCCTCTGGACCTGCACATTGACTAGATTACTATGCTACGCATGGAATTATGTGAGCTTGATACTATACATCATGCTGCGTTCAACAAACTTGAAACCAAACAGCCAAATGCACTTCTTTGCATGCTCTCAAGTACACTCTGAAGTACACTCCTGATTGCACTCAACTGTACACTTCCAGCCTGCTTGACTTACCCTCTCAAGACGCTGCCAAGTGAACTCCAAGTACGCTCCCAAGTACTCCTCCGAGTACGTTCTGAACTACAGTCCCGGGCATGCTCTCCCGCATGCTCCTAATCTCACTCGATGGCACACTCCCAGCCTGCTTGACTATATGCGCCGAAGTAAACTCTCAAGACACTCCCAAGAACACTTCCGAGTATGCACCCAAGTACACCTCTGAGTTGCTTGCAAGTACACTCTCAAGAGGGAAGACACTCCCAATCTCTCTTGACTATATGTGCCCATGTACGCTCCTGCATGCTCGATCCAGAGACTTGCTGAGTTGCAGAAGCCAGGTACTGGGAGGCGTGAGGCAGGTAGCGTATGGTTGGCAGCGTTTGGCGGGCAGCATGTGGCGTGTGGTGTGTGGCAGATGGCGGGCGGCGTATGGTGGCCGAAATCATGATGTCGGTCGATATCATTGTGTGAACCTTATCATTAGCGTGCCCACCGTGACAACATCTTGCGATGCCTCGTGGTCATGGTGTTGACAATTGTAGCCGTAGATCCCGCAGGAATGGTAGAAAATTTGAACTTGGGGAGAGCAGATCTCCGACTCAGATTGTCCAGCGGGATCTGCTGCCTACTTCCTGTCGATTGTGGGCATATGTGCACGCATTCGGTCTGGGGCTGATGTAGATGATGGCAATGGCAATGGCAATGGCGATAGTGATGGTGTTGGTGATAGTGATCATAGTACCAGAGGTACTTAGACAAGTAGGTTGGCTACGTCAACGTCAGCATCAAAGCTTCCACAGACTTAGAGCGTTGTACTAGCCAAAGCTTCCACAGACCTAGAGCCTTCTATCAGCCAAAGCTTCCACAAACTCAGAGTTTTCCATCGGCCAAAAGCTTCCCGTGGAAAACTCTACTCCTCCCAATTTTGCTCCTACATGTTCGATCCAGAGCCTGCTTGAGTTGTAGACGCCAGGCACCGGTGTGGTGGCATAATCGGTCTCTCACCACCACCACCACCACCACCACCACCACCACCGCTCAGCTTGCCAGAGAACATAGCTACGGCGGGCGTATGGAGATACAGGGATGATGCAGATTGACTGGATGATGGGGGCGGACAGAGATACAGGGGTAACAGAGATGGACGGAGCGATGGGCAGTATATATTCGGGAGACCCCGGGGTAGATGGACTGTCAGCTCAGCATGTATCATATCATCTTATTATACAACGAAATACACACTCTGTCTTTCCCATCTTTTGATCTCACTCCCTCCTTCTGTTAGGGGTTCTCCCCTAACAGAGGTATTGGTACTAGTCAACTTAGAGATTTACAGAACGGGTTCATAATACCGTATAGTACCTAACACCGATCTCAAATGAAGTAGTAAGCTGCCATACGTAATGATCATTAGTGGGACATTCCATGCCTCGTGTCGATTCCACAGTGAGTGTCATTGCTGGCGGATTCATTGAATGTTCATACACTACGGTAGAACTGATTTGATGATGCAATAATCTTGGCCAGTCAATAAGCCTTCAGGGCTTATATTGATGCCAGTTATTTCTTACCACACTCATTTAAAATGAGCTAAGGGGACTGGACGTGGCAGTTGCAGAAGTGCAACTGACGTGTCAGGCAGACATCAGCCAATATGCTATCAAGTGGGACTTTGAGCCAATCCCTTGTGGAGCGGAACAACTTGGGTTCTCCCCGGCCAAAGAGAACAGTCTCAGCCTAAGCATGGTGTGTCTGATTGATGAAGACGTTGGGCGAAGTCAATAAGTCCCGATCAGCCTCCGACTGCCTGGCAGGGAACAAAGGGGTAAGGTTAATCATTATCAGTTAAATAATACTGGTGTGGTACGTCAAGTTGAATGTCAACAGAGCAATGGTGGGTAGCCATGTAAGCCTCTGAAGCAGATAAGCCAAATAGACTATATGGTGAAGGTTGTGTCTTAATTTATTAAGAAATCTGTTTAAAGCCCTCCAAATAACCACGTCAGGCAACGGAGAGGTTTTGACTATCCGAAATATACGAGTTGCAAGATATCTAAGTTGACGTTACTGTTTGATTACATCTTATCGTATGATGATGGCCTGACTTGCCAGGGGAGCAACTCCTTGAAACCAATCAGACGATTACACGATAACCTTTGGGATGCGTGGTTCTCTATCTAAGAGCCTGGCTCGTAATAAAAGAGTACTCTAAGATAGGACAGATGAGATCATAGCTAATGTTTGGACACAAACTTCGGTAGTCCAAGAAAGGCTATACAAGAACAAAAAGATCCTAGGCTTTTGGAAGGATAGCCCCACAGTTACGAACGATACCTACCTGCGAAAGACGAAGCTGAAATATTATTAAGTTTCAAGTTCTTATTTTACTATTATTATCATTACCAAGTATAGTAGTATTATCTATTAGGATTGTACCCGGTTCCCCCGCCCCATCATTAAAACCTTTGAAAACGATCACGACATTATTGTGTATGCTTTCTCTCTATTAATAAGATGTTTTGCGAAAGAAGATAATATCTTGGCTGCACTGTGTATTTGGTGGTTAGCAAGTATTATCCAATATACTGAGATATTCAAGTTGTATCTTGAATATCAAATATTCCCTTCAACCTACGTTAAGGATTGTGTAGTATCACCACCACCGAAGAGAGGACCTGACGAGACGATTATCCCAGAATCTGGGATTCCCGAACTACAGTTAGATTCAGATACAGAGTATTGTTCTAAATCAGTATTTCGGGATATAGCAGAAGCGCGAAGTATTCTACCGGTTAATAGAAGAACGCGATCTGGAAGAATTGTTACACCTGTCAACCATACAAATGAGGAGTTACATCAACGATACCCGGGACGGAATAAAAAGCAGCTACTGTTAGCGGTTCTCCCCTAATAGAGTTATTGGTACTAGTCTACTTCGAGATCTACATAATGGGTTCATAATACCGTACAGTACAAAACACCGTCCTCAGAATGATGTAGTAAGCTGCCATATGTATGAACCTTAGTTGGTGATTACATGCCTCCTGTCGATTTGACAGCGAGCCCCATTGCTGCCGGATTCATCGAACGTTCACATACTACGGGTGTAACGGGCGGGGTCGGGCGCAGGTGATATGGATGTTGCAAGACTGAACTCGAAATGCGTATCGAGGGACAAGAATCAGAATATGTTTCAAAGTCGTACTA
>Ga0307512_10004036_pt1 | contig 16358 bp, 20 predicted proteins | sample 14_EM_MG_FD_200267 | JGI IMG/M metagenome (GOLD analysis project Ga0307512, IMG submission 200267) | Populus trichocarpa ectomycorrhiza microbial communities from riparian zone in the Pacific Northwest, United States - 14_EM | ecosystem: Host-associated > Plants > Roots > Unclassified | place...
CGTACCCCTAACTTCGGTGTACTCCTTCCTCGTCTACCCTCCGAATCTATCTTCCTGGTGTAAGAATCCGTACATTTCGTTCAACTGAAGATCCCCTCACGCTTAAGTCCGGTGTCTTACAGATGGATCAATCGCGATCAACCTCATCAGCGGTTCAACACTACCCACCATATACTTCCACGATGACGAATCCAAGTCTCTATATCTCCCGCCTCGGTTACCACCACCGAAGGATCCTTCACCTGCCACTTATCCACCGCCTCCAACCTCTCCACAGGAGCCACAGACGTCTTGGGGCGGAGAAGACTTGATCGCCAGACTGCGGAATTACTCACACATCCTGCGATCGTGTTTAGACCCGGCTTTGTTCCTAGTTGACCCTTCTCGGGAGGATGTAGAGACGCACACGACAGTCCTGTTCGGTGATGATGAGGTGGATGACATTCTCGCTCAGTCGTCGTACGCGAACTCTTTCTCCCCAATTCCCGCTCACCGTCGGCCAAGACCCATTTCGACGACTCCACCTAATCCCTATTCCTCGAGATCGTCGGTCCTGCACCGCTCCCTGGCCGCTCCATTACCTTCAATGTCCCAAAGTTCCTCACAAGCTCGGATGGCACTCTTGCAGTCCTTCTCGAACATCACGAGAGCGACAAAACATGCCGCTCAGAATATCCTTTCACACCCCCTCGCCAAACCCATCGTTCCGCATCTCCCCGATCCCGTGAAGAGCCTCGTAAACGCGAACGGCGAATGGGAGTGGGGTAGCTGGGTTGAGAAAGGGGGTGTGGGTGAATTCGAGAGCGCTCGGGTTTATTTGGCTCGATGGGCTCGAGTTGTCGCGGAAGAGGGAGAACGAGCTCGTAGGCGGGAAGCTCAAGCCATTCCATCTTCTTCAGAGGATCCTGGAGAAGAAAGTTCTTCATTGGGAATTTTCGAGCTGCTGCATAACACCTCAAACCTCCCCACTCCGAAAGCGACCAGAGACCCAAAACACCCGGTCGACACGGAGATGTGGCTGAGTTGGTTCGATGGCACCGGTCGGCCTAAGGTGAACAAGGAGGTAATGAGACAGGAGGTGTTCAGGCGTGGTGTAAGTACGGTTGGGGATCTCAGGAGGACTGTGTGGCCGTTCCTTTTGGGAGTATACGAGTGGGACGCTACGACGGAGGAAAGGGATAAGCTGTGGGAAGAGAAAAGGTACATCCGCGTCATCTCTCTTGCTTACGGACCTGCCTCATATCAATTGTACACAGGAAGCGATATTACGAACTCAGAGACGAATGGTGTGGTGTTCCTGAAGTTTTCGAGAGACAAGATGTGTTAGAGGAGAGACATCGCGTCGATGTGGATTGTCGCCGCACGGATAGGAGTGTGTCCTTGTTTGCACAACCTCCCACATCTCCCGAGGACAAAACCGCGTCAGCTCGATACGCTATTGTTTCCCCACAAATCGGCGAAATCGGCGCCCAATCTCCCAGCAACGAACACACGGAACAGCTGGCTGCGATCTTGCTAACGTACGGATTCTACGAAAGGGAGCTAGGTATGTACGATTTGACCCTCTGATATAGTAGAAGTCATTCACTGTGGATAAAATGGGTTGGCTGACGGAAGGCAACGAAGGTTACGTTCAAGGGATGTCAGATCTATGTGCTCCGATTTATGTCGTTATGGGTGGGGACCCTGAGATGACGTTCTGGTGTTTCGTCGAAGTGATGGACCGAATGGTGAGTCCGATTCGGGTTCAGGGAGGTGTGAAATTCTGATTTTTTCTGCCTGTTTCGTAGAAACAAAACTTCCTGAGGGACCAAAGTGGGATGAAGAAGCAACTCTCGATTCTTCAACAGCTGATCGCAGTTATGGACCCCGAGTTGTATCGACACTTCGGTGAGTTTAAGCGTCCCATCCTCGTGCAAACCGATTTTAAACCGTGGTTGTAGAGAAAGCCGAAGCCCTGAACTTGTTCTTCAGCTTCAGATGGGTCCTAATCGCGTTCAAGCGAGAGTTCCCGTTTGACGATGTACTGAGGCTCTGGGAGGTCCTCTGGACTGATTACTACTCGAGCCAGTTTCTGCTCTTCGTCGCGTTCGCGGTCCTCGAATCGCATAGAGACATGATTCTCCGATATTTGATTGAGGTGGGTGGATATCCTTATGTCCCGGGGTTGCCCGCTGATTTCGAATGGGTCCATTTTTGCAGTTCGATGAAATACTGAAGGTGCGTCCTCTGTGTATGGTCCAAAGGATTATGACACTGACACGGCGGATTAGTATTGCAACGAATTGAGTATGACGGTTGAGCTGGATACTACCCTCGCACAGGCGGAAGTATTATTCTTGTCCTTCTCGCAGCTTGTGGCCGACATCGACCGACGTCGAGCTGAAGGGGAACCCATACAACTCCCCACCGGTAGCCTTCGAAATCGTAAACAAGGTCAAGGAGGTTCAAACTCGCCTCGAGGATCATCCTTCCCCGCTGCTATCCTACCCACGCTGAGCGAGGAGTTGAGAGAACTGTTGAAGGCGAGACGATAAGTGCATTATCGTGTGTTCTTAAGGGGAAATTCCGACATTGGGCGATTACATGTATGTCATAGATACTTGTAGATTATACTTACTCTCTTCCACAAGGCAAACACGACGATCCCATTTCATGACCCACGTTTCCCCTAGTCTCTCTGCCTGCCATTACATATCTCGTTCTCAAACCTGATTTACCCTCACTATGGGCCACAAAGAATCTTGTCCATGTTGCCGCAATGGGCGAGATCCGACCACCGCAGTTCCCACGCTGAGGATTCAACCTATCATTGATGTTACCGGCAATGACATCTTCGGATCCCGAGCTTCGGTACCCACTCCAGTCAACGGTCACTTCCTCCTTCCTCGATGTTTTCGTGGGCTCGTCTCCGCCCATTACCTCACCGCATCCCATCGAAGATAATGACCCCCGCCTGACCCTGTTGAATATCTACATGACCCTCTCCAGGTTCCCGACCCCCTGGTTACCCATCGATGGGGTGGAGAATACAGGATGATCCGACCGCCGCGATATTTAGCGGCGCTTGAGGGACTTTCGTCTATTAATTGGGGTAAATAACAGTGGGCCATGATGTATGCGAAAATAAACTACAACTCCTACATCCAAAGATGGAGGGAACCGAGAGATCTGCTTAAGAGTTTCGCGCTGTCCCTGAACGAGGGAATGTGCAAAAACGCCGCCGGGACCCGTCACATAAATAAACGGCATCTCGGTATTCTCGGAAAGCAGGTTATCGTGATGCCAGGGTAAGTTGGCTTTCCCTGTCAGAAGCCAAGCCATTGGCCATTGTTATACATATGCATCCAATACAACGCTTTCGACACATCGGTATAGGACATCCAATTCCACCTGCACAACGGCGGATGATGCGATCTCGGGTTGATCGACTCTACCAGTAGCATAACCGCCCGTAAAACGAGATAAGAAAGGAGCGCATCTAGGATTTGATGCAGGTGCATTCAGCTGCAGGGTAACCATGAGAAAGATTGTGTCGGTCGGAACTTGCGCTACCCAGCAACTCTCGTCATGGATGGACCCATTGATGAGTCTAGGAGTCGATGAAGGACCGATATGCCGTATATCCTCTCACGATCGCGTCGCCAAAGAAAGATTGCTGGAACAGATAAATAGGCCTCGGGCTTCAATGCCAACACAGTAAAGTGACCTAGCCCTTCAAATCACGTCGACATGATATTGATAAAAATTTTCTTCGTGTCATTTGCTGTGTTGGTTGAATAGGAGTCCCTGGGCTGTTGTAATGATCCCTCTAGACCGAGCGTTATATACGTACCCGCCAGGCTGGACCTCGTGTCTTTGGAACTTTGGTCTCGGCCCTGCAAATCGACGTAGATATTTTACTGACATTCTTGGCTGGAGTGGCCGACCAAGAGAGCCATCATGATGGGGTATAGTACCCTGGGGTAACCCTATCTTCTCTCTACTCCAACGCCCCCCACGAGGCATGTGGAGGAAGAGATCGTCGTTCGATTATAAAATGAGGTAGCTGTACGAGGAAAACCTTCCTAGGAGCCTTCAGTCTGTCGTCGTCGCCGTCTAACTGCTTTGGCTGAGGTCCGGTCCGGATAGATAGCTGGATAGATAGGATCGCCACTGGCTTCGTCACTTCTGGCCGGTGGAGCAACAAGGATTCTTGTATTATGATGCCCCAGACCGGATATAATCGATTATAATTCGTAACACCCTCTTTTCGATAAGTAACCACCGGCCATAAAACCGAACGCTCAGGTCACCATCTTTCTCTCTTTCCTCCCCTTCCCACACACTCTCCAGTCGACGGCTCAACCTCTTCCCTACGTATCTCCCTCGACTCATCTACTATGTCCTTCTCATTCCACATCACGCCTCTTGGCGGTGACGGCCCCTCGTCCAGGCGTGGGTCGACCAGGACCGGGTCTCGGAAGAGTTCTATCGACCCTACAAAGTTGATTCGAATGGACAGGTGCGTGATCTTTGCAGATGTACCCTGTTGCGCAGTTGCAGATGAAAACGATGATCTCCGATCGATCTTCTCGCATCCAGGGCATCCTTCACTCCAGGAGACGATAAATTCAATGTCCTTTTCATCGGTGCTGGAAATATCATGTTCGGTTTGTGAAATAGCCTTCCTTCTTGCGTTACGATCCTGATACAATATTCGAGGCTCGCCCGAGGGTCCATGGAACCATTCTTTCCGTCTCGAACAGTGAGTGGAACCGTTGCAGTCATTACTTGATCTTATCTCGTCCCCTTTTAGCAAACTTGGACCGAGGTTGAAGGTTGTTGCTCTTATAGACCCCGCGACCGAGCGCGCTGCCACGGTTATTCAATCCAAATGCGAGAGTTTCGTCAGATCCGCCTACGAGCACACCAGGATCTGCAAGAATTTGGACGAATTCATTAGCACGATGACCAAGAAGGAATACCCCAGGGCCGTCGTCATTGGAAGTCCACCCATGTTCCGAGGCAGCATCCTTCCGGGGAGGGATATCGAGATCCAGCTCTTGAAAAAGTTCCCCGGAATTGCATTGTTTGTCGAGAAGCCTATCGCGACTGGTCCATTCGTAGAACTTAAGGATGCGTTCGAGGTCGCCAAGACGATTGACAATAGCAACAGCATCTGCTCTGTTGGGTAAGCATTTTTTGTCGGGTCCAATAACACCCTCCCCCCCTCGGCTAAAGGTAATTCAGATACATGCTTCGATACCTCAAGGCCGTGCAGATGATGAAGAAGACAATCGAAGTGAATAACCTCAAGGTCATGGCCACGATCGCTCGCTACGCTTGCGCGTACGAAGCCATCGCCAAGCCGGACTGGTGGGACAAGTCCAAGAGGTAACTGGAACCGCGATCAGCACATTTAAACATTCCCTGATCACGAGGACCGATCGCGCAGTGCCGGTCCGATTATTGAACAGGGGACTCACTTCTGTGATCTTTCCCGGTACTTTGGGGGGGAGGTAGACATCTCCACCGTCACTGCCCACTCGTTGGAGTGGTACGAGGATGCTGGAAAGCTCGGTGGGATGGTCATCGATGAAGAAAAAATCGAGCCGGAGAACAGGATTCCTCGCATCACCTCTGCGACATGGTGCGCGGCCATAGCTGAATTCGCTTTCTTGCTCGAATCGTGCCAATTGATTTCCCCAGGAAATATGAGAGCGGAGCCGTTGGAACGTTCACCCACTGTGTCGCCCTCAAGGGTCACGACTACAGCTGCGAACTTGAAGTCTTCGCGGATGGATACCAGATGAAGTAGGTGGTATCGATTTCACCCGTGCTACAGACGATCACCAATGCCATGCAGACTTGTGAACCCATACGTTCAGCCGGTTCTACATATCCGTCGCCCGGGAAGCGACCTAGAAGAGACCTATAGATTCCCTGACGATGACCCCTTCTTCTCCGAAATCTCCGTATTCATTGATAACATCGAGGATATCGAGGAAGATCCCGAGACTGCGACCATGTTGAGTTCTTACGAAGGTATGATTGTAATGACCCGCGCCGTCTCAGATCACATTAACGCTCTTCCCTCCAGATGCATGCAAGACATACGAGCTCACCTGGGCGATCCGTCTCGCCAGTGAGAAGTCGAGGAAGACCCACCAGCCACCCGCACCAGCGTAAAGTTTGTGAATTTGAAGTATATAGTATTCCTTACTAGAATCAACAGTGTACAACAAAGGTCTAAACATACTCTTATATATCTGTGTTGTTTCCTCTTGAAATACATCGTGTGGTATATCATGTGTCCGCGCTAGGGGTTAAAGCCTGTCTCTTCGAACTGGGCTCTCCTCTATCAGTGTTCTTCTCGTCGGGATTTCCTTCCTCAAGACCTTTCCTCTTCTTTCCTTGGAGAGCCTTCTTTTCGCGAGACGCTTCAACCTCCTTCTCCCGTTTCAAGTGTTCCTTAAGCTTCGGGAGAGTCTTGAATCTCTCACAACACCTCCAACATTCCAAATCCTCTTTCAGAAGAGGTTCGTGGAGACTCTGCTTCAAAGACATCACCTAGGGCACAACTTAAGACAAGCTTCGGCATATTCAAAAGCGAGAAATTAGTTACTTCCTTATCGAACTCAGCGTTGTCCCCGTCGAACCAAGACAGCACTTCATCTATGTAGAGGAAGAACCCCAGTTTCGGGTGAAACGAGTTGTAATGTTTCTTCTGCTTCAGGCTCGGCGAGCACAAATCCGAAGAGATTAAGTGCAGATGCAAGTGACTGAGGTGGTGTTATAATGCAGGATTCGGTGAGAAAACGGGCTAGGCCTTTTTTTGGGGTGATGGTACTGCTGTTGCCACAGTTCCAGAACGTACACCAGAGAAGGTACGGCGTGGAACCCTATCCACACGTCCCATTTGTACCCATGTTTCTTGAGCATTTCCTTCTCAACCACCCCTTTCACAATCTCGGCGTCCCCCTTGAGCCCTTCGATGAGTTTCTTAGCCTCCGCTTTTTTCCCTTTCGCCAGCAAGGTATACAGATTTGTCAAATCCCCTGCGGTAAACACGGAGTCGACGAGTATCCTCGGTAACACCAAGAAATGATATGTGGCCTTTGGATATTTGTCGAAGAGCGTCAAAGACGTTTCCGTGTTAGTGAGCAGTAGCGTTGGGGGCAAGGACGAGGAAGAGGTCTCAAATTTCTTTGCGTATTGTTGGAGGATCGTTAGATCAAACATCATGAGGGTTATGGGGAAAGTGACTGTGAAGTCTCGACGCGATCGAGTTCGGTAAATGACCCGACGCGCGCACGCGTCGCCCAACACTTCGCTGACTCTAGTCTGAAACTTCGCCATCGCCCTCACCCTCAACGTCATCCATATCAACATCCCCATCCCCACCGACCTCCCCGCGCAGCGCCTCAATACCTCCAGGTCCCGGCGTCTGATCCTTGAACCACCGACCACCCACCCAGTCTATCCTACATAGTCCCGAAGCCGTCCCAGACACCAGAAGCTGACAATTTGCCAGCCCGTTCCCGTTATTCCACACCACTCGTTGCACGCCAACCTCCGGTGCCCACGCTCCAGGATTCATCTGAGCGAGGGCTGCTTCCGGGTTCTTAGTCCTTGCTTTCTTAGCTGCGAACCGGTCAAGAGCCTCCTGTCCCAGGTTACACGCGTCAATAAATGAAGGGGGGAAACCGGAGGAGGACATACTTGAGGTAGAAATTGTTCCAGCATCCGGTAATCTCCCGTATTACGGCTGTAGTCCAATTGATAGATTTTGTGGTAGAAGAAAGGCTGATCCGGTTCATGAGCCTTTGGACCAGATTACATAGGCGACCTTAAGACCCACCACATGGCCCCTTCGCGAAGGCCGCAGCATATTCGTCGTAATACAAGATCCATCGGCACAGCCAGTTGCGACGTATGGATGATAGTCCGAGGACCCGATGCTCTGTTAAAGGTGTTACTAGCGTTGCAGGACCATCAGGATACGTGACGTACCCATGTTGGACTGTTGGCGTTGAATAGGTTATGCCCTTTTCCTAGCAAACCCGGGGAAGCTGAGAACAATTTCACGCTGTTCTCGTGGTCGATAGATATGGCCCCAGGGATGTACGGAGAAAAACTAATGTCATTCACGACATCTACATCCAGTTAGCCTGGCGATTAGCATCCGGTTGCCAAGACTGACCTCTCGTCCTGTTAAATTCATTCATGGCCGCATCTCTCAGGTCTGTGAAACCCTGAGCGCCGTCGTAGCCACCAGTCGCGATGGTGACAGGATCTTCATCCCAAAGTGGACTGCCTTGTGAGGAAAACGGAGGTATGCGCATCCAGGCTATCGCACGAATGGCAGATTGGTGGATTGATGTGTAGAACTGGGGTAAAATATCTGTAATCGCCTCAGACCCAGCAACGCGCAATGGCTACCGGAACAACACACATTCATCGGGGGGTTTCCCATCTTCTAGAAGACTGGATATGTTGTAAATCGCCACAGCCCCTGGTAGAGTTGTCAGAAGATCTCGGAAATATCATCGATTGTACTCCACCATTTGTGCACCCGATGGCGACCACCTCGCTGTTTGCCCAGTCAAAGGACCAACAGCTTGTGTCTTGCAGTTCGATGCGGAGTACGGGGTCTATCTTTACTGGACTTGCGGTTTCGTGTGTGAAGAACGAGAGGTTAGAGGGAATATCACTCCTCACCATGGATTGGGCCCCGGGTGTCCTGGGACTGGAGGTCTCTTGGATGCGGAACAACGAATATTGAGAACGACCCATCCTCGAAGGTTCCAGCAAGTAGACCCAATTTACGTGGTTGGCCCGTGCCGCCCTCCGTTCCGAGCTGATAATCTTCGGTGAAAAACTCGTGTTCTGCAGAAAAACTTAGCTTACGGGATCATGGGATGGCAATGGACACCACTTCAACTCGTTTGAATGACCACTCTCAATGCATAAAAGTGCTTCACAGCGTGCGGTCGGTTTGCATTCTTCCAGACCGAAGGACCAAATCTGTATATTACTGAGGGATGGTCGGGATACCTTGGTGCCAATCTTTGGCGTGTACGTGGATGGATGTGCTCCAACTGCTACGTATTGGCGATACGAAATGTCTGCGAAGAATACTCAGAGGCGAGAAGGACCAATAGAGCGATCACCCCTACATTCACGGTCACCAGGATGTATGGGACACCAGTCTAACCCCCATACGGGACCACCGGCATTGAACACATGGGAGTTACTTTGTGGCATTATTTCTGCTGATTGCTCATCAGTTAAGAGCTCGAAGTTAGAACGTCGATTATAACATACAGAGGTTTATGCTTTCCAGTGGTTTGATTATCATTTTGGTTTGGTTACCGAATAGTCCAAAATGACAGGACAACCCGTGTACCTCAGATCCCGCCAAATGAATGAGGTATGGTGAAGCCTCGCTGTGGACTCCCTTGAATCACTATAGGGGAACAGAAGTTCAAATCACTGACCTCTCGGAGATGACTTGATATCTCCTATCAAGTTTTACGGTGTCATAGACCACTGGTCGTCGACCAGCCTCAGAAGCGACGAGAGCATCGGGGATAGCCTCCTTAAACCAGGCTCTATCCTCAAGAAGTTCATGAACGGGTCCAGAACCAACATTCCTGCTCCAACTCCGCTCTAGCCTCTTCGTCGTCCTGGTGGACGAAGTAAAGCTGTTCGTCAGGACCGTCTTAGACGGCTGGAAGAGGGTCGGGGGATCAAGTAAACGTTCCACTCGAGCATCTCTTCGGAACAGCGGAGGGAGTCGATATCGGTGGTGCGTCGTTGGTGGGGCTGATTTGCTCGGTTTTGAAAGCCCAATTGGGACACTCTTTCGTGGTCTCGTGCTAGGTCCCTGCGAGTTGGGCTTTGCCTTCTTCACTTGGGGGATAGCTTTAGATGAAGGTCCCCCTTCGTCACCCGTTTCGTCCTCGGGACCTTCAGCACCGGGTTCAGCATCATCATTTTGCACGACTGCTTCACCATCCACGTCGGAATCGTTCGCAGCAAACTCGCTACCGCTCTCCAATTCTTCTGGATCGGGAACGTACACTTCTACCATTTCGCCGGTGTGCAGAGCCGCGTAGTTTTGACGAGGCCGACGCGATCGCAATTGTCGAGACATCGAAGTAATTTCGATTACCTAAGTCGACCATGGAGCGGGAGAAGATAAACATCCGTTCGGGGAAGACTCGGGCGACCAAGATGTCAAGATATCCTTACTAACTAACAGCTCTCAGTATGGTCCCCCCGCAGCGTTGTAAAGCGGTTGTCCTCCGGAAGGCGGATGACCAAGGTGGCCCGTACAAATTCAACGCGGTGCTCGAAGAAAGGGACGTCCAACCTCTCAAGGATGGCCAAGTCCTCGTCAAGATTGAGGCCGCGGGATTCAACCACAGAGAGGTGGGTCTATGCTACGCATTCGGTTGGGCGATTCTCGTCAACTTATCTAGGTTTGGACTCGAAAAGGCCTGTACCCGGGTATAACTATCGGGAGTGTCTACGGCGCGGACGGAGCGGGTACCCTGGATCCACAGCCCAATCAGACGGACTGAACTGACGTGTGATTTCTAGGTACCGTTGTCGCTTCGCTTGACAAGAACGACCCTCTTTTATCCAAGAGGGTGTTTCTTGTGCCCGCCCGTGGGTGGGATTCTGACCCTCATGGACCGGAATCAAAGTACGGTGATATTTCTTCGCGTCCCTTGTGTCGACTGATTGCTCCATGGTACAGATTTGGTATAATGGGTGGCGGCTCCTACCCTCCCATCGGAACATTCACAGAGTACGTTACTGTTGAACGCAAATATCTCATTGCAACCCCAGACCACCTTTCGTCTGTGGAGGCGGCGGCATGGCCTGTCGCCGGATTAACTGCATGGAGGTCTGTTCTCTGCCTTTTATGGAGTTTCGCGTGTTCAATCGTGGGTACAGAGCTGTTATCATCAACGCTGGTGTAGAAAAGGGTCGAAACCTCCTCGTCACTGGGGCAGGGGGAGGCGTAGCCTTGCTTGCGGTTCAACTGTCCGTTGCAAAAGGTGCAAACGTGTTTGTGACAAGCGGCAGCGACGAGAAGATCCAGAAGTTATTTCCCCTCGGCGTCAAAGGTGGTGTCAACTACAAGCATAGTAGGGCATTTCTCCTCGAATCGGGCACCCCCCTCAATCTGACCTATCTCATCTCACAGAAGATTGGCCTGCCCAACTTGGAAAACTCCTACAGAGGGAAGGCAACGGCCTTTTAGATGCGGTCGTCGATTCCTCTGGAAGAGACATTGTCGAGCAGACGTCAAAGCTTCTCAAGCCTGGTGGAAAAATCGTAGCATACGGAATGTGAGGCTATGGGGCAGCCGTATGCGACGTTTTACTGAAGCATATCTTCGTAGAGATGCGGGAGGAAGGCACAGCTTTTCTATGCGTGAAATTCTACGGAACATTCAATTCATAGGTGCGCGTTATCTTCATTTCTTCCCTCAATGTCCACTGAACAACCCTTGTAAGGCTCAACGATGGGGTCGCAGAAGGACCTCGAGGATGCTACCAACTTTGTCGCGGAGAAGAAACTCGTTCCAGTCATCTCACATACAATCGACGGTCTCGAGTCGATCGAGAAAGGGTTCGAAATCCTCGATAGGGGCGAACAGTTTGGCAAGGTCGTGGTGAAGATACGATCACCCCCAGCGGCACGTTTGTAATGCCAGAAACGCTTTCATGTATTCGAATTCGGTACGCCTGGCGAGTAGTTGCACAAGGAAATAAGTAGTCTCCGTCGGAAGTGTAAATACAGTGATCCACCACTCAATGAACCACCGGCGATTTTGAGCGCGGATCTTAGTCTAGACCCACTACGTTTTACAGATGGCTATTGTTGCATAGTATCTACCGTAGAAACAATTGGAGTGGTCATTGCTCCCAGTCTTCCCAAGATATGTTGATTTTATCAAAAAATTGAGCGAAAACTCGCACGCTTACAAACGCGGGATGATTCTCTCTTGCTACGGTAAAGAACCTGGCCAGTAAAACTTTTATGAGGCATTCGCATTAACTCAAACTACGTATCCATTACTTACGAATGAGACACCCATACCCAAGTTGTCATGGAAAAAATCGAACACCAGTGGGAGGGGAGAAAAGCGTGACAGGAGGGTGGGAATTGTCCACGCAAACACTGGTGACAACAGCGTGACATGGTGACAAATTTCCCTTTTATGGGTGGTTGATTGAGTGGTACTATGCGTGACCTCCTCGTGCAACACGCGGATTTGTTGCTTCTCAAGATATTAAGAAATCCTTATAGTAGACGAATGACCGAGTCATGTGGTAGCTACCCGTCAAATATCTAAGTGTGTGAGCAAGCGCGTTGCGAGAAAATTATGGGTGGTCATTTGAGTGGTGGATCCCCGTAACTCATCCCCGTCCACCATGTCCCCGAAACCACGGTCCGTGCTAACCAGCACACTAAGGATTCATTCTAACGTCACAACAATCCCCTCCACCCACGCAGCCGCATTCTCGTCACGGGAGGGACGGGCTTCCTAGGTGCTCACATAGTCGATCTCCTGCTCGAACGCGGGATCGTGGTCGTGGTGACTGCGAGATCCGAATCCAAGGCTGAGGATTTCGCGGAGAGGCGGTCAAGATTCAAGGATTTGTTGGAGGTGGTCGTTACTGGCGATCTTAGTGCCATTGGAGCGTTCGATGACATCGCGAAGGACGTCGATGTCATCATTCATTGTGCGAGTGTGAGTCGTGAGTTGTCTTGTTTCCTCAGATTTTCCACGGGTGAATTGCTTTGAGGTGGTTGAACGACTCCACCTTCCCTCAATTCGTAGTCACGGCATCCATATGAACCCCAGGCGCATTTCCTGTTTACACTTTGTCACACCTGTGATAAAGATTAAACATCTAACATCTACCCTTCCGATCTCACCATCCCATTCTTAATTCTGATAACGTCCCCCGCGACCCCTCGTCTTTATAGCCGCTACCAAACGAGCCCTCAGCGGGCTCTACCCTCTCCAAAACTCTGATCGATCCCGCAATCGCCGGAGCGCTCTCCATCTTGCAAGCCTCCCGGAAAAATCCCACCCTCAAACGCCTCATCCTCACATCCTCCGTCGCAGCTGTACTCGATATCACGAAGGATGCCACGCCGGGACCGGACGGGGATCGCTATACTGCAGATGATTGGAACCCGATAACGTATGAAGCGGGCGCGAGGAGTGATAACCCTTTGGTTGCGTATAGAGCTGGAAAGAAGTTTGCTGAGCTGGAATTTTGGGCTGATGTGGATCCTATGTCGAAGCATTTGGAACATTTGAGACTGTGAGTCCTTCGGTTTGCGGTGGTTATCATTAGATATCAAGCGGTCGCTCATGTTCTTGATCCATTTCCCAAGTGATCCTAGCTATCCCGGGCACGGAAAACCCACCAAACCACCAACTCCCCCGAACGGCGGTACCTTCGACATAACAGTATTCTGTCCTCCACTCATTTTCGGACCGTGGGTCCACCCTCTCGGCCCGTCCGGACTCGCCTCTCTAAACAGCTCCAACCGCCAGATCAGAGACATCGTCCGCGGAGATTTCCGCTCTTCTCACCTCCCCCAGCCCCTCGTTCCGCTCTGGGTAGACGTGAGGGACGCAGCGCTGGCCCACGTCGAGGCGGCCCTCCAACTCGATCCTTCTGGGCCCTCCTCGAACGGGAGGTACACAACTTGTTCCTCGGAGAAATTTAATTGTCATTTGATTGGGGAGATTATCAGGGAAGAGTTCCCGGAGTGGGCTGAGGACGTCCTCCCTCCTAAAGAGGAAATACCCCCATTCAAGAACATTTCTTTGGACGGGACTCCTGTGACGAAGGATTTGGGAGTGACGTATCGAAGTTTTAGGGAGTGTATCGTAGACCTCGCCCGACAACTCCGTGTGGAAATCCTACGGGAAGCGGAAGCAGGCAAGTTATAATCAAATCTGAATCCCACATCCACTTGTCTCGGAATTTTGTCACAAAATCCGTATGGGTAGGACGCAGCAACCGTTCAAGTAAACACGCCGAGCCATATGCCCTCTCAATGTCCCCAACACCGTCACTCTTTTGGGAAAAATCATCGAGTCCGAGTTAGCCCTGATTTACTCACCTTACTTTTCTCTTGTTTTACCCTCGTCCTCTTGCGTGGGTATTTGCGTTAGTCTGCATCTTGGAGGAGAGGATCGCTTGGGAGGGTATCATCAAGTTTATGTGGCTTCACGCTCACTGCACACTTATATATAGTCTCTCATTTCTTCACTCGCTCGCACGCATGTATTTATCTTACGGACAGCTCGCTTCGCTCGCTCTCCAGATCACTCGTTTATTAGCTACGCCGGTGACTTTCCGGTCCAACATAAGTAGTCCCCTCAAGCAGACGGCACGTGGAGTCCGAGATCAGTTGCTGGGCCAATAGTCTAGAATAGTCTCCAACGGTTCTCACGCCCGCGTCGTTACCCCGCCTCCTCCATCATCCCCTACCGCAAGACACGAGCTCGGAAACTAATCCTTGGCCTTGGAATTGGATGAAGTTGACGGTCCCCCAGCCCATTCCCGCGTTGGGCGAGGAGCCCAAGAGTCAAGAATTACCCATAACGTCAGTCTATACATATTCGACCCCTGAGTAGAATTGTTGAATGATGATTTACAATTCTTCAGGCTCACACACGGAGAGGTTGGTTGTGGTCGCTGTGGTATATTCCCCTCGTCCCGAATGCTCAATCATCTTTAGGTCGATACTCTCGAAAGGACTCGGTCGCTGTCCCTTTCAGAACTCCATCGCTGGAAAAACTCTCAACTTCCCATCAATCGTTTGCCTCGGGAGATCTTCATTTTGGTTGCAAGATACCTGAGCGACGATAAAATGTTGATCGATCTCACTCACGTTTGCGCCCACTGGCGTCGGACTGTTACCACCTGCCCCACGTTTTGGACACGTATTAGGTTTGGCGGAGCGGATATGGTAGAGTCCCTGGCAAACCTATTTTTCGAACGCGCGGGTGGATGCACGTTGGACGTACGCGTCTCCCCTCTAGCTTTCCGGCGCAGACGTCCTTTAAGAGAGCAGATCATCCCAACACTTTCTCCCGGAAAACGAATCAGAACCCTCTACATTAAGCATAATTGGGCTAAAATCCAGGAGATCGTTGGTAGGTGGGCCGACGCCCTCTCCTCGCTCCAAGTATTGGACCTCAATCCCGACGAGCCGTCACTCCCTTCCCAATCCACGATCTTCGTCGGAGGCGCGTTGAAGGACCTGAAGTTGTTTGGGCTCGCAGTTCCAGGCTTGGACTACATCAGAGCCCCCAATCTCACGGTATTTAGGCTCTACGATAATTTCCAAACACCATGCTCTGCGACGAGGCTCTTTGACTTCTTGGAGGTCGCCCCTACCTTGGAGGAGATCTCGATCTGCGTCGATTCCACGATGGTCGACGACTTTTCGCCACCAAACAGGACCATCACCCTCCCACACGCCCGGTTCATCCTGCTTAGTATGCAACGCTCGCCGCAGCTCGCCTCACACCTCGTTTGCCCATCCTCAACGGATACGCACTTGGTAGACATGTTCCCGGACAGTCCTACTGATGGCATATTCCCGTCGTCTTTACACCAGTTATTAGGACAATACTCGGTCGGAATGATTGACCGAGTCATAATGCGTGTTTCGGACCGGGATGGACACAAAGATTGTTCCTTGCAGTTACGCACCCCCTCTGATACCAGGTTCCGGATTACCTGCAGCACCGCGTACCTCCCTGAAACATTCCCAGAGGATCTAGACCCGGAGTGGACTTTCTCCGTTCTACTCGATAAAACTGTTTCCACCCTGTCATCGCTCCCACTGGGCAATGTCACTGCATTATCCATCGACATAGAACCCTCCCCATCCGATTCTACGGCCGATTCCACCGAGATCGTCAGGAGATTCGCGGAGGTATTTGAGAAATGTCCAAAACTGCACGAAATGGTGTTGGAACACTATCACCCCCGTTGTCTGTCTGTCCTCTCACGGGATAGAACGCCCCCGATCCAGGTTCTCATCATCAAACATCTCGAGGACAAATCTATGGAGGAAGTTTCGTGGGAAGAATTTGCTGAGGGTGTCGCTGAGGTGGCACGGATTCGACATTCCAGAGGCGTCCCGCTCAAAAGGGTCGAGGTGATCGTTACTTCGGAGGAAAATCGCAGGATAGAACGGTTGGAGAGCTGGGTCCAGGAGGTAAAGTATCGAGTGGAGCCGTCTCAAAAGAGTGGGCGCGATCTATGGTCCTAATTTTCCAATTTTCACGTAAACCTAGCCTATGTTGGATGGAA
>Ga0307512_10004037_pt1 | contig 16357 bp, 16 predicted proteins | sample 14_EM_MG_FD_200267 | JGI IMG/M metagenome (GOLD analysis project Ga0307512, IMG submission 200267) | Populus trichocarpa ectomycorrhiza microbial communities from riparian zone in the Pacific Northwest, United States - 14_EM | ecosystem: Host-associated > Plants > Roots > Unclassified | place...
GTGATGTGAATAGGGGTAGGCCGTTAGACAGAGATTGTAGCAATCACCATATCTGCCATTTTACCAATCAATAAGAATCATGTTAGAAAGTCTTTGAAGTGTGATAACAAATGGAATGAAGTTGAAAATAAGTAAACTAAGAGTCCATTGAATAAGAAGCAAAGTTGAAAATAGTCTATAAAATTGTGTGCAATGACAGGGTGCTTTGCCCTACTAAAAACTGATAATACTTACCCTGGAACCCATCAATAAAATTTTCAATGAGCATTACTACCTAGACAATTTTGAATAACCACCTGGTACTACAAATGCATTACATTGAACCATTCAGCCAGTTGTCATAGAGCAGAGAGGTATCACGTGACCCTATCTTGGTATACTCTGTGTATACCCAAAATAGATCATCCTCAAAATCCGATATTCCAGCAGCGGTGATTACAGATGTCTGATAGACATCCCAATCCCCTCTTTCTACAGTTGTACTTGGCCAATCCAGTGAACCTTGGTATTGGTCAATGTACCTAAAGAATTTGCTTGAGTTACTTCCCCATATCAGAATTTTGAGACCTACCCCTGGTACTCAGCCTGTTCCTCCTCAGAAATAATTGGATCAAGCAACTGGTATGCCAACACTGCGGTAGAGTTTCGGGAAACTTCAGGCTCCCGTTGCCCAGCAACTTCATTTAGCCTTATCCCTTTTCCACCTACAACTTTGGTTCCAGTGAATCTCTTGATGCCATCAGCACCCCTAGTTCGCACAGTTAGCCATGTGATTGATGAGAAACAGTATTTGAGACCTGGTTGAATGGCTCGAAAGGTGAGCGTGCGGCAGAAAAGGACTGGTGTTGACATCCCTGGCAGTTTTCCTGAAGAATGCTAAGGAAAACAGGTAGCACTCAAATTTGGAATTCTCACCCTGGTAACTTTAGTGTACTGTTCATTGAATACACAAAGTGTTTTCCCAAAGACGTGAAGAGAAGCGGACGGTAATACTCGACCCAAAATTCACTTCTAGAGTCTGCGAATTCGATTATTCCCGCCTCGCACTCAGTATACCCGTATGCTGGCTGTAGGCTTTTTTCACTAAACCAGATCTGATAACCACTCCGCCGGGGGGGCTGGGTGGTGGTGCGGTCGGTGTGGACATCGAGGAATAGGTTAATCGCCGCTTGCTTGTCGGCATCTGTAAATGCATTAATTAAGGAACACCCACCCAATAGTAATTACCCACCCAGCAAGGAATTGGTATAGAATCTTCGAAGGTTCTCGATGATGTCTCTAGAGTGACTGTTCCAGTGAAGCATCCGGCGGTAGGTCTCCACCCGATTCACAAGCGCACTCCCAGTATACTGCAGTGCAAGGGCTAGAAACAATGAGCATCCAATCAACTTCTTGATCACGAGCTTACTGTCACCGTGATCGTGGTACATCTCGGTCAACATGTTGACTGCATCCGAGTCAAAGGGAAGGTTGGGGCTATTTACGATCCCCAGGGCATATAACTGGTGTCCAAATGCACGCTTTCCGAGAACAAACTGAGCGGCGTTGGTTCTGTCTAAGCAATCCACACAATTTGTCCGGCATATCCCATTTTGAAGCAACATTGTCGAACGCCACTCAGATTGCGGGTTCCTGTCATTGCATGAATCGAATTTTATACAGTGGGTTTGAGATTTTTACGCACGGTTCCAACTTTTCGACATGAGAATAAGGCTCAGAACCAGAGTGGAAAAAGCCTGTTGTTTGTATCGATTCTTCTGCGATATCCTCCAGGTAACTTATGACATCCTGGGTTTTCCTGGTTTAGGTCAGTAGATGGGATGGTCCAGACACGACAAATACAAATACTAACTCTTTGTATGCCCGCGACATATCCCAGGCCCGGTATATCATTTTCTTACCATGCGGTAAGAACTGATTCAGGTATTCGACACACTGGGTGTATTCATCTAGGAGTTTTGACTCCCTTGGTTGTGGTTCGCGTTTCTTGATGAGATTCAGGATCGTGATTGGAGTACCATAACGCTGGAAAAGGTTGTCGAAATGTAAGGAAGCCGCAGTATAGAACGGATCCACGACGCTGACTGATAGACATCAAAAATCTACCGCCGTCACGGGTACATCCACACACGCACTTTCAATGGGAGGTCTTGGACTCATGCTTGTGGTATCTTGGGTCCAGTATACGGGGATGCTTCCACGGTACTGATGGACTTAAGTTGGGGGGCTGTTACAGTCACATAACATCATGATTGACCTGGACGTAGCTCGTGTATTTTGGGCTTGGACGACGCCCGCTGCCTACCCGATACTTCGCAGGAAAATGAAACGGCGTCGTTAAAGCTTCTAAGACGATTTGCTCTGTTTCGACCTCATTTGCCACATTCCCCTGTCAACTAACGTCATGAATTGGAGATATCTCAATCTTCGGACACACACCTCATCGTTCACACCTCGTTTTAAGTAACGAGCACCAGCATAGTGGCGAGAGCGTCTTGCTATCAGAGTTATGAAAACAACGCGACCAAGGACAGTAAGCTCTTGAGGAGAGAATGAGCCTCGCTCGGGGGTGATAAAAGTGAAACTCACTTGCTTGGTCTACATGACCGTGTATCATGGGCAACAACCAGTGCACCTTGACAGCATCGCTGGGTATTGAAAATGGGGCCATGAGCATCCGATAGTTCCAGGTGAACCTATCGTTGAATCGCAAATGGTCATGATCCATGCGTGATTTCGTCAGATTATGCTGCAGCGTGGACGTTATGTCATAGGTATAGCTTCACCGTATTCAATCCCTCTGTGATCGTGATATGCCCGGAAAGACACACCTGAAGTAGAAATTCTTGGACATGTCCACCTGCTTGAACATATTCATGAGCCTGTTTTCTTCAGAAACTCTTTCTACGCGGTGGTTGTGGCAGATCGGAAGCATTTCGGTGCTTTCGCAATGATACACATAGTGTCCGCCTAAGAGGGCGACAACGGACCTCTTCGTAACGAGGATCATGTACCACCCTGCAGTAAACCTGACGAACCCTTGGGCCATCGTCAATAAGAAGTCACCCAAACCGTGGAGACTTACCTGCAATACCAAAAAACACACGAGCCCTCCCCAATCCGCCAGAGGACCTGTTTCCGTCTTCAAGCATCTTCAACATCGCACTCATCTGCTTCCCAGTGTACACAGCCTCGTCCTCGAACACTGATAGTTCTTCCTGGGAGGTCCGGTCGATCTTGATTATACGATGGCGGGAATCGGTAGTATTCGACGCGATGACGAAGTACCGGAGCCTATTTTCATAGAGGATGAATTTATTGAAAGCGAGATGCTGTTCGGTCGGATATGGCGGCCGCTGAAATGGAAGGGGGTGTGGCCTTGCGTGTATATCCCTCGGATAAATTACTGGGGTCGAACATCCTGGCTCACTCAGGGTGATGGTTGGTGAATCCGTAGGAAGGGCCATTGGACTACCCGATCACCTTGAGCCAACCGACATCATAATGGCCGACGTTGATAAGCCTGACCTCAAAATCCTCCCTTTTGACGAGGTACTCCGGCCAGCTGCTGAGGTTGGTTTAATTAGTCTCACACCTTCTGTTTCGCAGACGAAGCTTTCCGAGGACGACAAGGAAATAATACTTTTTCAATGGCTTGCCACCACCCAGCGATCTTTGGAGGATGCAACGCCCGTAAGCCCTAGTTCCTCGGTCACTATCACTCGAGCCACCAACTTTCACTAGGATATCCTCAAGGCGTCTCATTCAGAACTTTTCAAGCCACTCATAAAGATCATCGAAGCCCCGGACCCTTATCCTCCCCCCAGCCGACCATTCCGGAGGCTAGTAGCCCAGTGTCTCCTTCTTCTGTTCAGCCGTGGAGAGTCCAAGGGTCTCTTTGATTCTGTGCAACGACTTTTGAGGCTCGTTTTAGATGCAAAACCCCCGATAAACGACCTACCTAGAGCGTAAGCCCCCAGCGCTAATATCTTCATTCACCTATCTCATATTTCGTAGTGCTGCACTCTACATAATCGGGGAGTTGATGGCTTCCTTTGGTTCCCAAGTATGTCGTATTGTCTTAGCATTTGCCTTGCTGACTGGTAGCACTGGTAGGTTATGTCGTTCACGAACGACATCACAGTCGCTACGATAAAGATTTCCAAGTCGACCTCCGTAATCATCGATGATAACTTACCATCTCGTCGGATCTGATGGTCTTTTCTAGTTTTCAACGTTGATTCGCTATCATGCCCTCTTGTGCCTCTCAAAGTCTCTAAGAAGCGCAAGACGCGCTGTGACTGATACATCACTCCGAGATATCACGAAGTTGGTGAAAACCACTATCCTCGACAAATCGCTTCCCGTTGAACGGGCAACTACAGAAGTAAGTTTATTGTTGTGCGCGTATCTGCCTTACTTACCCTGAATAGGTTATTGCTGCTCTTTACCCCTCTGATTCACCGCTCAAGACTGTGATCGAAGTCGAAGCATTTATCAACCTCTGTGTCAAGTCACTGGATGCGTCAGATAGATCAACTCGACGGTACCTTGCTAGTCTGGCCGGCCGCATCCTTGCTTCGACACAAGAAGAACGCGAGGTTTCACAGAATGAGCCCCAGAAAAAGGGCAAGGGTCAATCAGAAGACAAGGACCAGATTGCCTCATCGTCCATCAATCCCAGCGAGAACAGGAGTTGTTTACTCACTCCAACAGAAATGTTCCACCAACTCTCGACCCATCTTAACAAAGCATTTGTTGGCAGAAAAGTGTTGGTCGGCTTGTGCGAGATGTACGCTTCTCTCCTGCTTTCCCTTGGTTCTGAATATGTCGAGAAGAACTACGCTATCATCGTCGCTCACGTCATCGCCGAATTCATCGCAAACCCCCGAAACACATCCACTCGACAGGACAGACTTCTGGTTAGGACTCTCGTGGGAACGTTGCTTCGAGACTTGATCGGGGTGCGCCTACTCAGTGAACAGGGACAGATAGTGGCTATTCAAGAGCTCTCAGGTTCATATTTGAAGCGTTGGCCAGCCTTGATGCCTGGTCAATCGGAGCCCGCTGCTTTGACACTGACTGTGGCACTGATAGAGGTCGCAGGATTACTACGACAACTGGGAAATTCACCTCCCCCAGTTCAGGTGAGCTTCTCCCTTCCATATCAAAGCGGTAGCATGAACAATCGTTCAGGATGCTCTATCTGATCCCCTTGTCACCCTCCTCTCCCACCCCAATCACACCACTCGTATCAGTGCCGCGTGGGCGTTGCAATGCTTTTGTTACGCCACACCACTGCGGCTCCCCAAGATCATCCTATTTGTGGTTGAGAAACTACAACGAGACCTTACGTTACTCGCCTCCCCAACCGCGCCTTCAGATATACACTTCCGAGCCCTGGGTTATGCCTATGGACTAGGAGGGTTGCTGTCCATTATCCCCGACCGACCGCTATACGTGTCTTACGACATTAGCGCCAAGGTCCTGGATATGGCTATTCAAGTTCTCAAACGCGCAGGAGAACATGACCTTCAGGTTGCCGCTGTCGAGGTGGAGGTTTCCTGGACACTCATCGCTTCTCTGATGACTCTTGGGCCCAACTTCGTGCAAACATATCTACCACAGCTTCTTGTGCTGTGGAGGAATGCCTTACCTAAACCAACTAGCAAGGATACCACAAGCGCTTCCGGGAGGAATCCCCTTGAATGGTCATTCCTACTCCACGTCAGAGAGAGTGCCCTAGGTGCCATCCTGTGCTTCTTGCGACACAACAATCCCGTTCTCGTCTCTCTCGATGTTGCACGGCGGCTTTCCTCCCTGTTGAACAACGCTCTTCAATTCGCTATGGCCTTCCTTGCGCAGGCTAATGACGAACAACTCGACCAACCGGTGACTTCTAAGGACAGAGTCGGGCTTACACTCCGTACACGAGAGTCGCTTCTTCGTCGACGCATTTACCAATGCTTTTCCTCCATCGGTTTCACCGGCATCACAGAAGCTACACAGTCCAGTCTTTTACAATCAACAATCACCCTATTCGCCTCCGCCGATGGCTATGCAGGTTCACCGGTGCAAGCTGCTATCGCATCGAGCTCTGGGTCCTTTAGCTCAGTGTGGCAGAGTACCGATGGCTACGCTTACGGCCTCGCATACTCCGATACACAAACCGAGGGTAGGGAGTTCGCTGGCAAGGATAACTCCAACAAAGATGCCGTCGAAACGTACTTCGATGATTTGGTGTGTATTACTGGAGTTTCCCCCCTTTCCCATAATTGAATAGGTGCATCCTAGTTGACAAGACCAATTCTCGGATCTTGTGAACACGATCCTCTTACACTTTGGGAATCGCGTCCTTCGAGCGCTCACAAAGCTTGGCCATTACCACCTCCTCCTATGACGTCTGTGGTTGACCACGCAGTCCAGTTGTTCTCATTACTATTGCCGATTCAAGATCAGGAGTCCGCTGCCCGCGCAGTCAAAGAGCTTGTGGATTCCACCCGAAGTCCAAGGCTGGATCGAAATGCTGGCAGACGCGCAGCAGTTTTAATCAATGCGAACATCGCCCTCTGTCTCGCCCTTCGCACTGCTGCCATCAATGTGCGACAGGGAAGGGAGGCATTAGGTAACTCGAAAGTAACAAGCACCTTATCTGGGTTCTTAAAGGTGCTTCATCTGCGAACCCCTGAAAATATCCGTCGTTGACCCCCAGCGCAGGAATCACTTACGAATGGCGATCCACTTCTTCGATCAACCTGTAGTGAATGCATTGGCCGCCTGTCGAGTCTAGCGGGTACGGCGTTCATGACAAGCCAGATCAAAATGCTTGTAGATGAAATCGTTTCGAATCGAGACCCGAACAGTAGATCTGGCTGCGCTACTGCGTTCGGAGCCATCCATACGCATGTCGGCAGCCTAGCAGCCGGTCCATTACTCAAAACCTCGGTGAACATGTTGATGTCCCTTAGCAACGATCCTCACCCTCTTGTACATTTCTGGGCCATGAAATCCCTGGCAAAGGTCATCGACTCCGCAAGCTTGGCATATGCACCGTTCGTACAGAGTACCCTCGGTATGCTCTTCAAAGTCTACACCCTCGATTCCCACGAGGGAGAGGGAGGAACTCTACCTTACGCGAATATCAGCGGAGACCTCCCGACCTACCAAAGCGTTTGTCAAGTGATTGATGGGGTCATTACGGTGCTAGGCCCAGATATCGAGGAATCCAGCCGTACCAGAAGCCTGGTGATCGACCTTGTTCGGTCCTTCCTTGCCGAGGAAGATGAAGGGATTTGCGTGGAAGCGATCAAGTGTATCCAGCACTTCTTGATGTTTTCCACAGAACACACTCGTATACCGTCGCTTGTCTCCCAGTTCAGGGTTCATATGTTGTCCCCTCGCACGCCTTTGAAGGTCGCCTCGATTAACGCCCTATATCAGCTCGTGCAAAAGGATGCTATATCGATGTCCAAGCTTGGTGGCGACCAGCTTGTTGAAGAGTTATTCGGAATGCTTGATAACGATCCCTCCATCGAAGGAGTACGTAATGTGATCCTGGCATGGCTCCAACAGACCGCCGTCCATAATCCTTCAGCATGGATCGATTTGTGCCAGCGAATCATGTCAAGGACCACTGCCACACAACGCATCGTCGAATCCGTTACCACTGGTGCCGCGGTTCAAGACGACGAGGGGGAATCGTTAAGTGTTGGAATGGCCCAGGATTCTAAAACCTCAAACCGAGGGTACACTACTTCCCGATGGAGGACACAACTATTTGCATTACAGTGTCTACATGACATCTGTGGGATAGTGGGAAGATCCGGCCGCCAAGAACACATCAACCTCCCCTACGCGAAGTTGAATGGTATCCCCACCCACGGACTCCTCGTAACACGTGTCCCGGACTTGATCAAGATGGCCTTCACTGCCTCTGCTGCCTACGTACCAGAGATTAGATTAGAGGGCCTCAAAGTTTTGCGTGACGTAATTGAGGTACGGCCTTTGTAAACGTGAATCGAGTCTCGAGCAAGCGCTGACAATCACTAGGTCTTTGCTACGTCACCTGATCCGCTCTACACGGATGCACTACTTTTGGAGCAGCACCAGGCTCCTATCACAGCAGCACTCACTCCAGCCTTCTCCTCAGATACCACTCCAGAAATCCTGGCTCTTGCGATCGAAACATGTGCCGTGTTCGTGGGATGCGGTGTGGTGAAGGATGTTGGACGAATGGGTAGAATTCTCAAGCACCTCACTTCCGCACTGGAACAGTCGAAAGGTAACTCTGTCAAGATCCTTGATGAGCAAACTTTGATTTACAATGATATAGAAACCGGTATGCTGTCCCTCGGAGATGCGGGAGAGTTGAGCCCGAATGCTTCAGTTATGCTTCGAATTGCGACTCTCTCTGCCTGGGCGGAGCTTGCCATCGCCAGCCCTGCGCAAGAATACCTCAAAGACCTGATTAAGCCATACCGATCATCGCTTGCATCATTATGGGTGACGTCGCTCAGAGATTATGCCAGCGTGAGGGCAGACACAGAAGCACTCCAGGAGGATACGCCGGCAAGTTTGGATGTATCATATACGAACCTCGGAAAAGAAGTACTGCTGCCTGTGCGTCTTGCAGCTCTTCGTGTCACACACCCATTCACTAGTTTTTAGTATTACCAGACTGCCTGGCCAGTCATCCTCGAGGCCATCGCTACCGCGATGCATGATGGTGACCCTCACGTGCTCGCGGCTATGGATGGTAGTGAAACTGTAGCAAATGGAGCGTCTCAATCTGCTCCACGGACAGAACCAACCGCTCTCTTCTTCGTGATATTTGGCCTCGTCTACGAGGCTTTGGCGTCTCCCGACACTGACAGTGGCTCAGGGCATCGGACCATCTCGGTAATTGCCCTGAAGTGTTTGAAGTATCTCGTCAGGCCCCAGTATTCCGGACACGCCTTGCTCGATCAGGCGAACTTTGACGAGCTGATCAGTCTGTTCTACCGAATGACGATCACAGAACCACCTATAGTGGTGATGCGTATCCTGGAAGTGGTTTCTTTACTCGTTGTGAGTCAGGATACGAAGCTCGCTGAATTGGATGCTCTTGCGGTAGCTGGGTGAGGCACATTTTACCCCCGAAGAGATGCGGACTGACCTGCTGCAGGAACACCACGTCCACGACGGCAGTCCCTCCCGGCGCGCCGCGTGCACAGTGCCTGAGGTTGTGTACATTCATTCTTAAACGCGCCTTCACCGCAGGTGGTGACAATTCCCGTACGTCCATCGATCTACCTTCCGTATAAGATGAGACAAACACATTGCCCCAGCGGATCGTGTCAAACTCGTCAGTGTAGGATTTGATAGTTACATTGCAATCATGAAGACGTTCCCGCCTGTGATGCAAAATGAACTTCGCACGGTTGGGGTGTACCTCTATTGTGGTAGGTTCCACCGCATTACCGGAGCAGGATACCAAAATTCTGAATTTCGACACCGCTAGAACTCCTCAAGAACGAGACATCGACTATAGATCTCGCCAGCCCAACGCTCCCCGCTCTCAAGTCACTCTTGGACGTCCCCAGGGAGTTGAAAGACCCGTCAGATGGATACGCAAAACTGGTGCATGGTATCCTCTCGGCCTGTCTTGTAAACATTGATCACATGAGGTGGGTGCTTCGTGTTTTAAAGCTCACTCTTCTCACTCGCCCCTCACAGTGGACGCCAAGGACTAGCTTCAACTCGCAAAGTCCAGAGCAACCTGCTGGCATCTGTCCTCATCCTCACCATCGTTCCTGTCACGGTCAAAGTTAGCCAAGCCGCGATAGACCACTGTTGCTTCCTTATCTCTCAGAAGCTGATAGTAGAAGAGGTAAATTCGCCTTGACGTGCCGTTTGATGATATTTGACACTAATATTTCCGGGTCAGGTTTCATTAACCGCAGCTCACTGTGCGAAAACATTAATTATCGCTGCCGCATCCGGGAACCAGCTGCTACGACAGTGTCCTAGGTTATTGATGCCAGGACTGATCGAGTTTGTCGCACAGAGCGCCGGAATGGTCGAAGGAGGAACATTGCCAGACACGAGACTAGCGGCATTGAATGAGGTTTGGAAGGCGTTCTCGCTGTTTTTCGCGTCGGTGCCTGAGGATTTACGTGAGTTACCCTCGCTAAGGTCGGGCTGGTCAAATATTCAATATTCTGCCTCCAGGTGTCCGGTTGCTGTGTGTACTGCTGCCAACAGCGACACTGGTCCTGGATCCGAATTGCTCCCCGCCATCTACACTGCACACACAAGGTATAACACACCTGCTGTCGTATGCGACGTCAGCACCAGTCGCCTTCAAGGAAGCTACCGGGACACTCCCAAACGCGATGAAAGATACATTGGAGATGTCGATAAGGCAAGCAGTTGGAGGAATGGGTGGGGCAAAGCAAACCCAGGCAATGAAACCACAGATATCTCTGAGGTCGTTCTGATCATAGATTTAAATACCGTGTGTACTTGTATCGACGGGGATACGGACAGGGTACTTGTGTATCACGTGCTCTGATCAGGAGTGGTTGCTATGGTGGTCACGGCTCTTCTTATTAAAGGCATCGTTGATACTTTGTTTCTCTCACTCTCTTTCACTCTCTTTCCGTTCAAACCCTCTGAGAGGGTCTACTTCTACTTTATTTCAAGCCCCTTCTCACCAGTTTCTTGGAAAGCATGCAATTTTTCTTCCTAGCGGTTTTGGCGCTGTTTGCTGGTCAAGGTTAGAGACTACGTTTTGGGAGAGGAGGAGAGAACTTATGAAATGAGACAGCACTCGGTCTTAATGTTAATATCGGCGGAAGACTGGGGAATATCTCCGCTATCCAAATCGTCGACATTCCTGCGGGACAGCTGAAGACTGACGTGAGTTGATTAACAGAGGGTGAAAATGACGGAAGCTTACTTGCCTCTACCGGGTCAGTGTGAGGCAGCATGTGCTCCCGCATTTTCAGCGATCCAGGTAAGTACATATTGCGATCTCCCTCGGCACTTCTGACCAGTCTCAGGCATGCGGGGAGGAAGACAATTGCCTGTGCGAGAACGAAACCGCTGTTGCCATCCGCGATTGCCAACAATGTATAAACTCGTCGAATTCGTCCTCAATTCCGTAAATGATAGTTGAAATTACAGGTATGTATGCGCAATTGATTAAGAACAACGAGAAGATGCCCGATCCAAGGGCAGGGTCTACTCCCGTGCTCGGTGGTACGTACCCCCACCCCCGTGCGCAAGCAAACGTTATTGACCTCTGACCAGCATACGCTGCTGCTTGCCTCGCCACTGTAAATGTCACGATTCCCCCGAAGTCGATTGCCCTCACAGTGCCAGCGGACTGGGATGGACCGAACGGAATGAGCATGGGAGTGCCTGCTGCCGTGTTGACGGTCATCACTGCCGCGGTCATTGGCGTCGGCGGGATTTCGATCCTTTGCAGCATGTAGATGTGCAAAGCTGGCTTGTATTTGTCGTGGAGAAGAATCGAGTTTTTGAGAGAATGATGTCCCCCATTTGAGAATTTCCATTGCCGCTCTCGACCTCACCCAGATACAATATTTATACGCTGCGCTTGGGTTGTCCGATGTGAGACTTTCCCCCTGCACATGGATACACCGCTTTATCCTACATTCCCGCAACCGCCACCAACGGCACGATGCCCGAAGAGTCTACCAAGGCTCACTACTGTTTCCTGCAACATCGGGGGTGAAACACCCGGAATTCCGACCACTGTAGTGAATTTCACTACGTTTTTGTCAGCAAAATCATCGGTCCTTCGTGTTACTGCGGCGGGTAACCATCCGTCGCCCACGACCGCCGCACGCAGGCTTCTGACGGAAAGTGATGTGCGTTTGATTCCCTCTCCGCGGCCGCCCGCTCGTCATCTTCGACCGAGCTCTGACTGGGGTCTGCATCACAGGGATCGGTGCCGTTACCGGTCTCCATCTGGGCGATAAAGAGCGAGTGGGCTGCAGACAGCGAAAACACGAAAACTTCTTTATTTTGCGTTTACCGTACCCATCGAGAGGTGAGTATCATCTCACCATTTTAGCAAGTCCCCATTGGAGAGAAGGAGGCAATCACTCTCCTGATTTTACCGCGCGAAGGGTCGGGTGCACAGCCACCGCCTCTCCCACAGAACGCTTGTCGCGTCTTTTCATTGATCTCACACCGAGACCTGTTTGATATTACGATGGCTTACTACTTTTCCCCGTGGCTCTCCATTATTTTCAGGCGTGTGAAGCCATTTGTTCTACAACAACCACCCCCCGCTTCAACTTCTCCCCCGCCCTCGACGCCGACCTCCAACCGTTTGCCAAATTACAACTCATCGACGTGGAGCGGCGCCCGGTGCGTATACATTTGCCCGTAGAACATCGTTCATTGTTCCTAATGTCCGCCCATTCAAGTCGGATTCCTCCTTTTCACCACAACCCCCATTCTCTCTGGAGATGAATTCGCCCGTCATCTCTTTACCCCCTCCCTCAAGGTTCTCCCCACTCCCCGACCTGCTCGTTCCTATGCAACACGAACCCGGCATGTTTGCGCTATCGAGTAACCCGCCAAACCCGAAAGCAAACTTCAGATTTGGAGATTGGATGTACGCACAGTCCACTGCCCTTTGGGATTGCTCCTCATTGACCCCGCAACAATCAGCTGTCCTTCGGTCTCGTGCACGGCTCATAACTTCGGGTATGTTCCTCTCGCGGTACCTGGGTTGTTGGTAAACTGATCCTGCCTTAGGCGGAATTCGAGTTGCATTGGGTGCGGTGCAACTCGTCCCACAGCTGGATCGCTGGTTGTTCAACACGCAGGACGCACCCCCCCTCCTCAGAGGTTTTCGCCCCGTTTCTCAAACGTAGAATCTCCACGCGAGCAATTCGACATCTCTCTTGTTGGCCCGGTGACTCATCCTTCGGTGCATCCTTCTCGGGCATCGGTGAATCCGCTTCCAATCCAACTCACACCGTCGGGCACACAAATCTGCGCAGGTGGAAAAGTGCAGAATATATCAACCAACCCACTTGCGCCTTGCTACATGTTCTGGTCCTCCAACGAACCATTTCCCGAGTCGGGGCAAATACGCCCGACACTCTCAGTCGCCTTACAGTATCCCCCTATTCTCAACACCGGCAATCGTGGCCCCATCGAACATCAGCCGGGAGATTGGATTTGCAAAAAGTGTAACTATCTGAATTGGAGGCGCAGAAAAGTCTGCCAGACGTGTTACCCTTGTACGGCTTCTTCTCTTCATGTGCGCATCTCGTGATCATTGATTTACGTGGCCCACATCTTTTATTACAGACGCTGAAGGGAACGGCGATTCAATCTCTGCGACGGTCCAGGCAGAACGAATCGCGTTATTGGCGAGCACGATACGAGAGCGCGAGTTTCACTCTCTTCCTCCATCCCCATCTTCTGCGATTTACGAGCGACCGCTTCGCCGATCCTCTCTCCCGCTTCAAGCGCATCCCACCGCCCAGCAACCGAGCGGCGACGTTTACCTTCACGATGGTCAACGCTCGCTAAAGTCTCGATCACAATCTCACCAGGCTAATTGGTTCCTGAAACTCCGTCAACAAAGTGCTGGTGCCGGAGGTCCTGGCTCCGAAAATCCGAAGGCCCTGTACCAAACGTCACCTGGTAATGGATCACCGCCGTCGTTCGTCCCTGGGACCGCGACAAACTCCCCAACTTACGCGAGCACTTCTCCTTCCGGACCTTTTCTCCCGTCGTTCCTTCAAAACATTGTTCAGTCACCATCTCTCTCTCCTGCATCTTCCACAGACTTCTCCCTCGAAGACTATAGCAATGATGAGGTCGAACCAGGGAGGTTGAACAAGTTCAATGGGGCGAATGTACCGTATCATGGGCCGAGGCTTCATTCATCACTCGCCCTCAGGTCCACGACTAGCTTGACCAACATGTTCAACATCTGGAAACTAGATGGAGACGAAACAAAGGGTTGGTAACCGCTACCATTACATTTTTCATTGTCTCCTGTGGAGATTTTTTTCGGAGGTCGGACTTTTGCCTATATGTTGCCTTCTTGTGGAGTTTCTCGAACGTCGCTTCGACTTTCTATTTTGCACTCTTTTTTGGATCTTTTGAGGACTGATTGTGCCGCAACCCGTGTGATTTGCTTGCGATTCTTCGTATATATATCAATGTACACTTTGTATACCATACTCCTAATAATATTAGCCACTTTATGGAAAAAGGTACTCCCGATAAACCCATGTGTGGGGGAAGCCATTGGCGCTCATTATGGTTCTTCACTCACCACTGCGCACTTATATATTCGCTCGTCTTGCAACTGTACTACCTGCATATCTCCACCATCAGTAAAAGAGCACCCATACCCATACTCCAAGACGAGCCGCTCTATCACAAGGTATGTGATCGTATTCATCAACCCTTGCCAAGGGAACAAGTACTCCACTCCAAGAGCGTCGTCTATTCGCGCAGTATGGCACGAGAAAAAAGTCGGGAACATTCAGGATGCGTGCCACACGTCGGGCACCACACCCTCGGAGCGCGTGCATTGCCCACTTCTGTGGCTTTTGCTGTGCCTGACAGATGGAGCAACACCCGTCGTTACTCCTGATGATGAATTCCGAGGGCAGCTGTCCCTTGGGGTAGGCGACCGTCAACGGAAAAAGGCTTATGCCCACCACGTAGCCCCTATGCCATCGGTTACGGCGGCGGTGCTGGAAACGACGTCGTCCCAAAGGGATCCCGGACCCGGACCATCACGCTGTTTCAATAGATGAGTCTGAAGTTTGCTGTTAATTGTAGCATCGTTGTGACTGTTGGGCGAATGAACTCGAATGAGGGCACTCGCACCTTTGTCCGTAATTCCGGCGCCGCGGCTGAGCTGGGCGAGGTGAGGGGGGGGGGCGCTCGTCAGGCGCGGTTGTCATAGATGACCGGGGGCAGCACAAATTCCGCATTACGAGTACGTTGCTAGCAGCACGCACTAGACACCCGAACGTTCCCAAGGATAAACCGGCCTTTCCTTTGCAAAGCCGCCCAGAGTCGTCACGATATGTTGATCACCGCAGAAGACCTGAAGATAGCTGAACCCTGTGTTCGTGGCTTGGGGGTTGTGGCTTGTAGGTCTTTTCTGCGGGCGGAAGCAGGGCAGATTGTCGGGTTGCAGGGTAGGCCAGTCGTGTGCCTGCTGTAGGTGGCGGCGGGAACTTGCAAGATGACGTATTACTGCCACCCGACCAAATGTGTCACCATGGGACCGTGGCACCCCAGGCTGATTTTAATGCTTTCTCGATCTGTACTTGTCTCCGCCTTCCACTCTCGTTTCCCAGATCACCGCACCGATATCAGTATGCACCCTTTCGGTGGAAGTCCTCGGTGCCCAAGGTGTGTCTCTTGTTATCTGCTCGACCGCACACAAACGTGGTTCCTGCGGTCGATCGCCAGGGCGGATCGTTGACGTTTTGTGGGTGTTGAAATACAGATGCGAGAAGGCCGTCTATGCGGCCGAACAGGTATGAGGCGTACCAAAACGAGATTACCGCGTTGAATTACTGAGCTTGACACTGAAGGTCATGGGCCCAGGACGGAAGGTTTGTTAATCGTTTTGACCAAGTGTTTGGAGTGACTGACGATCCCTTCAGTTGTATCACAAGGTAACATATACGTGGATTAAGAAGAACAATAACTTTGTATTCACACATGAGTTATGTTATCCAGCAATGCCTGACATGTATGATATGCAAGAAGAGGCTAGATGCGTTCTCCCTGGTCGAACACGATGAAGAGGTGTGTCGTGCTTACGCCAGTTCAAGGAAACTTACAACAAGCGGGATTGTTTATAGCCCTACTGGTGAGCTCAGTCGAATTCCCCACCATCTGAGGCATTGAGTGTTCAGGATGTCTGTTCCTCTGGTATAGCAAAAACTGCCATATAAAGAACTTTGGAACGAAAGACCTTCGTCACGCAAACCTACCCAACCGCGACCAAGTTATGGGGCTATCCCCGCCAACTTCACCGCGTAGAAACACGAGCGGGCTAGATTCACCTCCATCTTCTCCCTCACGCCCGACACCGGTTTCGATCGAGTCAACAATCACTAGGGGATCTTTCACCATGTCCCCACCCAAACCACCTCTAGTGACCAAGCTTAAGGTCACGGGAGAAGCAGAGCTGCACACAGGCGGAGGTGGTATTGGGATGAAGGATCTGCCTGGTCGGTCACCACTATCTCCTGCGAAACGTGGGAGAGATGACGACAGGGTGGAAGAGGTGGAGGAGAGCGCCGACGGTGTGGATGCACTGCAGCGGCCGCAAACGGGTGAAACGACG
>Ga0307512_10004038_pt1 | contig 16355 bp, 13 predicted proteins | sample 14_EM_MG_FD_200267 | JGI IMG/M metagenome (GOLD analysis project Ga0307512, IMG submission 200267) | Populus trichocarpa ectomycorrhiza microbial communities from riparian zone in the Pacific Northwest, United States - 14_EM | ecosystem: Host-associated > Plants > Roots > Unclassified | place...
GGCACGGTCCAGGTGCTCGACGCGTTGATCCGCGCGGCCCGCGCCGACGCCGGCCTCTCGCCCGACACCCAGATCGATCTGGCCGCGATCTTCCTGGCCGGGGCGGACCTGCCGATCGAGTTGTCCCGCCTGCACGAGGCGGTCGCCGCGCAAGGTTGGGCCCGCGATTGCATCGTGGACAACGACTGTTTCGCCCTGCTGCGCTCCGGCACGTTCATGCCGGATGCGGTCGTGGTGGTCTGCGGCGCGGGCTCGAACTGCCTGGGCCGCGCGGCGGACGGTCGCACGGCCCGGTGCCTGGCCCTGGGCCCGATCTCCGGCGACTGGGGCGGCGGCCACGACCTGTCCGAGTACGCCCTGCGTTACGCCGCCCGAGGCGAGGACGGCCGGGGTCCGGCCACGGCCCTGTCGGCGGCGGTCGCGGCGCACTTCGGCCGGGCCACGGTGGCGGACGTGAGCATCGCTCTGCACTTCGGCGACCTGCCGAGCACGGCGGTGTACGAGCTGGCACCGGTGCTGTTCGAGGTCGCCGCCGCCGGTGATCCCGTCGCCTACTCGCTGATCGAGCGGCAGGCCGAGGAGATTCTCGCCCAGCATCGGGTGGCCGTCGACCGGTTGGGCCTGCGAGACACCCCGCACACGCTGGTCCTGGGCGGCGGAGTGCTGCGCGCCCGGCACCGGCAATTGCACGAGCTTGTGGTCGCGGGCGCCCGCCGGCAGGCCCCGCGGGTCGAGATCTCGGTGCCGACCGAGCCGCCCGTGGTCGGCGCGGCGCTGCTGGCCCTGGACGCGCTGGCCGCGCCGCAGGTAGGCGGGCCGGTCGAGGAGTTGGTCCGGGCCGCGATGCGCCGCGAACCGACCCCGTCGGCGCCCGCCGACGGGCGCTACCAGGCGGCGGGGTGAGGTGGAGTGACCCACCTAAACTGACATTTCGGACGTTGTTGTCCGCCGCTCGAAGCGTCCATTAGGTTCAGTAGTCGTGTCAACGCTGGTGTCGCCACTGTTCGTCGGGTTCGTCGACGACGCCTCCGTGCTGCCGCCCGGCATCATCGACCTGGCCGCCGCCGGCGCCGCCTTCGGCAAGCATCTGACCTCTTGGTACGCCGGTCTGCTCGGGACCATGCTGGTGCCCTCCTCGATGATCGACTTCGACGGCGTGCCCGCCGGGCTGCCGGTCGGCCTGGTCAACGACGGCGCGATCGGCCTGCTGCCGGCCGCGGTCGGCAGGCTGCGCACGTCCGGCGCCGTGGTGCGCCAGGTCGAGGCGGCGGTCGCCCGTCGCGGCGAGGACCCGCAGCCCGGGCTGGGCGAGCTGCGCCGGCTCACCGCCGAAAACGACCTCGAGGTGTACGCCGAGATCCCGCTCAGCTGGGGGCTGCTCGGCGCGCTCGACACCGTGGCCGAGGCGCGCCAGACCGGGTTGCGGCTCGGAGCGAAATTCCGGGTCGGCGGGCTGGCGGCCGAGTTGTTTCCGACGCCGGTCGAGCTCGCCGCGGTGATCTGCGCCTGCCGGGACCGGGAGCTGCCGTTCAAGCTAGCCGCCGGGCTGCGGCACGCCCTGCGATACACCGACCCGGAGACCGGCTTCACCCACCACGGCTTCCTCAACGTACTGGTCGCGGCGCTGACCGCGGCGGACGGTGCCGAGGTGGCCGAGGTCGCGGAGGTGGTGGCCGCGACGCATCCGCTGCCGCTGGTCGAGCCGGCCCGGCTGGCCCGGGACCGGGCGCGGCCGCTCTGCGTCGGCTTCGGGTCGGCGAACCCGCTGGAGCCGATGACCGAGCTGGTCCGCCTCGGCTTGATCAACGGCGGCTACGAGTGAACCTTCCCTCCGGCGCTTTGCCTGCGGGATTGGCGAGCCGGTCGAGCTCGCCGACGGATCGATCAGTGGCCCGCCGCGCCCGTCGCGGCGAGCGCTGAGCTTCGGCCGGAACGTGGTCGCCTAATCACTGTTCGCAGCGACCGTTCCCCCGTACGGTGTACGCGGGAGGTCACGCTATGTCGACGGTCGCGGTGACACGATTGATTGAAGCGCCGGTGGTCGAGGTCTGGCGGGTGTTCACCGATCTGCCCAGCCGGTGTACCTGGCTGTCGACCGTGAGCCACGTCGAGATGCTCAGCCGGGGACCGTTCGGGGCGGGCACGCTCTGGCGCGAGACCCGCAGCATGGGCGACGACGGCGGCGAGATCACCGAGGAGTTCCGGGTGCTCGACTGCGCGGTCCCGGAGAGGTTCGTGGTGACCTCCCCCGGAATAGGCGCCGACTACCGGATGACGTACACGTTCGTGCCGGTGATCGAGGGCCGGCACCGCGGCGGCACAATGGTGACGGTCGTGCAGGACGGCGCGCCGACCGCCGCGAGCGGCCGGCTGCTGGCCCTGGTCTTCGGCGGCCTGGCGGCGCGCACGGTCGAGGGCGCGCTCCGCCACGACCTGGACGATCTGGCCCGCGCGGCGGCCCACCCGACCTCCACCGAAGCGGCCTGACGAGCCCCGGCACCGACCGCCCGGCCGGTGGGTAGGCTGGCGGGCCGTGACCCTCGCGCGACGCCTGACCGCCGCCCTCGTCACGCTCGTGGCCCTGGTGGCTGCGGGCCTGGTGGTCTGGCGGGTGCTCAAGCCGGCCGAGGTGCTGGCGACCGCGTCGAGCGGCCATCCGGTGGCGTACCCGCAGGCGCCCGGGGGCACCGGTCAGCAGGCGCCCGGGGTCACCGGTAAGACGGCCGCCGCGCCGCTGATCGTCGACGGGCAGATCCGGGTTTTCGCGGCCAAGCGCCAGGTGCGCGCCGACGCCCCGGTCTACGCCAAGACGATGTACACCCCGCGCTGGTCCTTCCGACGCTGGCCGCAACAACTGAACGGCGTCGTGGCAATCGGCACGACCGTCGTCAGCCGCTGGTCCGACGGCGAACTGGTGGCCCTTGACGGGCACACCGGCGCGATCGCCTGGCGGGTCGCCGGTCCGGCCGCCGGAGCGTATTCCGGGCTGCGTACGGGCGCCTCAACCGGGTGGGCGCCGCCCGGGCTGTTCACCGCGGGCACCAGCGTCCTGGTCGCCGGCGGTGGGCAGGTGGCCGCGTTCGAAGGAGGCGTTCGGCGCTGGAGCGTGCCGGCCTGCGCCGACGGCTTCACCACGGCGGGCGGCCAGTACGTCTGCCCGGCCGGCGCCGTCGACGTGTCATCCGGGGCGGCGGTGCCATCCTGGCCGGCGGGGCCGTTCACCCCGCTGGGCTGCGGCGTCGCACACTCGAGCTGCTCCGGCTTCCGGGACGGGGCAGGTCAGGGCTGGCTAGCCACCTCGTCGGCGCCGCGACGAACGCCGGCGCTGGACCCGCCCGATGCCACCCTGGCCGCGGGCCTCCCGCTAACCGTGACCGGCCCGACGGTGACCTCGGCGCGCTGGCACTGGACCGACCCGGCCGGGGGCGCGGTGCGGGTGCTCGGCGGCGCCGGAAACAAGATCTACCTCCTGACGGCGGACCGCCGCCTGGTCACTGTGGACGCTGCCACGGGCGCCGCGTCAACCTTCGTCCTGGCGGTGGGCACGGAGGCCACCGACTGGACCCCGGGCCTCAGCCAGAGCACGGCCGCATACATAGCAATCGAACGCCTCGACGACCCGAACCCGAACTCGGTCCACCACTACTTCACCGTCGAAACCGTCATCATTGCCGCCACCTGAACCCACCTCACCTCAGTCCCGGGCCTCGGGCGGGCGTCAGCTAAGGGTGGCCTCGGCGGCGGCTAGGAAGATGTCGTTTTCCTCGGGTGTGCCGATTGTGACGCGTACGCCGTCGCCCTGGAAGGGGCGAACGATGACGCCGCGGGACTCGCAGGCCGAGCCGAAGGCCGCCGACTTGTCGGTCAGCGGGAGCCACACGAAGTTGGCCTGGCTCGTCGGTACCTCGAAGGAGAGCTTGCGCAGAGCCTCGGTGACCCGGTCCCGTTCGGCGATCACCAGGGCGCAGCGCCGGAGGACCTCGTCCTCGGCGTCCAGCGCGGCCAGCGCCGCGGCCTGGGCCACCAGGCTGGTCGAGAACGGCGTGACGAGCTTGCGGATCGCGGCCGCCACCTCGGGCTGGGCGACCAGGAAACCGACTCGCAGGCCAGCCAGACCCCAGGCCTTGCTCAGGGTGCGCAGCACGACCACGTTCGGGCGATCACCGTACGCTTCGAGCCCGTCCGGGACCTGGTCGTCGGTGACGAACTCGCGGTAGGCCTCGTCGAGCACCACGAGTACGTCGGACGGGACCTGGTCGAGGAACCGGTCCAGCGCGTCCTTGCGTACCGAAGTGCCGGTGGGGTTGTTGGGGTTGCAGACGATTACCAGGCGGGTCCGATCGGTGATCGCCTCGGACATGGCCGGCAGGTCGTGGCCGTGGTCGCTGCGGTTCGGCACGCGCACGCTGGTGGCGCCGACCCCGGCCGAGATGATCGGGTACGCCTCGAAGGACCGCCACGAGTGCACGATTTCGTCGCCGGGCAGGCAGGTTGTCCGGGCCAGGATCTCGGCCAGCGCCACCGAGCCGCAGCCGGTGACGATCCGGTCCGCCGCCACGCCGTAGCGCTCGGCGAGCCGGTCCCGCAGCGCCGTCACACCCATGTCGGGGTAGCGGTGCGACGCCTTGACCGCCTGCGCCACGGCCTCGGGCACGCCCGGCAGCGGCCCGTATGGGACCTCGTTGCTGGCCAGCTTGATCGCGTCGGCCAGCCCGAGCTCTTTGGCCAGGTCGGCAACGTTGCGACCGGGCACGTACGCGGGCAGCGCGTCCAGGTCGGCGCGGGTCAGGCGGTTCATTTCTCTCCTCCGGGAGGGTCGGTCGCGCGCACCGGATTCCGGTAGCCGGCCGGCACGGCAACCACCACGGTCTGTGCCGTCTTATCGTGTAGGGCCTGCCGCAACCGCGTGTCGAAGATCGGCGACAGCGAGTCGATCGCTTGCAGGAGCAGCCCGAAGCCGTAGCAGCTCCAGGCCGGCGTCCACAGGCCGAGCCGGGCCCAGCGCCGGAACGCCCGGCCGAACCCGATCTGGTCGGTGTTCTCCAACCGGAACACCTTCACCTGCAGGAGCCGTTTGCCCAGGGTCTGTCCGCTGTTGGCCAGGGCCGGCACCTCGTAGGCGAACCACAGGGCGGTGGCGACGAACAGCATGGTCAGGATCAGATAGTCGGACCGTGGGGACGGCTGGTCGACCGTGCCGAACGGATCCTGCATCGACTGCCGGAAGATCGGCTCGACCTCAAGCCACCATTGGTACGCGAACCAGCCGTTCACGATCACGTTGAGGATCAGTACGGCGACGACGTCGACGAGCCGGGCGACCAGCCGCCGGCCGAGCCCGGCCAGGGCGAAGCCGTGCGGGCGGATCTGCGGCACGTATGGGTACCCGTAGGCGCCGGGCGGGGGCACCCAGCCGGGCGGCGGCTGCCACCCCTGCGGAGTGGGTATCCAGCCGGGCGGCGGCCCCCAGCCTGGCACGGGCGGCTGCCAAACCTGCGGCGGCTGCCCTCCCGGCAACTCCGACCCGAGCCCCGGCTCCGATCCAGGCGATGCCGGCGAGCCGGGCGGGGCCTGATAGCCAGGTGGGGCCTGATAGCCGGGCGAGGTCTGGTAGCCCGGCGGGGGCTGATAGCCGGGCGGGGGCTGATAACCGGGCGGCGGCTGCCAGCCGGGCGGCGGCGGGGTCACGGACGGCTCGGCGGTGGACGGCCCAAGGGTGGACGGGCCGTCGGCGGGCGGGGCGACGGCCGGCGCGGGCGGCTCGGGTTCGTCGGCCGGCGGCGGCCCGTCGGGCGGCGTCTGGTCGGCCGGAATCGCCTTGCCGAGCCAGCCCTCGCCGTCCCACCAGCGCTGGGTGGACGGATCGGCGGGGTCCTTGTACCAACCCTCGGGCAGCGAGCTCATGGGAAAACCTTAATGACCACAGTCCGGGCGGCTTTGTCGTGCAGGGTCTGCTGGTACGGCTTGTCCCAGAGCTGCCACAGCCCGTCCAGATAGCGAAAGAACGGCACGAACCCGCCGACCACGAACTCGATCAGGTACCGCTTCGCCGCCATGCCTCTGGTCAGGGTGGCGGTCGGATCGATCGGGACGATGCGGATCTTCATCACCTTCTTGCCCACGGTTTGGCCGGAGCGGAACAGCATCTCGACGTAGTAGACGTAGTAGAGCAGCAGCATGAACACGACCAGGCCGAGCTCGAGCAGCAGGAGCGGCAGGAAGAACGTGCTCATGAACGCCGATGAATCCGGCTCGCCCGTGTAGGGGTCGGTCACGATGGCGTCGTCCAGGTGGGTAAACACGAAGGCGAGGACCACCGGGAACACGGCGACCAGCGAGACCCCGGCGGCGATGGCGCCGTCGATGATCGCCGCGAGGAGCCGCGAGCCGAAGTCGGCCAGCGGAACGCCGGCCGGGCTGAGGGCGGGCGGCGGCGGCAGGTAGGCCGGGTAGCCGGGCGGCGGCCCGTAATAGCCGGCTGGCGGGGGTCCGTAGTAGGGACCCCCGGCCGGGCCTGTCGGCTGCTGGGGTGGTTGCGTCACGCAGACAGTGTTACAGGTTGCCGCGCAATTCTTGTTCCCGCTCGATGGCCTCGAAGAGTGCCTTGAAGTTGCCCTTGCCGAAGCCGAGCGACCCGTGCCGTTCGATCAGCTCGAAGAAGACCGTCGGGCGGTCCTGCACGGGCTTGGTGAAGATCTGCAGGAGGTATCCGTCCTCGTCCCGGTCGACCAGGATCGAGCGCTTCTTCAGCTCCTCGATCGGCACCCGGACCCGGCCGATCCGGGCCCGCAACTCGGGGTCGTCGTAGTACGAGTCGGGCGTGTCGAGGAACTCCAGCCCGGCCGCGCGCATCGCGTCGACGCTGGCCAAGATGTCGTTGGTGGCCACCGCGACGTGCTGCGCGCCGGGGCCGCCGTAGAACTCGAGGTACTCATCGATCTGTGACTTGCGTACAGAGATGGCCGGCTCGTTCAATGGGAACTTGACCTTGCGGGTGCCGTCCGCGACGACCTTCGACATCAGCGCCGAGTAGTCCGTGGCGATGTCGTCGCCGATGAACTCCGCCATGTTCGTGAAGCCCATGACGCGCCGGTAGAACTCCACCCACTCGTCCATCTTGCCGAGCTCGACGTTGCCGACCACGTGGTCGACGGCCTGAAAATAGCGCTTGGGCTGCAGGCCTGCCTCGATGGCGGGCCCCCGGTCGACGATCGGCCCGCGGGCGGTGAAGCCGGGCAGGAAGGGGCCGGTGTAGCGGGAGCGGTCGATCAGCGAGTGCACGGTGTCGCCGTAGGTGGCGATCGCCGCGATCCGGACCGTGCCGTGCTCGTCGGTGATGTCGTGCGGCTCGATGACCGGCTGCGCGCCCGCCGAGATGGCGTGGGCGAACGCCTGGTCGACGTCGGGCACGCCGAGGGCGATGTCGTGGATGCCGTCGCTGTGCGCCGCGACGTGGGCGGCGGCCGGCGCTTCCGGATGCACCGCGCCCGTGATCAGGAATCGGGCCGAGCCGCTGACCAGGACGTACTCGGCGTGGTCGCGGAAGCCGTGCTCCGGCCCGCGATACGCCACGCAGGTCATCCCGAACGCGGTCGAGTAGAAGTGGGCGGCCTGCTTGGCGTTGCCCACGAGGAACTGGAGGTAGTCGACGCCCTTGACCGGAAAGACGTCGTTGGTTGCCGTGGTCTGCTCCATCATCTGCGTCATGCCGGGATGCTCGTCCCCATTCCACAGCTGGGCAACCGGTGCGTTTTGCGTTGGTCAGTCTGTGCAATTGGTACCATCGGTAGCCACCATGGTTGAGCAAGATGTACAGCTAGATGCCCTCGACGCCAAGCTCCTCACCCTGCTCGACGAGGAGCCGCGGATCGGCGTGCTGGAATTGTCGCGGCGGCTTGCGGTCGCGCGCGGCACGGTCCAGGCCCGGCTCGACAAGCTGATCACGCGCGGGGCGATCAAGAGTTTCGGCCCGGATGTGTCGCCGGCCGTCATCGGTTTCGGCGTGACGAGCTTCGTGACCTTGGAGATCAGCCAGCGGTACGGCCACGGCGCCGTCGCCGCGCACCTGGCCGCCATCCCCGAGGTGCTCGAGGCGCACACGATCACCGGCGCCGGGGACGTGGTCTGCCGGATCGTGGCCCGCTCCAACGCCGATCTCCAGCGGGTGATCGACCAGATCGTCGGCTACGAGGGCATCGTCCGGTGTTCGACGATCATCGCGCTGGCCGAACTGATCCCGTACCGGGTGCTGCCCCTGGTGCAGGCCGCCGCGCAGAACCCTACAAAACGGATCGACACGGGCAGATCGTCCTGACCGGAAGGGCCTGTCGATCTCGTTACCGTGTCCTGTGGCCTCCGGCAGCCCGGGATGGAAGGGCTACGCCGTCTCCATCGGCGTGGTCCTCGTTGTCTTGGCCACAACCGGGGTCTGGAATCCGTTTCCGAAGATTTGGAGCTGGATCGACACCAGTGACCCGATCGCGCCGGGTGTCGCGCAGTGGCAGCTTTCGCTCGGCGGCACCCCGCAGAGCGTGACGATCACGGGCGGCGCGGTCATCGTCGAATACCGGACCTCGATCGAGGCGTACGGGGTCGGCGCCGGGGTGAAGCTGTGGAAGTCCGACGCGGACTGGGCGGCGGTGGCGGGCGGCGAGGCGGATGCGGTCGTCGTCGTGGGCCGGCTGCTGACCAAGGGCTATCAAGTGCTTGACCCGCGTACGGGACAGGTGCGCCGGGTGGACACCACGGCCACGGGGGTCTGGACGTACACAAATGGGATCTTGGATTTGCATTGTGCGAAGGGCAATGACTGCGAGTTGACCGCCTGGGACCCGCGCGGGACTCAGCCATTGTGGACGGTGCCGGCGCCGGGGATCGGGTTCAAGCTCAGCGCCGATAACCCGGATTTACCGGACACTAAGCCGTTGACCGCGAACCGGGTGAACCCGCAGGTCGCCGGCCCAGCGCAGATGCCGAGCCTGATCGGGCTGCCGGAGGACAGCAAGGTACGCATCGTCAACACCGCGCAGGGCAAGGTCGTGCAGACCGCCACCCCGGCGAGCAACCAGCGGATCGCGGTGGCCGGCGGCCGGGTGCTCACGGTGACCGGCGACGCCCGCGACGGCACCTGCTACTACGGCGTCGTCGCCAACTCGCCGGCGTCGAACCAGACCGTCTGGTCGCGCGCCGGGCTCAACCTGCGTACGGCGGGCAACGGCTCGTCGTGCAAGCAGGACCGCGACCCGGCCGGCGGCTCCGACGTGGTGCTCGGCGTCGACCCGATCGGCCGGCCGGAACTGCTCGCCGCGCACGACGGTCGCATCCTCTGGCGCGGCGACAAGGACCAGCGGGTGCTCGCGGTCAACGACGCGAACGCCGTGATCCGCAGCGCCGACGGCACCTCGTTGACCGGCCGGTCGTTCACCGGAGCCCCCGGCTGGCGGCGCTCGGTCAGCACGAAGGGGCAAGCCGCGCTGACCCCCTGGGCAGTCGTGATCACGGACAGCAAGCCGGACCGGGTCACCGCCCTCAACCCGAGCAACGGATCGGTGCTGACCGAGGCCAAGACCAGCGCCACGGTCTTCGCGGCCGGACCGGGGGCGATGATCCTCGTCTCCGGGCGCGACATGGCCTACCTGCCGTTCGGGGCGTCGACGGCGCGGTGATCCGGCACAAGTGATCCAACCGGTATCCGCGCGTGACCGGAGCGGTTCGCACCTTGTGCATTGGCTGGCCTAGAGTTGCCGCTCATGAGCAGAGCCGCCGCTTTCTCGTACTCGCCGCTGCTGCCGGCAGGATCCGACCTGACCGAGTACCGCCTGGTCACGGACGAGGGCGTCGATGTGGTGAACGGGCCGGGCGGCCGCCGTTTCCTCACCGTCGAGTCCTCGGTGCTGACCCAGCTCACCGCGGAGGCGATGCACGACATCGCGCACTACCTGCGGCCGGCCCACCTGGCGCAGCTGCGGTCCATCATCGACGATCCGAAGGCCTCGCCGAACGACCGGTTCGTGGCCCTCGACCTGCTGCGCAACGCGAACATCGCGGCCGGCGGGGTGCTGCCGATGTGTCAGGACACCGGCACCGCGATCGTGATGGGCAAGCGCGGGCGACATGTGCTGACCGACGGGCTGGACGAGGCGGCCATCGCCGAGGGCGTCTACCAGGCGTACACCCGGCTGAACCTGCGGTATTCGCAGCTGGCCCCGCTGACCATGTGGGATGAGAAGAACACCGGCTCCAACCTGCCGGCGCAGATCGAGCTCTACGCCGAGGACCCGGGCGGCCACCCGGACGCGTACAAGTTCCTGTTCATGGCCAAAGGCGGCGGCTCGGCGAACAAGTCGTACCTGTACCAGGAGACGAAGGCGCTGCTCAACCCGGCGCGCATGATGGAATTCCTGGACGAGAAGCTGCGCCTGATCGGCACCTCGGCCTGCCCGCCCTACCACCTAGCCATCGTCATCGGCGGCACCAGCGCCGAGTACGCGCTCAAGACCGCCAAGCTGGCCAGCGCGAAGTACCTGGACAATCTGCCCCGGGCGGGCTCGATGGCCGCGCACGGCTTCCGCGACGTGGAGTTGGAAGCCGCGGTGCTCGAGCTGACCCGCGACTTCGGCATCGGCGCGCAGTTCGGCGGCCGCTACTTCTGCCACGATGTGCGCGTCATCCGGCTACCCCGGCACGGCGCGTCCTGCCCGGTCGCGATCGCGGTGTCGTGCTCGGCCGATCGCCAGGCGGTCGCGAAGATCACGCCGTCGGGCGTCTGGCTCGAACGCCTGGAAACCGACCCGGCCCGGTTCCTGCCGGAGGTGGAACTGGCCGAGGAAGAGGTCGTCCGGGTCGACCTGAACCAGCCGATGGAGCTGATCCGGGCGCAGCTCGCGAAGTATCCGGTCAAAACCCGGCTGTCGCTGAACGGCCCGCTCGTCGTCGCCCGGGACATCGCGCACGCGAAGATCGCCGAGCGGCTCGACGCGGGCGAGCCAATGCCGCAGTACCTGCGCGAGCACGCCGTCTACTACGCCGGGCCGGCCAAGACCCCCGAGGGCTACGCATCCGGCTCGTTCGGGCCGACCACCGCCGGCCGGATGGACGCCTACGTCGAGAAGTTCCAGGCCGCCGGCGGCTCCCTGGTCATGCTCGCCAAGGGCAACCGGTCGGGCCAGGTCACCCGCGCGTGCCAGAGCTACGGCGGCTTCTACCTCGGCTCGATCGGCGGCCCCGCGGCCCGGCTCGCCCAGGACTGCATCCGCCACGTCGAAGTGCTCGAGTATCCGGAACTCGGCATGGAGGCAGTCTGGAAGATCGAGGTCGAGGACTTCCCGGCCTTCATCGTGGTCGACGACAAGGGCAACGACTTCTTCGCCGAGGTAACCCGCCCGAAAACCGTCCTCCAGATAGGCGCAAGGTCCTAACCCGATCACGTAGCGTGGTTGAATTCTCTGGGTGTGATTTAACGTCGCGGGGCGAAAACTTGGAATCTTGGTCGGTGTATCGGGTTTGCGCTTGAAAAGCCGGTCCCGGTTTTCAAGTTTCTCGTGGTTTACTTCAAATCATGGACGATGCCACGTTCCGATCGTCACCTGTGGGATCACTTGTCCGGATCACCGGGTGGGATCCTCGATTCCACGAGAACTTTGACTGCTCGGCCTTCATCCCCGACCCGTTGCCGACCAAGCTTGACCTGGCGCAGGAAACCTATCTGGCAGTCACCGACGCGGCAGTCGCGGTGGCTCGACTCGACCAAGCTGCCTTCCGGCTACCCAACCCGGGACTCCTCGCCCGCCCAGCGATCCGGCAGGAGGCCGTCAGTACGTCGGCGCTCGAAGGCACCTATGCGGCCCTCGACGACGTCCTCGAGGCTGACTTTCTCAACCGCAACCAGCTCACCGCGTCCGTCGCGGAGGTCCACAACTACGTCGAGGCCGCGGAGCTCGCGTTTGAGTGGATCAAGGACAAGCCCATCACGGTTGGCATGCTTGAGCAGCTGCAGAAGATCCTTGTACGAGGAACCCGCGGGGATTCACACGACGCCGGCCGCGTTCGAACAACCCAAGTATTCATCGGTGCCGGCGGTGGCCGGGTGGACGACGCACGGTTTGTGCCGTCACCTCCAGGTGATCAGCTACGCGCCGGCATCGAAGCCTGGGCGTCGTGGCTCATGGCCGAAGATACGGTCCCCCTAGTGATCAAGATGGCTCTCGGTCACTATCAGTTCGAGACCCTGCATCCCTTCAATGACGGCAACGGCCGCCTCGGCCGTCTCGTATGCGTCCTGCAACTAGCTCACCGAGGCGAACTGCGCGTGCCGGTGCTGAACCTCTCTCCCTGGCTTGAAAGCAGAAGGCGCCAGTACCAGGATCATCTGCTCTCCGTCAGCGCGACCGGAGATTTTGAACCCTGGATCCGATTCTTCTCTGAGGCCGTGCGTGCACAGGCGGTCCGTGCGGTGGAGAAGATCGATGCACTGCACGACTGGCGAGATGAGGCGCTGACTCAGCTACTTGATGCTGACGTCCGCGGCGTCGCCGTGCGAATCGTGGAGGACCTTTTCGGGTACCCGCTGATCACCGCCACGCTCTCCGCCGAAAGGTACGGGGTTTCGTACCAGGCGGCGAACACGGCGATCAGGCGCCTCGTGCAGTTGGGCATCCTGGAGGAACGGACAGGACGGCGGTACGGGCGTGTCTTCGCGGCGCGAAGGGCCTTAAACATCATCAACACCGCTTGAGTGCCGGACCGGACGTATTGCCGGAGCCGCCCGCTCCGGATGGTGGGGTTTTGGTGTCCGGGGCGGGCGGGGTATTCCGTTATGCGCAGAATTCGCCGAGTGGCACGAACCATGCCGTGAACTTGGCCTCGACGAGCTTCTCCATGTTTGTTGTGCTCTTGATGTCGCTGAAGAACTTGTCGTCCTCCGCGGTTTTCACGATCTCCGCCGCGGACTCCGCGCCGGCCGTCTGCAGCTTCGGGTCTTGCGCGGCCGCCGTTGTCTTCTTGATCGAGGCGGCGACGCTCTTCAATTCCTTGCCCGCGGCCTCCCGGGCGGTGGCGGCGGCCGCGGTCTGCTTGGCCTCCTTGTACGCGATCATCTTGCCGAGCTCGGTGGCGAACCCGTTGATGTCATCGGTGAGGATCTTCTCCACCTTGCCGCAGATCTGCTTGGTGTCCGCGGTGTAGTCGGCCGCCGGGCTGCTCGGAGCTGCCGAGACGACGCTCGACGTGGCCGGCGCGGCCGCGGTGGGACTGTCCGCGCTGTCGCCGCAGGCGGCGCCGGCGAACAGCAGGCTGCCGAAGGTTAGGGCCAGGATGGCGCGTCGCATGAGAAAGGAATCCTGTTCGTTGAGGGTGCTTGCGAACTCTCGGGACCATACGTTCCGCCTGTGGCGGCGTCCAACCGGTGCATCTATCGATGGAACGCGAACAGCCCATCCGCGACTTTGCGGACAGGCTGCACGCCCCCGTTGACGGCCGCCGCACCGCGTTGGGGCGATCCAGAAAACATCCGAGGTGCGGCGACGTAGATACCAGACTTGCTGGCGCCGCTCTCGTTCCACTGTCAATCCGCTCTCACGGCTGAGAGCGCGCGGACTATCGTCGATCCGGATCGGGTGCCGGACGAGGGGGATAAATGCGTTTTCGCATCCTCGGACCGTTGCATGTCAGTGACGGGTTGGCGGAAGCGGCGATCACGGCCGGTCGCGACCGGGTGGTGCTCGCCATGCTGTTGCTGCACACGGGCCGGATTGTCGGCGTCGAGGAGCTGATCGACGCGGTCTGGGACGGCAGCCCGCCGATCACCGCGCGCGGCCAACTGCAGACCTGCGTCTCCCGGTTGCGCCGAGCCCTGCCGCGGGCCGCGATCCTGACCGACCCGGCCGGTTACGGCATCGAGGCCGGCGCGGACGACCTGGACGCCACGGCCTTCGCCCGCCTGCTAGCCCAGGGACGTGCGCGGCTGATCGCCGATCGGGATGGCGCGCGCCAGAGATTCCGACAGGCCCTCGATCTCTGGTACGGCCCCGCGCTGGCCGGGATCGACAGCGGTGCGGTCCGGCAGGCCGCCGCGATCCTCGACGAGCAGCACGCCGTCGCGATCGAAGACTGGGTCGACCTCGAACTGGCCGCCGGCCGCGACCGGGACCTGGTTGCCGAGCTGACCGGGCTGGTCGAGCGCTTTCCGCTCCGCGAGCGGCTGCGCGGCCAGCTGATGCTGACGCTGTACCGGGTGGGCCGGCAGGCCGACGCGCTGGCCGAGTACCGGCGGATGCGCCGGGTGCTGCACCAGGAACTCGGCGTTGAACCGGGTGCCGAGTTGCAAGAGCTGCACCGCCGGATCCTGACCGGTGACGTCGCCGGCGTCGCGCCGGCCGCGAGCGCCCCGGCGCCGGGCGCGGCGCAACCGTCACCGGCGCCGATCCGCGCTCTGCCGCGGGCCGTCGGCGACTTCACCGGCCGGTCCGGCCTGCTGGCGGCGCTGCGGGCCGAGATCGGGTCCGCGGCTCCCGGCCCGTTGGTCCGGGTGATCGACGGGATGGCGGGCATCGGCAAGACGGCTCTCGCCGTACACCTGGCTGGTCTTGTGGGTGGCTGCTATCCGGACGCGCATCTCTTCATTGACCTGCACGGACATAGCGATCGGGCGGCGGCGGAGCCAGCCGGGGCGCTGCTGAAGTTGCTGCGCCAGCTCGGCCTGGCCACCGACCAGATTCCCGCCGGCGTCGAGGACCGGGTCGCGCTCTGGCGTAGCGAACTGGCCGGTCGCCGAGCGTTGGTGCTGCTCGACAATGCGGCGAGCAGCGCCCAGGTCCTGCCGTTGCTGCCCGGCCTCGGCGACAGCCTTGTGCTGATCACTAGCCGGCGCCGATTGAGCGGTCTGGACGGGGTGCGGCCCGAGTCGGTGCCGGTGCTGGACGAGGCCGAGGCGATCGCCCTGTTCGCCCGGATCGTCGGGGAGCGTGCGGAGGCCGAGCCCGAGGCGGCTCGCGAGGTGGTCCGCCGGTGCGGGCTGTTGCCGTTGGCGATTCGGCTGGCCGGGGCCCGGCTGGCGCACCGGCCGCGGTGGCGGGTGGCCGATCTGCTGCGCCGGCTAGGTGAGGCCGCGCTGCCCGAGTTGGTCGCCGAGGATCGCACGGTGCTGTCCGCGTTCGCCCTCTCATACGCCCAACTGCCCGCCGACCTGCAACGGCTGTTCGGCCTGCTCGGGCTGAGCCCGGGCGAGCGATTCACCGCCCCGGACGCCGCCGCGCTAGCCGGCCTGGAGCTGGACAAGACCGAGGAACAGCTCGACGCCCTGGTCGACGTGCACCTGGTCGAAGAGCCCGAGCCGGGGCTGTTCCGGCTGCACGACCTGCTGCGCGAGTACGCGGCATCGCTGGTCGCGGCCGACGAGCCGCGGGCCGGCGGGCGGCGGCTGCTCGAACTCCGCGTCCAGCTGAGCCATCGGCTCGGTGACGAGAGCCAGCTGAGCCACCGGCTCGGCGACGAGAAGCGGCTGAGTCATCGGCTTGGTGACGAGAAGCAGTTGAGTCATCGGCTTGGTGACGAGAAGCAGTTGAGTCATCGGCTTGGCGACGAGAAGCGGCTGGCCGATCGGTGAAGTTCGGCATTCTTGGCCCGCTGCTGGCCGGCGACGTTGCGCTTACCGCGGCCCGCGACCGGGTCGTGCTCGCCATGCTGCTCGCCCACGCCGACCGGGTCGTCGGGCTGGACGAACTGGTCGACGCGGTCTGGGCTGACGAGCCGCCGGTGACCGCCCGCGGCCAGCTGCAGGCCTGCGTCTCCCGGCTGCGCCGGCTGCTGCCGGCGGACACCATTGGGACCGACCCGGCGGGGTACGGCGTCCGCCTCGAACCCGGCGACCTGGACGCGACGATCTTCGTTCGGCTGGTCGCGGCGGCGCGCGCCGAAACCGACCCCGACCGATCCCGCCGGCTGCTTCGCGAGGCGTTGGACCTGTGGCGCGGTCCGGCCCTGCCGGGCATCGAGAGCCGTCCGGTACGCGCGGCGGCAACCGTGCTGGACGAGCAGCGCGCGGTCGCCATCGAAGACTGGGTCGACCTGGAACTCGGCGGTGGCCGCGCCCGGGACCTGGTCGCCGAACTGGGCGCGCTGGTCGAGCAGTTCCCCTTGCGCGAGCGGCTGCGCGGGCAGCTGATGCGGGCGCTCGCCGACGCGGGCCGCGCGGCCGACGCGCTGGCCGAGTACGACCGGATCGAGGCGGCCCTGCGCGACGGGCTCGGCCTAGAGCCCGGCCCGCAACTGCGCGAGGTGCACCGGCGGCTGCGCGACGGCGGCCGGCCCGCGGCCGCCGAGCCGGTGGTCCGCGCCCTGCCCCGGACGGTGAGCGACTT
>Ga0307512_10004039_pt1 | contig 16353 bp, 27 predicted proteins | sample 14_EM_MG_FD_200267 | JGI IMG/M metagenome (GOLD analysis project Ga0307512, IMG submission 200267) | Populus trichocarpa ectomycorrhiza microbial communities from riparian zone in the Pacific Northwest, United States - 14_EM | ecosystem: Host-associated > Plants > Roots > Unclassified | place...
ATGATATGCTTCGTGCTTATGCGGAGAGCCGTCTCACCCCTGTCAGCCCCGCCTTCCCATCCCCAGTTCTGGCTAACTACGACGGAAACGGCATGCGCACTTTGTACACTCCCACCACTCCATCCTCGACTACAGCTACCCCAATGTCCGAGGACCATAACCCGTACCGGAAGAGTACGGCTCAGAGCATGACGAGCAGATACGATGATGAGGATGCATACATGGGCACTGCGAACTAATAATTCGACGCCTCTTTGCATTCCCTGCATCTGCTCTTTCATGCTGTGTGACTTTCTTTTGCCCTCCCGCCTTGAATGGTGGCGGTATCATCTTGACCCTTTGATTTGTAATCCCCCCTATTGTTCTTCTCCGTTGCCCTACACCCGTAACCGTCGATTTACAACACCTTTGCAAGCGACTACCACAACTTCCCAGTTGACTCTCAAAGCGTATCATTCCCCGTCCGGTTCCCACGCGCTTGTCTCCGAACAACCTTATACCAAGTATCTATACACATCTTCTGGGTATCTTCGTCGCTTCTGTTCGTTTGATGGTGGTGATAACGACAGGATCGTTTTTAGGGCTTCGTGGTGTCTTTCTTTCCGTTCACCTCTACCAGTCAAAACGCAAATCGCCTCGGTGAATATCATAGCTTATACCCTTGCCGCCCAGTCACATGGGTTCCCCCCCCCCCCCTCCCTTTCCCTTAAATCCAGCCGTCTATCTTCGGTTTTCCCTTTTCTTTGTGTTGCGTGGGGGAGGATTCGTTCCTGCTCCTGCAGGTGGGCGGCTGATCGTGTTTTATTGTTATCATTATCCCTCATGTAACAGCGTTGCGCGGTACCCCTTGTTACCTTATCGATACATTCACCTTTCGGAAGCCCTAAGAACGACACCATATGCGTGGATACTGTACAAATGAGAACCTGTCAGTTTTCCGAGCGAGCCAAACGCCCAAATGAAGGGTTTAATGGGGGCAACATGAGCGGGTAGATTTCTTCATATGCATACATACAGGGGTTCCGTTGAGAATGATGGTACAGGGATGCGAATCAAGAAACATATTGAGGTTGAGATTGGTACAGATATTAGCGAACGAGTCGGTCAAGCTCTTTTGGGACCTTCCACCCGTGAGTATTTGCGGCGCGCCTGAACCCTTCCACGGCCTCGTTCATGCTATATGGCCTGAAGAGGTGTCGTCGTTAGCCATTGCGCCAGAATGAACGAGAGGTAGAGGCAGGACTCACATGTTCCAGTTTTGAGCCAGCCGGGCGGGCTTTGGATCTGGGTTGGATATAGCCATCTTGATTTGAAGGAGAACGGCGGGGATGCTGTAACTCGGGAGCCAACCGTCGGCAGTAAGGAGGTCCATGCAAATCGACCCTCCTCCGGTAACGTGGCCGCCACCTCCCTGGGTTTAGAGATAACGATCAGCACTCGCTCACACGAAGAGGGGTCGATGAAAATAATCGCACATGAATGAACGGCAAGAATCTTGGTTTGAGGATTCTGAAGAACGGCGGGGAGTGCGGGAAAGAAGGAGGGAACCGTATCTCGAACACTAAAGAGTTAACATTCCTCTGCACCAAGTCCATCGCGATGGGCAACTCATTATCGAATGAGTGCAATTCCACGATCCACTGGTATAGATTGTCTTCTATGAATTCCGGAGGCATGTACCACCCGAGCTCTTTCAAGCTCGCCGCACGCTCTTGTTCTTTGAGCATCGAGTTTAGTTCACGCTGAAGAGCCATTGTGGCCATCCTCGTGGAGTCGATTGGCGCAGGCATCGTGTGTGTGACAGTTTCCCTCACCCATTCGGGGTCATGCTTCCAGTCATCCGCAGGTCGCACCGCTGGCCGAGTAGATTCCCTGGTCTCATCGACAGCTATCGCCTTCGGCTGCGAGCTCGTAGGGGCAGGGTCCACAAAGAGCGAGGTGTCGTCTTCGTCTAAATCCTCCTCCATGTATTCGCTCTCTCTATCCATCCGAAGTTTTTCAAGTTTGTACTCCGGTAAGGGAATGGAGATGTTCTTTCCACCAAGGGTTAGGCGACGCAGGGGATCCATAGGCACCATTGGTATCACTTCACCGGAAGTCGCGGTCGTGGTCGTTGCATTGTTGGGGGCGTATGCCGAAGGGCCACTCTTGTTGCTCACGAGCAGGTAGCGGCTATCCAAGGCGTGAATTGAACTATCGTTGCCGTGATTTAAAGGCACGCACCAGATAATCCACGTTGTGTCGGCAACAACGTAATGAGGATTACTCGAGACAAATTTCTCGGGGAGGTTGACAATTTCTGCCAACGCCGCACAAGACTGGGGGTACAGCTGACTGTTTTTCCAGGTCATGCCACCCTGCGCATAGCTGCCAAATGACGTATTCCCGTCTTTCGCAAAATACACGCCTGAATCAGAGGGAATCAGATAATTTCACCCACAACACCCCGCTGACGCTTACCATGCCCGTACGCGCGACCATGAGCGACGGTCTTAAACCACAAGCCGTGACGGACGATCTACGGATATGTTAAACAGAAACCGGAAGGTGTTGACTGACGGTCTTTCTTACAGAATGCCAATTTTTGAGAGAGGAGCCGTGGAAAGCCTGTAGAAAGTCAGCCCGAAAGCCGCACACAGATTCCCTACGACACGTACATATAACGATGGGTATTGCATGGCGTTGTGGCTAACCTGTTGTGCGCTCTGGACAGCTTGCTTGAACTTCGTTTCCGCCTCTGGTGCACCAACGCTGAACCTAAATTGCCTGTAGTTGGGATCTACAGACGTAGTCAGCGAGATTAGCGGCGCGTTTCTTAGTATAAGGCCACTCGCGTACCAACACCTTGCACCAAGTCTGTAGGGTCGGTAAGTTCTTCCAAGTGTGCGGTGCACGAGCCAACACACCTAATGTAATGGTCAGTAGAGGCTTTCGGAAGTGACATTACACTTACCACCGCAGAACAATCCACGCGGCTGGGAGGATTTGTGGATCCATACTCTGTAACAGTGGTTTAACACCCCAACCGGTGACCGGTTTCAGTAAGTGCCTCTTCATCTCCGAAATCTACAAATACGTGAATATCGTGTGTCTGCAGGACTGGCAAGACAACCCACTGGTGGCAGGGAGTCAATCAACTCTGCGATTGCAATTCGTTTCTGTCCAATGCAAGTACACAGGTAAGCGAGTGTCCAGGGGAGTAAACGGATTACCCCTTACTCCTACGGTATCCAGCGCGTCAAAGTCACATAACCCGTCTACTCCAACCACGGGTATGCTGGAGCCAGTCCTTGGCGGCTTCACACGCAAACCGAGGTTTACCGGCAGGGGATCCTCCAACACACCCCCTGCTGCAGAAGAATACGCAAGGGAGACGAGGAGATCGACAGTAGGTAGATTATGGCAGATTTCATACTGGGTGAAGAAGTCAGGTCTCAGAGCAGAAGACTCGTGCCATCCACCCACCTCCAGAGAAGGACCACGACCCATGAGATAGTACTGATATGCACACAGGTGGTTGGCACACACGTAAGGCTTGATAACATCGAAGTTTGTAACGATCGTCTTGTGGCAGACAAGGCAGTACCTCGTGCAGAGCTAACCGAGAGATGTTAACTACAGCGTAGCGGCGAGAAAAGAAAAGGGGCATACCATGAACCGACGGAGCAGGTAGGTGAACGCCAACCACGGGAGATTGAGAACCCCGTCGTGTTTATTGCCATCAAGGAGTGGGTCGGACGGCAGGGCATACGATCTTGTCATCTCCATTTCAATGGCATCTACCTGCCTACATTCCTGCTCACGCCATGCAAAAAGGATATCTGGGCTCTGCTGCAGGGTTTCAACACCCGCGAGAAGCGCCTCTGCGCCAGCCCATCCAAGCTGGTACTTGAGTCTTAGGCGTAAAACTGGCAAAAAGAGGTTCTGAAGCACGGATTCCAGGGATGTACTTAAGCTGAACCTTTCGAGGTGACCTGGATCTGTCTCTTCGAGCTCGGGGGTTGTGGCTCGTTCCTGCTGGAAGTCATCTTCGACGTCCTGATCACCTATACCGAGGATCTCTGGAGGCGGTTGGATTGGCTCCTCGATGGTCTGGAGACCGTGCTTCCGTACGAGCTCTAACACTTGATCTTTTGAAGGTTTGTACCTTTGGCAAAGGCCAACCTTGAACGAGAGATCGAGACCTGCGTTCTTGGCCTCCCGTCGGTATTCTCCGTCTGACTCTAGGATGGGGTATTCCCTGCCCAATCCGGAGATGAGGAGGGTAAGGTGTTGTGTTCGCGCAAGGAGACGCTTGTCCCAGGCAGAAAGTACACGCAAGGGGATCCGTCTAGCCAATTGAACGATAGGTAACGAAATTGATATCAGAGGTCTATCTTCGCCCAGGCGGATGAGCCCTGGACGATAGTCATGTGCAAGTACCTCGAGGAAGTCCCTACACGAGAGGTTTAGTGGGGTTAGGATAAAATTGACGGAGGCCTTACTTCCTCAGTTGTTCCATCTCGAAGTGGGTGGGTTGAGAGAGGCCAGTGTCGTATCCATAGTAGAAGTCACCGTCGATTTCGTCGTCATCGGATGCTTCTTCTTCATTTTCGTCCGAGCTTTCACCTTGACTCTCGGCGCGAGCTAGATCAAAGAAGAGCCTGCGGATTGTCTCCTGTAGAGTGCGAGGTGGCCGGTCGGCGATACCCTGGATGACCACGGTAACATAGTCGGGAAGTGCATCCGACTCGAGAGCAAATGCGTAAAATTGGTGACTCTCTGGGTAATCCGAGGTGTCTGTAGAAAAATCGATGATGATAAGTGGGTTTTGACGAGTGGACGTGATCTCGCTTACCTGAAGCGAGGAGATTGACGGTGACAAGATGTTGATTCGCCGTCAAGATAGAAAACTCGACGGATCCTTCTTCGTCTCCAGGGCGTAACTCTGCGGAAGTTCGTAGGTCGATGTGTATGGAGAGACAGCCACTTTCACGTACTGTTTACCCGATGGTTATGGAGGGAGAATCCAGCCAACTTCAACTCCTCCAGATCAGCCATGAACCTCCGGCGCCCCTTTATCGGTTTTGCAGCGGTTTGTGCCATTTGAGCCTGGGACGTAGCTGGTGGCTCTGGTTGAAGGGCGGTAGAGTTGACGTCCACAGCCTCGGGTAGTGTGGCTTGATGTCTTTCTAGGGGGAGATCACCGCTTCTCGGCTTTTTTGAGGCGACACCCTCTTGGGAGATGAGCTCTGCGGCTGAGATTGATCTCTTTGTAGGTATACCGGTGGCAACAGGCATGTATAAGAGCGACAGGGGGTAGACGTGAAAGACTACCTAAAGGCCCAAACGTGGCTCACATCCAAATACCCATGCTCCAGCCACACGGCGCGACGCGATCGAATGTGGCGCTGAGTCACAATCAGATAATATTCCTCAAATATTTAGTATCTCCCCACGATTGCACGGTCATGAAATTCGTTCGGGGAGCGGGTCGAGGGAATTAGATACAGGGAGGCATACGGTAATGTCGGATGAGACTAATTTTACAGAAACCGGTGCAAGGAAAGCGACAATTTTAACAGCCGTCAAACTCTCGGCTGAGAGCCAACGCCCAAGCCCAAACAAAGTAGAGCACACCTGCAGGAAACACACACTTCCACGCTACAGCGTTCCAATCCCACCTCCTCCCACCCCAACGACGTAAGCTCAGCTGATCCGGGTCTTCCTTCCCACCGACTATGTTGCTGGTAACCCAGAGTTGGACAGCTCGAGAACAACATGTTGTTGTTGCAATTACGGCCCAGCATATTGCGGGCCGCCTTCTCGCATCAAGAACGGCCAAAGTGATCTGTGTAGCAGGCCAGCATATTGCCTGTAAAGCTAAGAGCCGGATCAGGGTGGGCAGTGGAGTGTAGTAGACACGCCATCTTCGCAGCAGACCAGTAGTTAGCGCCAAGCACTGGTACCCTGTCAGGATCGCCTGTCGATGGCATCAGCAAAAGCACGGATACGATGGAACGCGTCGAGGACTCGCCCATAGGATCGAGACGATAAAGTCAACTCGGTGACCGGCTGGTTGCGGAGAAGATATGACACAGAAGATATTGTACAATGTTCCAAAGAAGGCTGGAACAATCGATAGCCAGCGTGAAAAGGCAAACAGGAATGGGGTAAGACGTTGTTGCAGTGTGGTCGGAGGAATCAATGGCCCAGAGGGTGGAACGATACGGGCTGTTGGGAGCTGCCGCAGCTGTGACCAAATGATTGGCATTGCGACGTGGAGACAGGACAGACACGTACTGGTTGATCCTCACTCTCCGTCTCCGTCTCCCCTGCGCCGAGAAACCCAGGGGTGGTCGTGATTGTCTTTGGTGAACAGATTTTGGTGACCATGAACCTCGACCGTAGGCTTGCGCTGCTAGACGACCGTGAGTACACGATTGTGCCCTCTTCATGGTTATCCTCGTCGGAGATGTATTGAACACCACGGTGATGAAGCATGGGCACCACGAGTGTACTACGTGACCGAACGAGGGTCGGGGGGACGCAGGGTAGTGGGATGGAACGAAACAGACTTTTGAACCGAAGGCGTTTTTCGATGTCAGCGGTGGGGGATCAAGGGATCTGGCGAGACCAAGCGAACGACGGTCAATCAGTTAACTGGCTCTTGTCCCCCATCTCGTCCTCACAAATCTGACGCAAACGATGATGAGGATCTTGGACGGTTTCACCTACGGGGATAGACTGGATGGATTGGTGACCGTAGCTCGAATCACACGACCAACGCGCCTGCTGTTATTACACTAGAAATCTAAAAGCTGCCCCGGTTACATCCCGCCTACGACATCAATGATAGCACCATCCGACTCAAACAAGTCCAGCCACCAATCCAGCTCTCAGCAACCAACGTCGTCACTGTTACACCGCCGCATACGCTCTCTCATCTCCGACGTCAATTCCGCGAATACAGATAGGGTCGTCGCTGAACTCGTCTCGTGGATTGGTCCCGACCGAGAACCCGACTCATCTTTATTGGAACTCATAACAGACACGCTACTTGAGGATGTTACTGAGCGGTTGAACAGGGAACCGTCAGATCTCGCCCGCCTTTCCTATAGATTGGCTGTAGCTTTGCCTACCTACCGCGGAATCCTACAATCTCGACTCCAGTCCCAGTTTTTGGAGAGTGCACAATTCCTCGTCAACCACAGGGCAGCGGAACAAGGGAGCTGGCCGGAATTCACGGCATTGGTCGGTTTCGTCGGCGAGTTATGTGCGGTCGAGGTCATTTCCCCAGCAGTCCTGCTGGGCGTTTACGTCCCCCGCCTGTCCGGGAGGCTGGATAGATCTGAGCTTGAACTGGAGGCTGTCTGCGCCCTGTTCAAGGCAGCCGGGCCCCGTTTGTGGAATGACCCTTCCACGAGCGAGGTCTTGACCACGGAGATGAGGTCGCTCCAGGAGATCCATGATCAGGGCAACGTCTCACTGCTGTTATCGAAGAATCTAGCGGTCAGTGATCCCAAAGTTTCTGTTTCATAAAGACTGAACTTTGTATTTTCTCTAGGATGTTCTCTTCCTCCACTCAGAAGGATGGATAGATGATTCGGATTTCAGCCCACCCACTTCTCCAACATCGACCGAAGGGCCTGGGCATACACCGTTCATCAACCCCGACGTCCCATCTTCGGATAAATGTGGCACCATACCCAAACATCCAGAATTCTACTTGGCCTCCGGCGATACCGTCTTCGTGTGCCGAACTCTGCGCTTCCGTGTTCACTCCGACCACCTCTGTCGCAGTTCCGACGTGTTTACAGACATGATTGAGAAATACAAGCAGAGGGACGCGCACAAGACGGACGGGTGTCAGTGCATACACCTGCACGAAGAACCAGAGGATTTCTCGATCCTTCTGCGGGTCCTCTATCGCCCAGGGTGAGGGGTCTACAGACTGGACGCATATAGTTTATCTGATATTGGTATCTCTAGGTTCCCCCCTAGGCATCAGACCCCCGATTTCACCACATTCTCCTCCATCCTCCGCATGACGACTTCCTACAAGGTCGACAACGTCCGCGAGCAAATTCTCGAAGATCTTCGTGACGCCTATCCTAAAACCTTCGAGGCCTACGAAAAGTCAGCAACACTAGGGGAGAGAGTTTTCGGCACCCCGAAACCGCATCCGAACGCTGTTCTAAAGCTGTTTGAAGTCTGCAACGTCGCCTTCGCTCTCCCATTTGCCTACTACCGAGCCTGTACCGCGGGTACTTTGGCACTGACCTCCGTGGAGCCCGCGTTACGCCTCCCACCGAGGATCCTCTCCGCGGCAGTGGTCGGTCAATCCCGGCTGAAGGCCAGAGAACTCCAAATCGTCCGGCGATTCCTCTTCGAACGTCCAGCAAAGAAGATATCGTGCAGCGGCTGGTTTTGTCCGGGCTCGCGCGAAACGAACCACAGACGGACAGGCCTGACGAGTCCTTACGAGAGGTTGTTCAACTCCATTTCCTCTCAATCGAGCGAAGTAGATATGGCCGTGTCCATCTTGGAGACAAAGGTGCTCGCGGATGACGCGTTTTGCGCGAGGTGTTTGGAGAGGTTCAACGCGTGCCTGAAGGGCGCCAGGGAGGAGATTTGGGCTAGCCTGCCTCGAATGTTCGGCTTGAGCCCCTGGTCAAACTTGAGTTGAGGGAAGTGTCGTACTCATCCAATGGTAACCAATTTATTTCTACGAATAGTTGGGCGATTGAGCGCCAGAGGGTAATCATAATCAATTTCACAGCATATATATGGTAACCTCGGCCCTCTTCCCCAAAGCCTCAGAGGGCAAAATCCGAGTCCGGCGAGGAAAGCATAGAGCAGCGTTAGTGGTCCCCAGCTGTACACATGAGAGGTGGACACCGATTCATTTCAACGATTACTGCATTTGATGGCTAGGCCCTCTGACTAGTCTGAGGGATGGAAGTACTGGGCATTATTATGTATACGGTTAGGAGCGAGAAGGGAAGGGAAGTGTCCCTGCAGCAATACCAAAAAACAAATGAGACAACGCTGTATGACAATCTATGGCGTCATGGACTGCGCCATCGCCGAGAACGCTGTTTTCCTCTCAGGGTAGTTCTGTAGTTGCACACGTTAGTTGAATTTTCAATTCTTCAGCGGCAACGTACCTCAAGGAATGTCTTCTGGGCAACCGAAGCGTACATGTATGTCAGGGTGTTAGCGAGCTCAGGTTCGCTCCTCGCCAGCTCCATCTGCCGCTTAAACAGGTCTACCGCCGTGTCGATTTTGCTTTGTTGCAGACTGAGCTGGGCGAGAGTGGCGACAGCAGCTTCGCACTCCGGGTCGATCTCCAACGCTTCCTGGCAACACCTCTCGGCAGCTTCGATATCTTGCTTCCATTGATAGAGAGCAAGGCCCTTATTGACCATAGAGAGGACATTCTGTCGAGTTCTAAAGAATACTTCAGAACATGGAACCTGTAGATCACTCATTCTCGACTAACTTTGTCTTCTCGAGTTCGATAGCACGGTCGAATTTGTCGATGGCATCCTGGAAACGACCTTGGTCAAGAAGAAGTTCACCGCTGGAAGTGACCGTAAGTAAGGGAGGTCTCGAGGGGTCGGGGTAGCACCTACTAGTAGTTTGGTGGTTCACTCCGTTCGGGGAACGCCTTCAGTGTCTTCCTGAAGGTAGCCATACTGCTTGCGACTTGGCCTTCCTTGTATTGTGCAACGGCGAGCTGGATGTGACTGAACACGAACTGGTCATCCAAGAGAGTGGATTTGTTATAGTTTGCAGCTGCTTGCTTGAAGTCGTTCATGATGAAGTGTACTACTCGCGAGGTTAGTGAGTGACAAAAGGGAGGATGGAATGCCACTGACCCTGCCCACGGTGGTAGTAGATATCGGGATCATTCGGGTTGTGCTTAATAGCCTCCTCGAATGCCTCGAACGTCTTATCAGGGTTACCTTGTTCCATGTACACGCTCGCGATTTTGACCCATGACTGGGTAAATGAGGGGATAAGCGCAATGGATGCGAGGAGGTCCTCTTCTGCACCCTTCACGTCATTGATCAAGAACCTGGGGGGACGTTTAGGAGGATTATCAGGGATTAGGGAATATACTGACTTGAAGGTTCCACGGAGGTTGAGAGCTTCCGCCTTGAGAGTATCGTTCGAGAGGCCCTCTTCGAGAGAGCCAATGACAAAGGACCAGGAGTGCTTATAATTGGCAGCCCGAAGTGCATCTAACGCGTTGATCAACGCGTTGTCCCCAATTGATGAATCTCCGGGCAACGATGGCAATGGACGGGTACGGAATGCCGAGAAATACGCAGAGATGAAGGTATACGCAGGGAGATGTGGTTCCCGGGTCTAAAAATCGTTTGATGCTGATTGGATGCAAGAAATAATGAATACAGACCTTGATGATTTCTGCGGCTTTCGTTGAGGAGAGCTTCTTTAACACGCGTTCCACCGCCTGAGCAGCCTTTTCATTTTGGAACCCATCCAGGATCGTGGCAGTGGTGTAATCTAAGTTTTGAAAAGAACGTTAGATGAGGTGGTGATAGGAGCTGTTAACCAACCTCTTAGAGCCTCTTCCAATCGGTCGAGGGCTTCCAGAGCATTTGCCCGTCGGTTGATAGCCTTCACGTAGTCCTTGTTCAAAGAAATCGCCTTGTCACAGTCTTCAATGATGAGGTCGAACTTCGGAGGTTTCATGTTCGTATAACCTTCGTTCACGGTTAGCACAGCACCGGACGCTCCAACGCTGGTGCACTCACAAGCGCCGCGGTTGCTATAATACACGGGCTCCTCTGTGGGCGAAACATTAATGGCACGAGTATAAAATTCTGCAGCCAGTTCAAAGTTCTCCTTTTGGTAAAAGTCGTTGCCCTTTTTCTTCAACACGGCGGCAAGCTTCGCCCGCTCCTGGAATGTCACGTTGGAACCGCTACAACGTGCACTTGATCACCGAAGACGCACCTCGGTTGGCATGTCCTCGAGTTGTTCCTTGGTCAGAACACCAAAGTCTGGAGGGAGATAGGCAGGAGGTTAGCTTCTGTCATGGCCTGCGGCAAGGTGCGCGAATGGCAAAGGCTTACTGGGTTGGTCTTCAACCGGAATCTCTTCGATGATAGGTCTAGACTCGACATCTCGAGGCTTGGGCTTTCCGGACTTCTTTTTGTCCTTCTTGTCCCTGGGGGCTTCCGGTGACGATGAGGCGGAGGCGTATAGCGCGACTCCACCCGCCGCGACGGCGAGAGCAGTGCCGATGAGGATGGCACGCTTGTTCTCCGTAACGAACGACTGCACACGGTCGACAAAGCCTTGAGCTGACGAGTCTGAGTTGGACATGGCGGAGAAGGACGGCCGAACAAGGCGCAAGGTCGGAATTGAAGGAGGTTTAACGATGCCGCTCAAAGTCACACGCGGCTTGACGTATTCCGCTGGCAAGCGATCACGTGTTCGGCAGCATGTATTAATCGATCTGTATTGATTCGGACCCTCTGACGAGCCTAGCTTGGCCGATGGTCGTCCGAATATCCCCTGGCAATCCCGCTACGCCCCTGCTCCAGCACGGATGGCATATCTTGACCCACTCTGGTCTCCAACCCGCGATATGTCCTGTTTTGCAGGAATTGCGCTGGAAATTTATCTCAATGTTGGGATTGGTTCGGTTCCAGCATCACCGCGCACCTGCCGCACTGTCTCGTAAAATAGAGACAGTGCCTTCGTTGTTGCGAAGAATTACTGCGGAAGGCTCTTCATCACTAACGGGTGATGCCACGCCTCCAAAGCGTTTTGCTTTCCGGTATCGCCCGGTCACAAGGGAAAACTCTGGCTGTTGTCCATCTTCATCGTTGTCAACTTCCTCAGCTAGCAGTGGAAAAAGCATCAGAGCGTGCTTGCTTCCGAGAATTCCCCACTGCACACCTGAACTGATATTCCTATCCAGCAGGCGACCAAAGTCGAGGATATACTCTCCTGTCCAGGACCTGTCGGCGGTAATCGCCATCTCGAGCTCAAACGGGGTTATTATTGGCTTTAAGAATTCCTGCGTGGAGTGTTAACCGAATCTGTGCAAAGGGCGACATCGACATCGACAAACCTTCGAGTCGATCAAGCTATTCTCGGGACAAGCAACAAGAACAAAGCACTCTATCTCGAGAAAGTTCGCAAGTTTGGATGGGTTGAGTTTCCCGACACTGATGGTGTAACTCTTTTTCTGAGCCTGAGCTAAAAGCTTCCGTATCCGCGAAATCAGTGGAAGGTAAGAGGCTGAAGGCCAGAACGATCAGCAGAGCGATGTAGGCAGCAACTGGGAGTTGACAGACCGACCCCCAACGTTCCAACCAGAATACCAAAGACGTCTGCGTCTCTAGCCTTTTGCACAACCGCATAGCGCCTCATGAGGAGCTTGTTCGTGATATGCGACTCTATCCTCGCTTGCAGTGTGACAGGGTCATAACCATGTATCTTTGAATCGACGGCTCAGTTACCCGAATAACCGCAATAAGAAGGAAACGGAGCACCTCCGAAGACCCGTGGGTGACGAGCAGGTTTGTCAAGGATAGACTCTCGGGACCGATATAGAGAAGAACGTCTTCTGTGGCTTGATCCGTTGTTCCCAATCTCTGGTTTTCCACCGCCACGCTACGTACTGGCTGCCCCGGAGGTTCGGCCTTGAGAGAGATTTCGCGGTAATTGACCAGACGTCCCAAGGCAGTATGCAGCCGTTCGGCGATCTCAGCTGCTTTGTGTGAATACACGACGTCACATCGCAAAACAAAAAGCTCCGAGGAAGATGCCCGAGGTGAACCACGTATTGAATTCGTGAGCTCCGTGACGCAATCTAACACGTCGATTGGCTTGTGACCGAATACATAGATTACGGGTATCTGAGATGTCCTGATAGAAGTGGGTGAAAATCCGATTGATCGTCGGAGGGAGACAGACGCACTGGCTCAGGCATGCATGTCCGTAATGAACAACAACATCGGCGTTAACGTGCTGCGAAGCAACCTCATCTACGCAACAGCTGGGGTTCTGTGAAACGGATTAATCTCAAGTATGTGATCGGACTGACCTTCCGTACGATGTGTCGGCGAGGGTATACAGGTGAATATCCTCCCCAAGCTTGGATCTCAAAGCTTTGAATATCGGAACGGAGTCTCCCAGGAGTTCATCAGGGAACTGGAGTGCGATCTGATACAACACCCGTCAGCTACTGACCGGGGACTCCGGAAGGGGATCGGACAAACGGATTTGTAACCCCCTTTCACGATTTCGTCCACCGTCCGTCCGATGTCGTAGTATTCGGCGAACTCGTCTGCGGAAAGGCTTGAAGCGAATAGGTCGGGCGAGACCTCGAATTTTTGAGAAATTACAGCCTCTCCGGAGTCCGCGAAAGATGTGGTCGGTTCCGTCATCTCGGATACCTTGTTCGGCATCCCCCGTCCCGCCTCGGTTCATCCTCCATTTCCGCCCTGGTGGCCTCTCAGGTCAAGTGGATTGACGGTGGTGTGTTCGATAGTCGGTGAGTACATAAACGGACCAAACCCGGTCGCCCCATTGTTCCGTTCTCATACCTTATTCCTTGCGTGTGCAGACGCCACCACGTCGCTGTTACTATGGCCCACCTCACCTCACAACCGACGTTTTCCGTAACCCAACTCGCCCGCACGATGTCGGATAAGGACAGGGAAGGTAGTGGCCTCCTAGAACAGATGGTTTCCGGTACTGAGGAACAGCGAGGACAGATCTTGCGTACATGCTCCTGCAATCACTTCCCAGATCCCGCCTTGCCGAGCTTCGTGACAGGATCAACCCTCTGTTAGAGTTTGACATTCTCGGGGTGCGTTGCTCCGCGACAACCACAACTTTCTCCAGTTAACGACTTGACTGCAGCTCCTACCTGACGAAATCGCGCTTCATGTTCTTTCATACTTATCGTGGCAATCACTGCTGCGTTGTTCCGCCGTCAACCGTCGGTGGCGAGCTCTTGCCGATGATACTTCGCTCTGGAAAACGTTGTGTCGAGCTCGTGGTATCGAGTGGAAACAACCCTTCCTACCTCTCGATCTCACCGCCATTTTTTCATCTATGAGACTGGAATCGCCCATTGACACTGACGACGAAGGCATGGGCGACGAAATATATACTCCTTATTCTGAACCAGGCTTTGAATCAAGAAACTCCACTGATTCGGCCCCTACTGACTCCGACTCTGGTTCCCTGACCCAATATGCCCCTACCATGAAGCGGATCATATCTGGAAATAATCGTCACTCCGCCCCTCCTTCTCTTCCAACATCGTCCAGTTTCTTGCCGAACTACAAGCTTCTACACCGGACCCACACTCGTCTCTACATCCGTTTTTTGTATTCTTCATACCGTCTTTCCACCCTTCAGGCTAGACCCGGCGGGCGACCCAATGAACAAGGCACCACAAATCTCCACACGAGTACTATATACTGCCTCCAGTTGTACACCGACCCCCAAACCGGCGTCCAAACACTATTCACCGGCTCAAAGGACAAGTCTATCCGCGAATGGGACCTTCAGACATCTCAATTCATTCGGGTCGTCCATAAAATCCACCTGGGCAGTGTTCTGAGCCTCGTTGCCCATGATGGGTTACTATGTAGTGCTGGAAGTGATTCTAGGGTTTGCCTTTGGGACCTAGTTGAGAATGCGCCGTTGTCCGTCATCCGCGACCATACGGATAGTGTCCTCGCGGTCAGGTTCGATGAGAAGCGCCTTGTCTCATGTTCAAAAGGTGCGCCTTCTGGCGGAGATATCATGTTGTTGGTTCTAACAGCCATTTAAAAGACGAAACCGTCCGCACGTATCTCTTCCCAAACATGGTGCCTCATCTTGTCCTCGAGGGCCACCGGGCCGCAGTCAATACGGTTGCTCTGGCAGGGGATCTCTTGGCATCCGCTTCCGGCGACAGGTCCATCCGAATCTGGAACGCAGAAAATGGAGATTTGGTCCGGGTGTTTGAGAATCACCACAAGAGGGGGTACGTATTTTGTGAACCCAGATCCAACTGCAAACTTACGAATGCCTTGTAGCATCGCTTCGATCGACTTCTGTCCCCCGTACATACTCTCAGGTTCATCCGACAAGCACATCCGATTGATCGACATCACCACTGGTAAAGGTTGGTCTACCAGCAAAGAATTGGATGCCATGTCTTCCCCGGACGGAACCCTCACCCCCGAAGCTGAGCCGGAACTCGTAGCATGCGTCGACGAGGAGTACATGTCGCCTTCAATCTCTGGCATGTGTAAAACCTGTGGCCGCGGGGTCTTGGGCGCCGGTGCTCGTGGAACTATACCTGGTCAAGCTGGCATGCTCCGCCTCAAGCGTTACACCAACGCCCACACCGGGCTTGTGAGGAGCGTGTGCATGAACGAAGAATGGGTAGTCAGTGGCAGCTACGACTCTATCGTGAAGATATGGAACAGGAAGACCGGAGCGTTCATCGGGGATCTTACGGGTGGTCACACTGGACGCGTTTTTGGCGTTGACTTTGATTGCACTAAGATTGTCTCCGTGGGAGAGGATCAGGTTCGTGACCGTCGTCACCCTAACTGCACTCACAATACTTATCGACTCTCCTAGCGCATCTGCCTCTGGGATTTTGCACATGGCATCGACACATCATTCATCAAATTATAATATCGCATCATATGACTTGGAAGGAAGACTAGCAGAGGTCTTGTATTTTATGCTTATCTGGCTCAACACCCGGACACATCAGATACCTCTTATTTTTCACTCATGTAGACAGTCATTGTTGACCCAGCGGCAGCGCTCGTTATCAACTACAACTCCTGTAATCACAGCATGCACTTAATTCACTGGATGAGTACTTTGGGACATACCCTTTGGACCAAATTCGAGGTGGACGGTAGTGACGTTGTAACGCCTCGTCGGTTGTCGCCCAACCATCGATTGGGAGTAGTCCGGGATTTTCGGCGAGGTGGATCTGGCCCTCCAGTATCAGCAGTTTCGCTTTGACCACAACTTATCTTATAATGAGCTGAGTTCAATCGGGGAGCTCCATTCTATGGACCACTCGGGCTCTGCGGCAAAACACGATCTCAAGCATTAATGGGGTAGTGGTAACCTGGGTCGTTGCCACCAAATGGCGCGCAGCGTCGACCCGCCGGGGGTTCGATTCCCTCTTAATGCAAGCTTTTTGCTCCACGAGTTCCTAGGTCAAACTCCAATGTTGCATTTAATCCGTATGATACAAAGTATGGTGGTGGCTAGGCCTGATCAAGTTTGTTCGCCCTCTCACATTTTATGGCCTCAAGATAAAGAGGGTCGCCATGTACCTAGATCGGGGAGCGATTA
>Ga0307512_10004040_pt1 | contig 16348 bp, 11 predicted proteins | sample 14_EM_MG_FD_200267 | JGI IMG/M metagenome (GOLD analysis project Ga0307512, IMG submission 200267) | Populus trichocarpa ectomycorrhiza microbial communities from riparian zone in the Pacific Northwest, United States - 14_EM | ecosystem: Host-associated > Plants > Roots > Unclassified | place...
CAGGCGGCCGGCGTGTCGTCGGGCCTGCTGCGGCACCACTTCGGGTCCAAGGAGGCGCTGCGCGAGACGTGCGACGTCTACGTGCTGGAGCGGATCGTGAAGATCAAGGAAGAGCTCGTCTTCGAGGGCAAGATGGCCAGCCCGAGCTTCCTGCCCTCGGTCCATCCGACGATCCTGCTGTTCTACAAGTACGTCACCCGGGCCCTGCTCGACGGCTCGCCCCGGGCCGCGGCGATGTTCGACGACATGGTGGTCCTGACCGAGAAGTGGATCAGCATGAACTCGCCGGAGGTCACCGAGGACTACCGGGCGTACGCGGCGGTGCTCGTCGGAATGCAGACCGGGATCCTCGCGATGCACGACCACGTCTCCCGCGCGCTGGGCGTCGACATCTTCACCGCCGACGGGCACCTGCGGATGGCCGGCGCGCTGGCCGACTTCTACTCCCATCCACTGCTCGATCCCGAGTTCGTAGCCCAGGCCCGCCGGGTGATGCAGACGATGCAGTCGTCGCGGGCAACCAATCCGCCTACCGCCGCGGGGACCGACCCCGGGGCCGAAGGAGCATGACGACCATGACCGAGGCGATCCAAGTAGACGCACTGGTCAAGACGTTCGGCCGCACCCGTGCGCTGGACGGGCTCGATCTCGCCGTGCGGACCGGGGAGGTGCACGGCTTCCTCGGCCCGAACGGCGCGGGCAAGTCCACCACCATCCGGATCCTGCTCGGGCTGCTGCACGCCGACTCCGGCACCGCCCGGCTGCTCGGCGGCGACCCGTGGCGCGACGCCGCGCAGCTGCACCGCCGCCTGGCGTACGTGCCCGGCGACGTCACCCTGTGGCCCAACCTGTCCGGTGGTGAGGTCATCGATCTGCTCGGCCGGCTGCGCGGCGGCCTCGACACCCGGCGCCGCGCCGAGCTGCTGGAGCGCTTCGACCTCGACCCGAGCAAGAAGGGCCGGACCTACTCCAAGGGCAACCGGCAGAAGGTGGCGCTCGTCGCCGCCCTCGCCTCCGACGTCGACCTGCTCCTGCTCGACGAGCCCACCTCCGGCCTCGACCCGCTGATGGAGGAGGTCTTCCGCCAGGTGATCCGCGAGGAGCAGCAGCGCGACGGCCGCACCGTCCTGCTGTCCAGCCACATCCTCGCCGAGGTCGAGGCGCTCTGCGACCGGGTCACCATCATCCGCGACGGGCGCGCGGTCGAGACCGGCACGCTCGCCGGCATGCGGCACCTGACCCGCACCTCGATCCAGGTCGACCTGGCCGGGCCGGCGACCGGCCTGGACACCCTGCCCGGCGTGCACGACCTGCGGACCCACAACGGCACCGTGCGCTTCGACGTGGACAACGCCGCGCTCGACGCCGTGCTGCGGCAGCTCACCACGGTGGGCATCCGGAGCCTGACCAGCCAGCCGCCGACCCTCGAAGAGCTGTTCCTGCGCCACTACGACCGGGCGCCGGCCAACGGCAAGCAGCAGGCGGAGGTGGCCCGGTGAACTCGCTGACCGGCACCCGCGCCCTGGCCCGGCTGGCGCTGCGGCTCGACCGGGTCCGGCTGACCGTGTGGGTGCTCGGGCTCGCGGTGATGCCGATGGGGACCGCGGCCAACTACTTCAAGCTCTACCCGAGCGAAGACGATCTGCGCGCGGTGAGCGGCGTGCTCAGCAACCCGTCGCTCGTCGCGCTGAGCGGCCCGCTGTTCGACCTGTCGATCGGCGGCCTCACCGTGTGGAAGATCGGGATGACCGAGTTCATCCTGGTCGCGCTGATGAGCCTGCTGACGGTCGTGCGGCACACCCGCACCGAGGAGGAGACCGGCCGGCTGGAGCTGCTGGGCGCCACGGTGATCGGCCGGCGTGCACCGCTCACCGCCGCCCTGCTGGTCACCGCGCTGGCGAATCTGGCCATCGCGGTGCTGGCCACGCTCGGGCTGCTGGCGACCGGGCTGCCGGCCGCCGGTTCGGTGGCGTTCGGCCTCGCGACCGGCCTGGTCGGGATGCTGTTCGCCGTGGTCGCGGCGGTGGCCGCCCAGCTGACCCAGGGCGCCCGCGCGGCCACCGGCATCGCCAGCGCGGTGCTCGGCGGCAGCTACCTGTTGCGGGCCGTCGGCGACACCGGGCCGACCTGGCTGAGCTGGCTGTCGCCGATCGGCTGGGCGTCGCACCTGCGCCCGTACGGCGGCGAACGGTGGTGGGTGGCCGCGCTGTTCGTCGTGCTCACGGCGGTCTTCGGCACGGCCGGCTACGGGCTCGCGGGTCGCCGCGACGTGGGCGCCGGCCTGCTGCCGGAGCGGCCCGGCCCGGTCGTGGCGGCGCCCGGCCTGCGCAGCCCGCTCGCGCTGGCCTGGCGGCTGCACCGCGGCCTGCTCCTCGGCTGGACCGTCGCGCTGGCGCTGACCGGAGCGGTGATGGGCGGCGCGGCCGCCGGCATCGGGGACCTGAAGTCGCCGAACCAGCAGCTGAGCGACATCCTGAGCCGGATGGGCGGGCCCAACGGCTTCACCGACGCGTTCCTCGGCGCGATCTTCGGCCTCACCGGCATGGTCGCCGCCGCGTACACGGTGCAGGCCACGCTGCGGCTGCGCCAGGAGGAGAGCAGCGGGCGGGTCGAGGCGCTGCTGGCCACCCGGGTCGGCCGGCTGCGCTGGGCGGCGAGCCATCTGAGCTTCGCGTTGCTGGGCACCGCGCTGCTGCTGGCCGTGTCGGGCGTCGCCGGCGGTCTCGCGTACGGCGCCCAGGTCCACGACGTCGGCGCTCAGGTCGGCCGGATCCTCGGCGCCGCGCTGGTGCAACTGCCGGCCACCTGGGTGCTGGCCGGGTTGGGGATGGCCCTGATCGGGCTCGCACCGCGGCTCAGCTCGCTGGCCTGGGCGGCGCTCATCCTGTCCGTCCTGCTCGTGGAGCTCGGCGCGCTGTTCGGGCTGAGCCAGTGGATCCTGGACATCACCCCGTTCGCGCACGTGCCGAAGCTGCCCGGCTCCGCGTTCTCCGTGACGCCGGTGCTGTGGCTCACCGCGATCGCCGTCGCCCTGGGCGCGGCCGGGCTCGCCGGACTACGCCGACGGGACATGCCGGTGGCGTGAGCCGGGAGGGTCCGTCAGGCTCGGGCCGAGGTAGCCGTCTCGGCGGCTACCTCGGTGCGGCGCCGGCCGGCGTTCTTGGCCGCGTACAGCGCTTCGTCGGCCCGGCCGATCAGCTCGTCGGAGGTTTCGGTGCCGTCCCAGACCGCCACGCCGGCCGAGAACGACTGGCCGGCCGGCGTGGCGGCGCGCAGCCGGTCGAGGATCTGGCACGCCTCGGCGGCGCCGGAGGTGGGCAGCAGCGCGATGAACTCCTCGCCGCCGTAGCGGGCCAGCTGGTCGACGGCCCGCAGCTGACCGGTCCAGGCGGCCGCGGCGCTCTTGAGCAGCCGGTCGCCGGCCTGGTGGCCGTATTCGTCGTTGAACCGTTTGAAGTAGTCCAGGTCGATCATGGCCACGGCGATCAGGGCGCCGTCCCGCGTGGCCCGTTCGAGCGCGTGCGGCAGCTCCTGCGACCAGGCCCGCCGGTTGGGCAGGCCGGTCAGCTCGTCCACCCGGGCCAGCTGGCGCAGCTGCCGCGCCTGCGCCTCGACCTCCCGCAGCAACTGCGACATCCGGGTCACGACCAGGAGGAACAGGGCCACCGAGCCGAGCGCGATGGCGAACCCGTCGGTGACTTTGCCCTGTACCACCTGCAGCGCCAGCAGGCCCGGCGCGATCAGCGACGCGGCGGTCAACGCGACCAGCAGGGGCAGGTTGAGCCGCGGCTGCGCCCGTACAGCGCGTTGCCCGACCTCGCGCACCGAGGGATGCAGCGCGGACAGGCCGAACAGCAGGTACGCGGCGAAGAAGACGGTCGACATGACCTGGTTGCCGAGCGGGCCGGGGTCCAGGGCCAGCCGGTCGATGACCGCCCAGCCGATGTCGCCGGCGAGGATCGTCAGCAGCGCCGCGGTGAGCAGGCGGAACGAGGCGCCGCGGGCGCCGCCGCCGATCATCAACCGGACCACCATGGCGATCATCAGCAGGTCGCCGCAGGGGTACAGCATCGCCCAGATCTCGGCGCCGACCCCGACGTCCGGTCGCCCGACCGCCGGGTGGATCACGAACACCCAGGCGAGCAGGCCGAAGCCGGTCGCGATGGTGGTCGCGTCGACCATCGAGGCCCAGTTGCGTACGCCGGTGCGCGACCAGCCCAGCAGCGTCATGCCGGTGATCAGGCACGGGTACAGCGCGTAGTAGACGTAGTTCGCCGGGGACGGAAACGGGTAGGCGTGCAGGACCCGCTCGATCCACACCTCGACCAGCTGCCCGGTCGAGTTGAGGAAGACACCGGCGGCGAACCAGTACCAGGCCGCCGAGCAGGCCGGCCGCCAGCGCCGTACGCCCGCCACCGCGCCGGCGGCGCCCAGATAGCCGATGGCCACCGCCAGCCCGGTCTGCGCCCAGGTGTCCGCCGGCACGAAGAAGTAGCCGACGCAGGCGAGCGTCGCCACGAACACATACCACCGAACGACGCCAAGCCGCACGACGTGTATTTCGGCCGGGCCCCGCGCCTGCTGAGCAAACCCGGGCGCGGCCGGCCGGCGAGCGGATCGCCGGCCGGCCGCGCGTGCCGGAACGCGGTTCAGCTTCCCGCCTTTTCGATCACGGCCTTGGCGTTGTCCTTGGTGATGAGCGTGGTGTCGACGACCGTGTTGCGGGTGACGCTGGTCGCGCAGTCGACGAGGACCTGCTTGGCGATCTTGAGAGCGTCCTCGGCGCCGGTCGGGTACACGAAGGTGGCGGTCATCTGGCCGTTCAGGACGGCCTGGGCGCCGCCGGCCGGGTCCGGCAGCCCGTCGGTGCCGATGATGGCCACCTGCCCCACCTTGTTCTGACCCTTGAGCGCGAGGTAGGCGCCGTTGGCCATCAGGTCGTTGTTGGCGTAGACGGCCTTGATGCTGGGGAAGGCGCGCAGCATCGCGTCGAACACGGTCTGCGCCTTGTCCGGCAGCCAGTCGGCCGGCTGCACCGCGATGACCTTGATCTTCGGGTTGCTCTTGACGCCGTCCTGGAAGCCGATGGTCCGCTGGATGGCGGGGGTGGTGCTGATCAGGCCCTGCAGGATCGCGACATCGCCGCCGGCCGGCAGGACCGTCTTCGCGACGTAGTCGCCGGCCGCCTTGCCGATGGCCTCGTTGTCCCCGCCGACGAACGCCGTGTACTGGTCGTCGGCGGTCTGCCGGTCGAGCTCGATGACCGGGATCCCCTTCTTGTACACCTGGGTGACCGCGGGAGTCAGCGGCTGCGCCTCGAACGGCGAGATCATCAGCAGGTCGACCTGCTGGGTCTGGAAGTTCGAGACGTCCGAGATCTGCTTGTTGGAGTCACCCTGGCCGTCGGCGATGGTGACGTCGAACTCGGGATAGGCCTTGGCGGCCTTGAGCAGATCGGCGTTGACCCGCTGCCGGTACGGCTCGGCGTTGTTGGCCTGGGCGAACCCGATCTTGAACTTCTTGCCGGCGCCGCAGTTCTTCGCGAGCGCCCCGGGGTGAGCGGCGGCGTCAGTGGTGGCACTGGCGCCGTTGCTGCAGCCGGCCGCCAGCACAACTAAGCCGATGGCAAGTACGAACGGGCGAAGACGGGGGTGGGTTGGCATGATTTGTCCCTTCGGTTCGGCGCATGGGGGTGGGTGTCGGGTCGGTGCGAAGATCGGTGGCGGAAGCGGTCACGGGGCGCGGCGGCGGGAGGCCACGTTCTGCAGGGCCGCGGCGGCGACGATGATCGTGGCGGTCACGACCAGCTGCAGGTTGGCGTTGACGTTGTTCAACTGCAGGATGTTGTTGAGCGAGCCGAGCAGCAGGGCGCCCGCCAGCGTCCCCACGACGGTGCCCTCGCCGCCGAAGAGGCTGGTGCCGCCGATGACGACCGCCGCGATGGCGGCGAGTTCGTAGCCCGTACCGGAATTGGGGTTGGCGAAGTTGAGCTGCCCCGCGTCGAGGATGCCGCTCATCGCGGCGGTCAGGCCGCAGATGGCGAAGGTCGCGATCTTGATGCCGCGGACGTTGATGCCGGACAGCCGGGCGGCCCGCTCGTTGCCGCCGACCGCGAAGACGTGCCGGCCGAACCGGGTGGTGTTGAGCAGGACCGAGGCCAGGACGCCGACGGCCAGGAAGACGAGCGCGGAGACCGGCAGCACCCCGCCGAAGACGCGGTTGCCGAGCACGGCGAAGGAAGGTGGCGCCAGGCCGGGGCCGTGCCCGTAGCTGATGTTGATGAACTTGTCGTCGGCCACGATCCGGGCCAGGCCGCGGGCGAGTTGCAGGCCCGCGAGGGTCACGACGAACGCCTGGATCCGCATCGTCGTGGAGACCGCGCCCTGGACCAGTCCGAAAAACAGCCCGGCCAGCAGGACGGCGACGATGGCCGCGGCCGTGCCCCAGCCGCCGTCGACCATCAGCCGCGCCACCAGGATGCCGGCCAGCCCGAGCACCGCGCCCACCGAGAGGTCGATGCCGCCGGCGATGATCACGAAGGTCATGCCGACCGCGATGATCCCGGTCTCGGACACCGACCGGACGATGTTGGCGAGGTTGTCGGCGGTGAGGAACAGGATCGCGCCGTTGTGCCGCGGGGAGAACGCGATGCCGCCGAGCAGCACGAGGACGAGCCCGAGGACACTCTGGAACCGGACCAGCATGGAGAGTTTGGGCCAGCGCGCGGTGCTGGTCGAAGCGCCGGCCGCGCCCAAACCCTCCGGTTGCGCCGCGGGTCCCGCCGCGGTTTCGGATTCGACGACGGCGTGGGTGCTTGCGGTGGGTTCGGTGGTCACTGCGGGTCCCCCAAGATGTCGTCGCTGGCAAGGGAAAGGATCACGGCGGGGTCGGTGTCGGGGGGCAGTTCCGCGGCCACCCGGCCCTGGCGGAGCACCACGAGCCGGTCGCACCAGCCGAGAAGTTCGGGCAGTTCGCTGGAGGCGACGACAACCGCGAGGCCGGTGGCGGTCAGGGACCGGACCAGGTGGTAGATGTCCGCCTTGGCGCCGACGTCCACCCCCCGGGTCGGCTCGTCGAGCAGCAGCAGCCTCGGTTTTCGCAGCAGGACCCGGCCGATGATGACCTTCTGCTGGTTGCCGCCGGAGAGGCTCAGGATCGCGGCCGTACCGCTGGCGGCTTTGATGCCGAGGGCGGTGAACGCCCAGCGAATCGCGTCGAGCAGCCGGCCGCGCCGGACGAAACCACCGGTGGACAGCCGTTTCAGGTTCGCCAGGACGAGATTCTCGGTGACGTTGCGGGTGGTGACGAGTCCGCTGCCGCGCCGATCGTCGGGTACGAAACCGACGCCGTGCGCCATCGCGGACCGGATCGACCGCGCGCCCGCCGGCCGGCCGTCCACCTCGACCCGGCCATGTTGCCGGCCCGGGGGAGCGGCACCGTAGATGGCCTGCAGCAGCTCGGTACGCCCGGCACCGAGCAGGCCGACCAGCCCGACGATCTCCCCTTCGTGCACGTCCAGGTTGATCCCCTCCGGCTCCTGCCACTCCGCGCTCGCCCGGCTGAGGCGGTACGTGAAGTCGGTCAGCCGCAGCCGGACCGGCTCGCCGGCCTTGCCCCGGCCCGGGAACATCTCGTGCGCCGGCCGCCCGGTGAGCAGCGGCACGAGTTCCGCCTGCGGCGTCGACGCCGGCAGGGTCGCCACGATCTGACCGTCGCGCAGGACGGTGACCCGGTCGCCGATCTGGCCGACCTCCTCCAGGCGATGCGAGATGAACACGATGCCGACACCGCGGGCGCGCAGCCGCCGGACGATGTCGAACAACAACCCCACCTCGTGTGCGGACAACGCGGCGGTCGGCTCGTCCAGGATCAGGATCTTGGGTTCGGCGGCGGCGAGTGCCTTGGCGATCGCGACCGCCTGCTGCTGGCCGAGGCGCAGCGAGCCCACGGTCGCGTGCGGGGAGATCCGCCCGCCGACCCGCTGCAGCAGCTCTTCCGTACGCCGGCGCATAGCGACGTTGTCGACGAACAGCCCGCCGCGCAGCGGCTCCTGACCCAGGAACATGTTGTGCGCCACCGACAGCCCGGGGACCAGGTCCAGTTCCTGGAACACGGTGGCCACGCCGGCCTTCTGCGCGGCCTGCGGCGACGAGAACCGGACCGGTTGGCCGGCGAGCCGGACCTGGCCGTGATAGTCGGTGATCACACCCGACATGATGTTCATCAGGGTTGACTTGCCGGCGCCGTTTTCACCGATGAGCGCGTGCACCTCGCCCGCCCGTACGCTCAGGTCGACGTCGCGCAGCGCCTGGATGCCGTCGAAGGTCTTGCCGATGCCGTGCATGGCCAGCAGCGGGGCGGAGGTCGGGTCGCTGCTGCGGACGTCCACGGAGTCTCCCCTGCTGGCTGCGGAAATGCTTGATCCAGAAGGTAGAGACGGCGCCGTGAACGAATCGTAAACAGCACGTAGTGAGCCGAAAATGTTCTGGAAATACGACCGCGCGCGGCTAGTCGGCGAGGATCCGGTATCCGGAACGGGGCTCCGTGATGATCAGCGGCGGCCCGCCCGGGGTCTCCAGCTTCGCGCGCAGCCGCCGGATGTAGACGCGGGTGTACTCGGTGTGGGTCGCGTAGCCGGGCCCCCACACCCGGCGCAGCAGGGTGGCATGCGACAGCAGGGTGCCGCGGTGCAGGATCAACTCGCGCAGCAGGGCGAACTCGGTCGGCGTCAGCCGGACCGGAACCCCGGCCTTGGTGACCGACTGCGCCTCGAGGCTGACCAGGACGTCACCGATACGCACCACGGCATCGGCGCCGTGCGCGGGCTGGGCCGGCCGGGAACGCCGCAGGGTCGCGTTGATCCGGGCCAGCAGTTCCTCGATGCCGAACGGCTTGGTGAGGTAGTCGTCGGCGCCGAGATTCAGCGCCCGGACCTTGTCGGTCTCCTCCCAGCGCGCCGACACGACGATGATGCCCAACCTCGACTGCTGGCGCAGTTGCCGGCACAGCTCGAAGCCGTCGGAGCGTGGCAGCATCAGGTCGACCAGGGCGATGTCCGGCTGCTCGCGCTTCACCAGATCCAGCGCGTCCAGGCCGTCGGTGGACACGATGACCGAGAACCCGCGCGCGGCCAGGTTGCTGCGCACCAGGTCGACGATGTTGCGGTCGTCCTCGATGAGCAGGACGCAGGTGAGGTCCCCGGTCGGCTCCACGGCTCAGCCCTCGCAGCCCGGCTCGGCGTCCAGCGGCAGCGCCACCCGCACGATCGTGCCCGGCGCGCCGCCGACGATCTCCAATCGCCCCTGGTGCGCGTCGACGATCCCCTTGCAGATCGCCAGGCCGAGCCCGGCACCGGGAACGGAAGTGTCACCGCGCACGTACGGCTGCAGCACACTCAGGCGCAGCGGCTCGGGGATTCCGGGCCCGTCATCGATGACGTCGATGACCACAAAACCATTGTCGACGTACGCGCGCAGCACCGCCGACCGGCCGCCGTAGCGCAGCGCGTTGACGAGCAGGTTGACCAGCACCTGCTCCAGCCGGTCGTGGTCGGCCCACACCGGCGGGACCGATCCGATCTCGATCCGGACGTCCCGGCTCCCGTCCGGCACCGCCCCGGCGGCCGCGGCGAGCACCGTCGCCAGGTCGCACCAGTCCGGATGCATGGTCATCACGCCGGCCGAGATGGCCGACGAGTCGAGCAGGTCGCCGACGAGCCGGCCCATCCGCGCGGCCTGCGCCGCGATGGCGTCCAGGAACCGCCGCTGGGACGCCTGATCCCACTCGACGTCGGTGGCGCACAGCGTGGAGGCGTACCCCATGATCGCGGTCAACGGCGTCCGCAGTTCGTGGCTGAGCCGGTGGATGAAGTCGCGTTGCAGGTCGCCGATGCGGCGCAGCGCGTCCGCCTCCGCCTGGGCGAGTTGCGCGGTGTCCCGCTCGACCGCCAGCCGCAACGACCGGGCGGCGCTTTCCAGCAGCTCGCTGCAGTCCACGGTCATGGAGCTCGCGTCGGCCCAGCGGGCCCCGGCGAGGAACCTCCGGTCGGCCACCTCGAAGGGCACCGCGCTGATCCGCGGCGCGACGGTTCGCGCCCCGTGCCGCCAGGACCGGTCCGCGCACGCGGCGACGAGGGCGCCGACCAGGTCCGCCGCCGGGGGTCCGCCGCCGACCGTCGTGGCCGCCAGGACCTGGCCCGCCCCCCGCGCCGGTTCGCCGCCGGCCGGCCCGACCTCGACCAGGCTCGCCGCGTCGGCGCCCAGCCCGCGCGCCAGCGCCTTGAGGGCGGTTTCCAGGCTGGCCGACAACTGCTCCGGCCCGGCCAGGGCGTAGAGCACGCCGCGCAGCGACTCCAGCACCCGGTTGCGGCGGGTGAAATCGTGCAGCAGCCGTTCCCGTTCGATCGCGGTGGCGGCCAGGCTGGCGTACACCGAAGCCAGCCGCAGCTGATCGTCCTGCGGGCGGCCCGGCACGTCGGCGAGCCCGGACAGGACGCCGTACAGCCCGCCGCTGCCCTGGATCGGCACCGACCACATGCTCATCGCCCACCCGGCCGGCAGCCGCGCGACCCGCAGGTCCTCCGCCACCACCGGCAGACCCGTCTCCGCGGCTTCGCCGATGGTGCCGCCGCCGGGGCCGATCGGCACCCGGGCGAGGTGCCGCAACGCGGGGGCGCTCATCCCGACCGACGCGCCCAGCATCAGTTCCCGCTCCGGCGCTCCGCTGCCCAGGTGGACACACAACTGCTGCTGGCCGAAGGCCGTCGACATCGCCGAGACGATCATCGGCAGGGACGCCGACGGCTCGACCTCGGCCAGCTGGTCCACCAGGCTCGACAGGCGGGCCAGGTGCCGGCGGGCGACCGAGTCGACGTTCATCCCGGACATCAGCGCCAGCACGTCGTCGGCGTGCGCCTCGACCGTGGAGACGTCGCCCACCAGCCGCCCGTGCCGCAGGGCGATCACCCGGTCGGCGAGCGCGAACACCTGGTCCACCCGGTGCGAGACCAGCAGCACCGCCACCCCGCTGGCGCGCAGCGACCGCAACAGCCGTTCCACCCGGCGGGTCTCGTTCACCCCGAGCGCGGAGGTGGGCTCGTCCAGCACCAGCACCCGGGGGCGCGCCATCAGCGCGCGGGCGATCGCGACCGCTTGCCGTTCGCCGCCGGACAGGTCACCGACCCGGCGGCGAAGATCCCCGACCGCCAGGCCGACCCGGCCGAGCACCGCGTTGACCTCGGCCTGCATCCGCCGCCGGGCCAGGAACGCCCAGCCGAGCTCGCGGCCGAGAAACAGGTTCGCGGTGACGCTGAGGTTGTCGCACAACGCCAGGTCCTGCCAGACGACCGCCATCTCGCCGGAGCGGAGGGCGGAGCCGGGATCCTGCCCGCACACCGCGACCGCGCCGGCGTCCGGAGTCAGGGCTCCGGTCACGCACCCCACGAGGGTGCTCTTGCCGGCCCCGTTCTCGCCGACCACCGCGACGAGTTCACCGGACCCGACCCGCACGCTGACCCCGTCGAGCACCCGGCGTGGCCCGAAGTGAACCGAGACGTCGGTCAGTTGCACAGCCGTCTTGCCCTCGGCGGACGCTACTAGTCCCATCGCAACCAGCTTCCCGAACGGGACTCTTTCCCCGGTTCCCGAACGGGACTCTAGATCGAAACATGCGGGCCGGGAACCCAGCGACACGCTTTCCGTCGTGCGGGCGTCGATCAGCTAGGGCAGATCGCCGGCGGCCGGGGCGAGCTGCCGTTCGGCGCGGGTCCGGTCGGCGACAGCGCCGACCAGCTGACCGGATCGGCCCAGGTCGACCCGGGGTCGACGGCCGGGCGCAGCAGGGCGGCGAGGTCGTCGTCCGGTTGGGCCCGGCCGGCCAGCAGGTCGCCGGCCAGCCGCCGGGCGATGCCGGCGAGCAGGTCGGCGACCTGCACGCGCGGGTCGGTGCGCGAGTCGACCAGGGTCACCTCGATCAGGCCGGTGCCGGCGGCGATCGCGGCGACCCGCTCGGGCGTGACGGCGGACTGGTCGTCGTGGACCACGGACAGGGTGGCTCCGTTCGTGCTCCACATCGCGACGGCCCGGCCCAGCGCCGGAACGACGGGTTCGAGCAGCGTGGCGAGCTTGGGGCCGGCCTTCAGCGCGGCCCGGACGCCGGCGGCCGCCGCAAGCCGCTCGCGCATCGGCCGCAGGACGTCCGCCACCTCGCCCGGGGTTTCGAGCAGCTCATCGAGGGCGGCGGCGAAGGGCGCGACGGGCTCCCGCGGCGTCCACCGGCTGTTGGTACGCATCAGGTCGGCGGCCCGGGTGAGGAACTGCCGCCACCGGTCCGCGCCGTAGGTGACCGGGCCGCCGGCGTACAGGATCAGTGCGGCCCGGCGGGCGGCGGGATCGCGGCCGGGGCTGTCCGTTCCGCGCGGGGCCTCGGCACCCTCGCCGAGGAGGTCGGCCAGGCGGGCGAGCGCGAAGTAGACGGTGTCAACGAGGTGGACGCGGGCGGTGCCGGCGAGCGGCCCGTCCACGCCGAGCAGGTCGCGCACGAGGTCGCGGTGTCGCGGGCGCAGCAGCGCGCCGGCCTTGAGCTCGCCCGGCGGGCCGCCGTCCATCCGGCGGCGCAGGCCGGCCATCACCCCGGCCGCGGTCGCCCCGTCGATGCGGACCGAGGCGTGCGCGAACACGGGGGCGTGCCCGCCGACCAGGTTGCCGCCGCTGAAGCCGGACTCGTCGCAGACGATCTCGACGTGCGGCACGCCGCGCGGGCGCCCGGACACCCACCGGCGGATCACCACGGGCGCGGGCAGATCCCCCATGCCCGGTGATGCTGCCACCGCCCCGGCGGGGCTGGCTACCGGATTCCCGGTGCCACCTTGATACTGAAGCAATCATGTCTGCACTGATGCGCGAAGAAGCGAACACCCGTGGCCAGCTCCTCGACGTCCACCGGTACGAGGTCGACCTCGATCTCACCGCCGACGGCGACACCTTCGAATCCCGGGCGACGATCAGTTTCACCGCCCGGGCGGCGGGGGACACCTTCGTCGAGATCAAGCCCGCCGAGCTGCGCTCCGTCACCCTCGACGGAGAGCCGTTGGACCCAGCGGCCCTGGACGGGAACAGGCTGCCGCTGCGGCTGCGCGCCGGCGAGCACGAGCTGCGCGTCGACGCCACAATGCGGTATTCGCGCACCGGCGAGGGCATGCACCGCTTCACCGACCCCGCCGACGGCGAGACCTACCTCTACAGCCAATTGTTCATGGACGACGCGCAGCGCGTTTTCGCCGCTTTCGACCAGCCCGACCTCAAGGCCGTCTTCCAGCTGACCGTCGCCGCCCCCGAAGGGTGGAGCGTCCTGGCCAACGGCGTCACCGAGCACCTCGGACAGGGGCGCTGGCGGGCCGCGCCCACCCCGCTGATCCCCCCGTACCTCGTCGCCGTGGCCGCCGGACCCTGGCACTCCGTCACCACCGAACACCGCGGCCTGCCGTTCGGCCTGCACTGCCGCCGCTCCCTCGCCCCCTACCTCGATGCGGACGCCGACGAGATCGCCGAGTTCACCCGGCAGTGCTTCGACCGCTACCACGAGAAGTTCGCCGAGCCGTACGCCTTCGACTCCTACGACCAGGCCTTCGTCCCCGAGTTCAACGCGGGCGCGATGGAGAACCCCGGCCTGGTCACCATCCGCGACGAGTTCGTCTTCCGGTCCGCCGTCACCGACACCGAGCGGCAGACCCGGGCCATGGTCGTCGCGCACGAGATGGCACACATGTGGTTCGGCGACCTCGTGACGCTGCGCTGGTGGGACGACATCTGGCTGAACGAGTCCTTCGCCGAGTACATGGGCTACCAGACCCTCATCGAGGCCACCCGCTTCACCGACACCTGGACCGACTTCGCCGTCGCCCGCAAGGGCTGGGGCTACGACGCCGACCAGCGCGGTTCCACCCATCCCATCGCTCCCGCGCCGCAGGCCGTCCCCGACACCGCGTCCGCGCTGTCGAATTTCGACGGCATCTCGTACGCGAAAGGCGCCTCCGCGCTGCGCCAACTGGTCGCCTGGCTGGGCGAGAAGAGCTTCCTGGCCGGCATCAACGCCCACTTCGCCCGGCACCGGTTCGGCAACGCCACCCTCGCCGACTTCATCGACTCCCTCGCCGGCAGCACCGAGCGCGACGTGCACGCCTGGGCGGACATCTGGCTGCGCACCACCGGCGCCGACACCCTCACGCCGCTCCTGCAGCCCCGGGCCGACGGCACGTACGCCCTGCTGGTCGACCGCACCGGCAGCCGCCCGCACCGCATCGCCGTCGGCCTCTACGATCAGGAAAACCTGGTCCTGCGGGAACGCCTCGAAGTCGACATCCCGCAGAGCGCCGCAGTGCCGATCGGCAACCGCCCCGCCCTGCTGCTGCTCAACGACGGCGACCTCAGCTACGCCAAGGTGCGCTTCGACGCGGAGTCGTTCGCCGCGATCGGCGCCGGCCTGTCCAGCCTGCCCTTGGCCCTGAACCGCGCGGTCGTGTGGAACGCCCTGCGCGACGTCGTCCGCGACGGCGAACTCGCCCCCACCGCCTACCTCGACATCGCCCGCGCGCACCTGCCGTACGAGAGCGACCTGGCCATCATTCAGGGCGTCCTGCGCTTCGCCGTCGTTCATATCGCCGGCCGATACCTCACCCCCGCGCAACGCCCGGCCGGCCTGGCGACCCTGTCCGCCCTCTGCGGCGAGCTCATCCACCGCACCGAGGACGGCGGCAACCCGGGCCTGCGCCTGATCGCCGTGCGCCACTTCATCCGGGTCGCCGCCGAGCCGGACACCATCGCCGCCTGGCTGACCGACGGCACCGTCCCCGGCGGGCCCGAGCTCGACCCCGAGCTGCGCTGGCAGCTGCTGCTGCGGCTCGCCGTGCTCGGCGCCACCGACGAGGCCGCCATCGCCGCCGAACTCGACCGGGACCCCTCCGCCGCCGGGGGAGAGGGCGCTGCCCGGTGCCGCGCCGCCCTGCCCGACGCGGAAGGCAAGGAACTCGCCTGGCAGGCCATGTTCACCCGCGACACCCTCTCCAACTACCTGTTCATCGCCACCGCTCAAGGCTTCTGGCAACCCGAACAGGCCGATCTCGTACGGCAGTACGTGCCCCGCTACTTCCACGACGTCGTCGCGGTCGCCGCCCGCCGCGGCCCGGCCATCGCCGACGCCGCCGGCAGCTGGGCGTTCCCCAGCCACGCCGTCGACCCCGAGACCCAGCGCCTCGGCGAGGCCTGCCTGCGCGACGGCGACCCGACCCCCATGCTGCGCCGCGAACTCAGCGACCAGCTCGACGACCTGGCCCGAGCACTGCGAGTGCGCACGGCCACTACTGCGAAGGTCGCCGGGTGACGCCGAAGCTGGCCACCGTGACCAGGACCAGCGCGGCGATCGGGGCCGCTCCGAGGTGCTGATGCAGGATGAGCCGGCCGGCGATCGCGGCGGCGGCCGGTTGCAAGCTCATCAGCACACCGAAGACGCGCGTCGGCAGGCGGCGCAGGGCGATCAGCTCGAGGGCGTACGGCACGACCGAGGACAGCACGGCGACCGCGACCAGGCCGGGCATCAGCCGCGGACGGTGGAACACCTCGCCGGCGCCCGCCGCGCCGAACGGCAGGACCAGCAATGCCCCGACGGTGAACGAGACCGCCAGCCCGCCGAGACCAGGCCCGCCCCGCCCGACGCGGGCGCTGAACACGATGTATCCGGCCCCGCAAGCGCCGGCCGCCAGGGCAAGCAGCAGCCCCGGCAACGCGACGTCGACGCCGGTGCGGAGGCCGAGCAGCACGACGCCGGTGCCGGCCAGCAGCGCCCAGAGCAGGTCGCCCGGCCGCCGGGTCTGCACCAGGGACAGCAGCAGCGGGCCGGCGAACGACGCGGTGACCACGATGCCTTGCGGCGCGATGCTCAAGGCCAGGTAGGACAGCAGGTTCAGGCCGGCGGAGAACACGCCCAGCAGGGCTGCGGACCGCCACGCCCCGGCCGTCCAGGACCGGATGTGGGGGCGTAGCGCGACAGCGAAAATCGTGGCCGCGAGACCCAGGCGCAGGACGAGCACGCCGGGCGGCCCGAGGTCGTCGAACAGGGTGCGCGCGATGGCCGAACCGACTTGCGCGCAGGCGACGGACAACAGCACAAGCAGCGGCGTCGTCGTCCTCATCGCCTCGACGGTAAGGGTGCCGCCGAGCCCGCTGGTGCATCCCTGTACCAGTCCCGGAACCATTCTCCCAGAACAGCGGATCGCATTCATGGAGGCGCTGCTGGAGTCAGCCAGGATCGGGATCGATAAACAACTCTCCCATCGAATTCGACAATGTCACACGGG
>Ga0307512_10004041_pt1 | contig 16344 bp, 16 predicted proteins | sample 14_EM_MG_FD_200267 | JGI IMG/M metagenome (GOLD analysis project Ga0307512, IMG submission 200267) | Populus trichocarpa ectomycorrhiza microbial communities from riparian zone in the Pacific Northwest, United States - 14_EM | ecosystem: Host-associated > Plants > Roots > Unclassified | place...
CACGAGCGAACCGACGTTCCTCGCCGCGTCCGCCGAGGTGCCCGGCCCGCCGGTGCGATCGCGGGTGCTGATCGAGGCGCGACTGCCGGAACCGGACCTGCGGCGAACCGTGGATCCGTTGCTGCGGCACCTGTTGGCGACCGATCAGGCGGCGCCGTACCGGATTCCCGGCGTGAACGGGACGGTGTACGAGACAGGTGGTCTGGCGGTGACCGAGCGGCCGTACCGGTTGCTGGACGCCCAGGGACGCCCGCATCCCCGGCGGTTCGCGTACGGCATCCCCACGGAGGCGGTGCACTGGGCGACGGCAGCGGGGATCCGTCCGGGCGTGGACTCGGTGACACTGGGCGATTCGGACGCCATCGCCCGGGCCGTGCTCGCGCTGCCGGCGGTGACATCGGTGCCGGTTGCCGTTCGTCCAGCGGTCACGGAGACAGACCTGACCGGAGTGATCGTGTGAGCTACTTTGGGCGCGTGACTGTTGACATCGCACGACCTGGGGAGCCCGGCTACGAGATCGGCCGAGCCAACACGATCGTCCAGGAACAACCTTTCGGCGTGGTGACGGCACGGTCGGCCGCGGAGGTGCAGGAGGCCGTGCGGTACGCGGCTGCCCATGACCTGCCGGTCGCGGTACAGGCGACCGGCCACGCGTACACGACGCCCGCCGACGGTGCGCTGCTCATCAGCACCCGCGCGATGACCGGCATCTCCATCGACGCGGCTCACCGGACCGCTCGCGTGGAAGCCGGCGTCCAGGCCGGCGCGTTGATCGACGCGGCGGCCGAGCACGGGCTCGCCCCCATCACCGGCGCCGCACGGACCGTCAGCATCGTCGGTCTCACCCTGGGCGGCGGGTTCGGACCCCTTGGGCGACTTTATGGTTACGCCGCCGATCACGTGCGCGAACTGGACGTCGTCACGGCGGACGGGTCGCTGGTGACGGCGTCGCCCACGCAGAACGCCGACCTGTTCTGGGCGACCCGCGGCGGACGCGGCAACTTCGGTGTCGTGACGGCGATGGTCGTCGACCTCGTGCCGGTGACCCGGCTTTATGGTGGTGGGCTGTACTTCTCGGCCTCGTCGACCGCTCATGTGCTTGAGCTGTACCGGTCGTGGGTGGACACGGTGCCGGACGAGCTGTCGTCGTCCTTCGCTCTGTTGCGACTGCCGCCACTCGACGTCATTCCCGAGCCCATTCGCGGGAAGTTCGTCCTGCATGTGCGGATCGCGTACACCGGTGACGCGGAGTCCGGGGAGGCACTCGTCCGGCCGTTGCGGGAGGCCGCGCCCGCGCTCATCGACGACGTGCGAGAGATGCCGTACACGGCGGTCGCGAGCATTCACAACGATCCGGAGGAACCGGGACCGTTCGTCGAGCGGTCGGCTCTGCTGCGTTCACTGGACGCTCTCGACGTTCTGCTCGAGCTGGCGGGACCGGATGCGGATCCGCCGCTGTCACTGGTCGAGCTGCGGCATCTCGGCGGTGCCGTCGCTCGGCCACCTGCCCGACCCAGCGCCGTTGGTTTTCGCGATGCCGCGTTCACGGTTTTCGCTGGCACTGTCGGTCTTCCCGACCTGGTCGAGCCTGCTGAGGAGTTCCTCGACCGGTTGATGAAGGCGCTGTCGCCGTGGCGAGTCGGTGGCCCGTACGTGAGCTTCCTCAGCGGGCCCGACCTCGCGACCGTCTCTGCCGCGTACAAACCGGCCGACTACCAACGACTCCGCAAGATCAAGGCGGCGTACGACCCGACCAATCTGTTCCGAGTCAATCACAACATCGCACCGGAGGCGAAGTCCTGAGTGGTCGGCGCCGCGACCGGGAGAGCGTGCGCGGCTTCCGGTCGTAGGCCGTCCAGGATGAGGTGGAGGTAGCGGCGCCACAGGTCCGGCCGCGCACTGGCCACCGGCGTCGCGATGCTGGTGGGGGCGTTGAGCAGCAACACGATGTCGCGACCGGTGATGTCCTGTCGGACGGCGTTGGCGTCCCGTGCCCGTGCGGTCAGGGCTTCGGCAACGTCGGCAAGCCGATCACTGGCTTTCCGGACCGCCGGGTGGGTGCGGGACGCCGCTGCTTCGCAGAACGATCGGTCGCTGGCTTGTAGTTCAGCGGCTTTGGTCATGAACTCGCCGAGGGCTTCCCTCGGGTCGTTGTGGTCGAGTAGCGCTTCTCCTTGCGCCGTCAGGGTGTGCAGCTGGTCGGAGAGGATGGCCGCGACCAGGTCCTCCTTGGTGGGGAAGTGGTTGAAGACGGTGCCCTTGGCCACCCCTGCCCTTGTGGCGATCCGCGCGATCGAGACGTCGAGGCCGTGCTCGGACAGCTCCGCGGCGGCAGCCTTGATGACTTCGTTGCGGTTGCGGGCGGCATCGGCACGTGGCATGTGTGTGATCCTACCTAACTTGACCACTTGGTCATTTTTGCTAACCTGACCGTATGGTCACTTTGATGCGAGCGGTTGTGGCTCGCGAGTACGGTCCGCCGTCGGTCCTCGTGGTTTCGGACACGCCCGTGCCTCAGGCCGAGGCGGGGCAGATCCAGGTCCGGGTGCGCGCGGCGGCGCTCAACCCCGCTGACCTGCGGAACCTCAGTGGAGTGATGCGAGAGTTGGCGCCGCTGACGTTCCCGCACGTGCCAGGCAGCGACTTCGCCGGAACCGTGTCGTCGGTCGGCTCTGGCGTCACCCGATTCGCGGTCGGCGACGAGGTCTTCGGCGTTGGCTTGCCCCGCGCCACGGCCGGGATGGCGTCGATGTTGTCCACACCGCCGTCACTGACCACCGGGGCGATGGCGTCGTATGCGGTCTTCGAGGCTGACACGCCTGCGATCGCCGTTCGTCCTCCCGGATTGTCGGCTGAGCATGCCGCTACCTTGCCGATTCCGGGCTTGACCGGGTTGGCGGTGCTACGGGCTGGCCGGTTCTCACCTGGGGAACGGGTTCTGGTGGTGGGCGCAGCGGGTGGAGTTGGCGGGGCGACGGTTCCGCTGTTGGCCGCGGCTCAGCTGCAGGTGATCGCCACGGCTCTTCCTGAGGATGCCGAGTATGTCCGCGAGTTGGGCGCCACGGAGGTGATTGACTACCGAGCGGTCGACATCGTCGCCGAAACACTGCGGCGCTATCCGGACGGTGTTGATGCTGTGGTGAACCTGGCCCTGCCCGGCGCCGCGCTCGTCAAGGTCGGCGACGTCGTCAGGCCGGGAGGTTGCCTGCTCAACGCCGCCTTTCCAGCGCCAGACCGGTCCGATTTCGACCGTACGGACCTGACGGTGGAGACGGTCTACAGCAACGCTCGCCCTGGAGACCTGGACCAGCTGGCCGCGCAGGCTGTCGCAGGGGCCCTGCCATCCACCATCAGCCGGCGGTTCACGCTGGAAGAAGCCCCGCAGGCGTACACCGAGATGGTGTACGCCCACGTGCGGGGGAAGTACCTCGTCACTATGTAACAATGTCCATTCAGGAGGTGGTGGCGCGAACGAAGGCGCTCCAGCTCTCGGTCGAGAAGACGAGAATAGGGCTGGTTGCGCCCATCTTGGTGTCGCGAACCGCGCGCTGGCCGGGAGCGGCGCCAATCTCGACGCAGTTGCCGGCTTGGACGGTACTGCGCGAGGATTTCCGCCAGCGCGTGAAGCGGGTGAGCACTTTGCCAGAACTCCGTTCTCCAAAGGTGAAACGAACTTCTGCACAATCGTGCAAATCCGCTTCCGGCGCAGAGCTCCCGCCCGGCGTGTCGCTAGATTTGTGATCTAGATCACTCGTAAGCGATGGCGGAAAGGACGTTCACTTTGGCCGCTCGGGCCGATGGCATCAGCGCGGCCAGCAACCCGGCCACCACCGCCAGTCCAAGGAACACCGCCAGCGATGTCCACGGAATCTCCAGCGTCGACAGTCCGATGACGCTGGCGGCCGCCGCGCCGGCAGCACCACCCGCGACCAGCCCCAGCAAGGCCCCGAACACAGCCATCACCAGGGACTCGGACACCACCATCTGCACGAGGTGCGACCGCCGCAACCCGATGGCCCGCAACAGCCCCAGCTCACGCGTACGCTCCAAAATAGACAGAGCCATTGTGTTGACGATTCCCAAGATCCCGATCACCACGGACAGCCCAAGCAGGACGTACAACATGGTCGCGGCGATGTCGACCTGGCTGGCCGCATCCTGAGCCAGTTGAGTCTGGTCCTGAACCGAGACCTCCGGGTTGTCCGCCAGCAGTTTCGCCACCGAGCGGGTCACCGCCGCGGAGTCAGCGCCGGACGCGAGCGTCACGTAACCCAATGCTGGCGCCGGCGCGACGAACAGCTCCGCCGCCTCCGACGGGTCGAACACCGGCCCACGCAACAGATAGCTCGGCTTGTACGAGCCGACGACCCAATATTCCTTCCAACCGACACGCTGCGTCGCGATCCGCACGGTAGCCCCAACATGCAGGCCTTGTGCGGAAAGCGTCTCCGTGTCCATGACGACCTCGCCGCGACCAGGCTGGCGCGTACGACCGATGTCGAGCACCTGCGACAACGAACGCACATCGCCAGCGGAAGCAGGGCTGGGCACCGCCCCGTAAGCACCCTGCAACTGCACAGTGTCGACATACTGCTCAACCGCACGGGAAACCCCAGGCAACCGCCGCGCCTCGTCGATCACCGACGCCTTGAAGGTCGGCATGATCCGGCCGTCCGCCGCGGTCGGGGGGCCGCCGCCCTGGCCGCCGGCCTTGCCGGTCACCCCGTCGCCGCTGATGACCAGGTCGGCGCCTACGCCGCGGGTCGCGTTGCTGCTCAGGTCGGCGCGTAGCGACTGCGCCACGACGCTCACACCGCCGACCAGGCCCAGCGTGAACACGAGCGTCGCCACGGTGATCGCCGTTCGCCGGGGGTTGCGGGCTGCGTTGCGGCGGCCCAGTTTGGCCGGCATCGACCAGCCCACCAGCCTGCCCAGCACCGGCAGCAGTGTGCGGCTCGCGATCGGAGTCAGCAACGCCAACCCGATCAGTCCCAGCACGACCCCGCCGGCCAGCGCGATCCAGCGGAACGAGCCGAGGTCGGTGACCACCGACGCGACCACTCCAGCGATCCCGACCAGTGTGGGCACCGCACCCAACACGGTGATCCTCGTCAGGGACCGCTGTTCGGCGGCCGATGCCACCATCGCCGCCACCGGCGGCACGCGGGAGGCGCGGACCGCCGGCGCCAGTGCCGCCACCAGTGTCACTCCGACACCGATGAGGAACGCCCACAGCATGTCCGGCATCGGAATCGTCAGGCCCACCGGCAGCTGCGTACCGCTCTGTGACTCCATGATGTTCGTCAGCAGCACCGAGATCCCAATACCGAGGCCGATTCCGACGGCCGACGCGACGACGCCGACGATCAGCGCCTCCACCAGCACCACGCCGACGATCTGCCGCCTGCGAGCGCCGAGTGCGGCCATCAGTGCCAACTCGCCGGTGCGTTGGGCAACGAGAATCGCGAAGGTGTTGAGGATCAGGAAGATTCCCACCAGCAGCGACAGGCCGGAGAAACCGAGCAGGATCATCCGGACGATCTCGCCGAACGCCTTGCCGTCGGCGGCAGTCGCCGCTGCCACCTCGTCGCCGGTTCGCACGGTGTAGCCGTCGCCGAGTGCGTGCTTGATCTGGTCGCGCAACTCGGTCCGGGACACACCGGGATCCGTGGTCGCCGTGATGGAGCTGTACGCGCCGGCCTGGCCGAGTATCACCTTCTGTGCCACCGGCTCGGTGAACGCCACCTGCGTGTCACCGCTGAGCGACCCGCGTCCGTTGCTGAATCCGTAGATTCCCACGATCGTGAAGCTCTGCCGAGGCGCCAGCGTCAGCACGTCGATCGTGTCGCCGACGTGGAACTGTCCCCGGTCGGCGAGACCCGCGTTGATCGCGACCTCGTTGTCCGCCTTGGGACCACGGCCTTCCCACAGCCGCACCATGCCGGTCTCACCGTGCCACGCCACCCCGAGACGTGGCGGTCCCTGCACGGCGATCACCTTGCCGTCCTTGCCAACCGGCCGGGCGCCGTCCGCCGACACCTCGCCGACCGCGGACTTCACTCCTGACACGGCCGCCGCCTTGTCGACGACTGACGCCGGGACCGGTGGCGTGAAGCCTTTTCCACCCATGCCAGCGTCCACATCGGACTTTCCGGTGACCTGGACGTCGAGGCCTGTCGTCGCGGTCGCGAAGATCGAGTCGAAGCCCTTGCCGATGGTGGTCGTGGTGACCATGGCCGCCGACACCGCCATCACGCCGATCACCACGGCGAGTCCGGCGAGGGAAAGTCGAAGCTTGCGTGCCAGCAAGCCTTTCAGCGCTGCCTTCAACATCACGAATCACCCTCGAGCGTGTCCAGCCGCTTCATGGTGTCCAGCACCTCGTCGGCGCTCGGGTCGACCAGCTCGTGGACCAGCTTGCCGTCCAGCAGGAACACGACCCGGTCCGCGTACATGGCCGCGTTGGCGTCGTGCGTCACCATCACGATGGTCTGGTGGAACTCGTCGACCGACTTGCGCAGGAAGCGCAGGATCTCGCCGCTGGAACGGGAGTCCAGGTTGCCGGTCGGCTCGTCCGCGAAGATCACGTCCGGCTTCGGCAGCAGCGCACGCGCGCACGCGACCCGCTGCTGCTGCCCGCCGGACAGCTCGCTCGGCCGGTGCGTGAGCCGGTCGGCCAGCCCGACGGCGTTCACGACCTGGTCGAACCACTCCTGGTCCGGCTTGCGCTTGGCGATCGCGAGCGGCAGCGTGATGTTCTCCTCCGCGGTCAGCGTCGGCAGCAGGTTGAACTGCTGGAAGATGAAGCCGACCCGGTTGCGCCGCAGGTCCGCGAGTCCCTTGTCGGACAGGGTGTTCAGCGTTGTCTCACCGATCGACACCTCGCCGGAGTCCACTGTGTCCAGTCCGGCGAGTGCGTGCATGAGCGTGGACTTGCCCGAGCCGGACGGGCCCATGATGGCCGTGAACTGGCTGCGGTGGATGTCCACGGAGATGTCGTCGAGCGCGGTCACGGCGGTGGCGCCGGTGCCGAACTCCTTGGTCACGCCGACCGCGCGGGCCGCGAGACCGGTGATCGTGCCTGGGGCAACGGTGGTCATGATGTCTCCTGTAGTACGGAAGAACGGCGCCAGTTCACGCGTCCCCATGGTTTGAGGACCGACAGGACAGTGGCGAGGATCGCGAGCAGCGTGAGAAGGCCGAACGCGCCTGCGGTCTCCTGGTCCGCGAACACGAAGTTCGCGACGACCAGCAGCACCAGCGCGATGGCGAGCTTGGTGAGCACCCAGTAGAACCTGACGAGTCCCCACTTGGTGCCGATGCCGAGCACCACGCCCGTGATCAGGACGAGCAGGGTGCCTGGCAGGAAGTACGTGTCGGACAGCGACGCGACGGCGGTGTACAGCGCCGCGGCCCTGGCGGTGTCGTCGGTGCCGAGTGCGGCGATGCACAGTGTGAGGCTCGCGACGAGCACGCCCAGCCAGCCGACCGAGCAGACGACGTGGAGGATCAGCCAGACCTTGCGCACCAGCCGGGGTAGTGGCTGGATTCCCTGCGTCGAGATCTTCATGATCGCTCCCCGTCGTTCGGGGTCAGCCGGCCTCGCGGCTGACGCCGGCTTCGCGCTGCCGTTCAACCCACCATGGTGGTCCGGAGCGCTGACGAGCCCATGGAGGAACGCCACCGGCACGGACAAACCGGGCGTGCAGCAGGAAACTGCCCCACAGCACGAACATCGGCCCGGCCGGCCAGAAGAACGGCACGTCCATCGCGGCCCACCGGAGGATCAGCAGTACCGACACAACCACGGCCACGGCCGCGTGCACTCGAAGCCTGGTCGGGAACCGGTCGAACCGTCGCGCCGGCACGTCCGGCTTGTTCTCCGCCGGCAGGTCGGACACGAACTCGGCCAGCTCGTGCCGGAACTTGGTGGTGTAGATGCGTTCGAGGCGCTCATCGGCCTCCGCGATGGAAAGCCGCCCTTCGCCGGCGGCCTCGCTGACCAGCTTCGCGATGCGCTCCCGTTCGCCGTCCGAGGCCCGCACCGACTTCTCGATATCCTGTCGCTCGTTCATGGGTACCAATGTCGCCTTTTCCGCCGCGAAAATCGTCGGACACCGGACGGCACCTGGGGTACCACGTGTGGCTACGACTGAAGCCGGCGATCTGCGCCCCAGGTAGTACATGGTCAGGACAAGTACGCTTCGCCACGTGAGCACATATCGGACGTTCTCGTTCGGGGCACTGCCCCCGCTTGCGATCGTCGTGCCCATCGCGATCCTCCAGCTCGGGTTCACGTTCGGCGCGGCGGCCGGGCAGCGCCAGCTCGGTCACGTGAATGCGCTTACAGTCGTGCTGGTCCTGGCGTCGGCCGGGGCGCTCGCGTGGCGCCGCAGTCAGCCGCTCATGGTCATGATCGCGGTATACGCACTGCTCACGACCTACTTCGCGCTCAACTTCCCGTTCGGGCCGATCTTCATCAGCCTGGCCGTCGCGTTGTTCAACGCCGTGTCGTACGGCCGCCGGCTGCTCGCCTGGTCAGTCGGCTATGCCGGTGCCCTCGTGATGTTCACCGTCATGCTGCTGACCCGCGACGACTTCCACTTCGCCTGGCCGATGGCCGGCGCGATCTTCGCCTGGATCTCGCTGGTCATGGGCCTTGGCGAGCTGGCCAAGGCCCGCCGGGACCGGGCCGAGCAGGCCGCCGCCACACAGGCCGAGCAGGACAAACGGCAGGCGAGCGAGGAGCGGCTACGCATCGCGCGTGAGGTGCATGACGTGCTGGCGCACCACGTTTCGCTGATCAACGTGCAGTCCGGCGTGGCCCTGCACCTGATCGACTCGCAGCCGGAGCAGGTCCGTGAGGCGCTGACGGCGATCAAGCAGTCGTCGAAGGAGGTGCTGGTCGAGCTGCGCAACATCCTCGGGGTGCTGCGTGACGTCGACGGTGCGGCCCCTCGTCATCCGGTCGCCAGCCTCGACCAGCTGGACCGCCTGCTGGAGCGGATGGAGACGGCCGGACTGCCGGTGACGCTGGAGATCAAGGGCGAGCAGCGTCCGGTGCCGAAGGGCGTGGACGCGGCGGCGCTGCGGATCGTGCAGGAGTCGCTCACGAACACGTACCGCCACGCTGGCCCGACCTCGGCGACTGTCACACTCAGCTACCTGCCCGACGAGCTGCGGGTCCAGGTCGACGACGAGGGCCGGGGCACGGCGAGCGACAGCGTGGGCACCGGCAGCGGGCTGACCGGCATGCGGCAGCGGGCCGAGGCGTTGTCGGGGACCTTCGAGGCGGGCGCCAGGCCGGGTGGCGGATTCCGAGTGGTGGCGACATTTCCGACGGGTGGGGACGGGCGATGACGATTCGAGTGGCGCTGGCCGACGACCAGGCGCTGGTGCGGGCCGGTTTCCGCGCGTTGCTGAACGCGCAGGACGACGTCGAGGTCGTCGCCGAGGCCGCGGACGGCGACGAGGCGGTGCGGGTCGCGCGGGAACACAAGCCGGACGTGATCCTGATGGACATCCGCATGCCGGGTACCGACGGCCTCGCCGCGACCGCCACGATCTCGGCGGACCCCGCGCTCGCGGACGTGCACATCCTGATCCTGACCACCTTCGAAGAGGACGAGTACGTCTTCGAGGCCATTCGCGTCGGGGCAAGCGGTTTCCTCGTGAAGGACACCGAACCGGCCGAGCTGGTGCACGCCGTCCGGGTCGTCGCCCGCGGCGACGCGCTGCTGTCCCCCGGCGTGACCCGCCGCCTGATAGCGGAGTTCGCGACGAAGGCGAAGAAGGTCCAGTCCCCAACTACTCTCGACGTGTTGACCGAACGCGAGCGCGAGGTGGTCGCGCTGGTGGGCGAGGGCATGACGAACGACGAGATCGCAGCTCGCCTCGTGGTGAGCCCGGCGACGTCCAAGACCCACGTCTCCCGCGCGATGATCAAGTTGAACGCCCGCGACCGGGCACAACTGGTCGTGCTGGCCTACGAGTCGGGTCTCGTGCGCCCCGGCTGGGCGGAGTGATCTGCGAATGCCTGTGCAGCTGAACCACACGATCGTGCTGGCCAAGGACAACGAGGCAGCGGCCCGTTTCTACGTGGAGGTGCTCGGCCTGACGATCGCCGGGCGGCTCGGTCCGTTCGTGGCCGTGGCACTGGACAACGACGTGACGCTGGACTTCATGTCGGCCGGGGACAACCCCATTCCATCGCAGCACTACGCGTTCCTCGTGTCCGACAACGAATGGGACGAGATCTTCGCGCGAATCCAGGCGCGCGGGCTGGACTACTGGGCGGACCCGTTCCACCGGCACCCGGGCAGGACCAACACGGAATACGGTGGCCGAGGCGTGTACTTCGAGGACCTGGACGGTCACAGCCTGGAGATCATCACCACGGACTACGAGCTGCACTGACCGCTCATTTCGAGGCTTTCTTGAGTCGCTGTTGAGGATCACCACGGAATCTCGGTGCGTCCTCGTCGGGGAACCGCGACTGGAGGAAGCAGATGTCCGAGGCAGAGGCGTCCAGTCGGGGACGCCCGGCCGCGCAACAGCCCGACTGGGGCACTCCCGAACTCGTTGCCCAGGTACGCGACGAGCTCGCCGGACTGCCTGGGCTGGTCACCGAGCGCGACGTCATCGCGTTGCGGGCCGCGCTTGCCCAGGTGGCGGCCGGCCACGCCCAGATCCTGCAGGCCGGCGACTGCGCGGAGGACCCCGCCGAGTCCACGCCGGGGCACCTGGCCCGCAAGACCGGCCTCATCGACACACTGGCCGGCCTGATCAAGACCACCACCCGCAAGCCGGTCCTGCGGGTCGGCCGCATCGCCGGCCAGTACGCCAAACCTCGTTCCTCGGCAACCGAAGTCGTGGACGGCGTCGAGCTTCCCGTCTACCGAGGGCACATGGTCAACGAGCCGGAACCCGAGCTGGAAGCTCGCCGGCCCGACCCCAAGCGCATCCTCCTGGGCTACTGGGCCGCGAGCGAGGCCATGGAAGCGTTGCGTCCCACTCTGTTCGACGCTCCACTGTGGACGAGTCACGAAGCGCTCCTGCTGGACTACGAGGAGCCCATGCTCAGGACCGGCCCGGCCGGCATGATGCTGTCCTCGACACACTGGCCCTGGATCGGCGATCGCACCAGGCAGCCGGACGGCGCACATGTCGCCATGCTCGCCTCGGTCGTCAACCCGGTCGCCTGCAAGGTCGGCCCCCGCACCACGGTCGACGAACTGCTCGAGGTGGTCGACCGGCTGGACCCGCGACGTGAGCCCGGCCGGCTGACGTTGATCGCACGGATGGGCGCGGACCTGGTCGCCGATCTGCTGCCACCCCTCGTGCGTGCGGTCAGTGCCACCGGACGGCGCATGATCTGGCTCTGCGACCCGATGCACGGCAACACCATCACCGTCGGCCGGCGCAAGACCCGGTTGCTGGACACCATGATCCGCGAGGTCGAGCTGTTCCAGGCGGTGGTCGGCGCGGCCGGCGGCGTCGCGGGCGGCCTGCATCTCGAGATCACGCCGAGCCAGGTCGTCGAGTGCGTCAACGATCTGTCCGAAGTGGACGAGATGGATTACGCCACGTTCTGCGACCCGCGGCTCAACCCGCATCAGGCCATGGCGGTCGCGTCCGTGTGGCGAGGGGGAATCCGATGACGTATCCCGAGATGAGCGACCGGGTTGCGCTGGTGACCGGCGCGGCAGGCGGCATGGGTTCGGTGATCGCCGCCTGCCTCGGCGCGAACGGCGTGCGAGTGGCGCTGGTCGACGTGAACGCCGACCGCCTGCGTCTCGTCGCGAAGGACCTCGCCAACGTTGGCGTCACCGCCGAGCCGTTCCCGGCCGACATCCGCTCCAGCGCGGAGGTCGATGATGTGGTGACACAGGCGGAAAAGCGCCTGGGCCCCATCGACTACCTGGTCAACGCGGCCGGCGTGCTCCGGGTGGGCGAGGCCCGCGAACTGACGGACGACGACTGGGCGCTCACGTTCGACGTGAACACCACCGGCACGTTCTACATGACCCGCGCGGTCGTGAACCGCATGGCCGATCGCGGCCAGGGCGCCGTGGTCACGGTGGCGTCCAACGCGGCCGGCACCCCACGCACCGGCATGGCCGCGTATGCCGCGTCGAAGGCCGCGACGACTATGTTCACGAAGGTTCTCGGGTTGGAGGTGGCCCAGCTGGGCGTCCGCTGCAACATCGTCGCGCCCGGCTCGACCGAGACCGAGATGTTGAGTTCACTGTGGACGGATCGCGACTGGCGCAGGCCGTCCATCGACGGGGTGGCCGAGCAGTTCCGAGTCGGCATCCCGCTGGGCAAGATCGCGCAGCCGGCCGACGTCGCCGATGCCGTGCTGTTCCTGCTGTCCGACCACGCCGGCCACATCACCATGCATGAGCTGACCGTCGACGGCGGCGCCACGCTAGGCCACTAGGAGACCGCCATGCCGGGAATCCCCGAGATAGTGCCGTACTCGATGCCGTCCGACCTGCCGACGAACATCGCGCAGTGGACCGTGGACCCATCCCGAGCCGTGCTGCTGGTCCACGACATGCAGCGGTTCTTCCTGCGCCCGTTCGCCGGCCGCCCGCCCGTGACCGACCTGATCGCGAACGCCGCCCGCCTGCGGTGGACCGCCGCCGAGCTGGGCATTCCGGTCGCGTACACAGCGCAGCCCGGCGGCATGACCACGTCGCAACGGGGGCTGTTGAAGGACTTCTGGGGTCCGGGCATGACTCCGACGCCGTCAGACCGCGAGGTGGTCGAACAGGTCGCCCCCGCGGCCAGCGACTGGCTGCTGACGAAGTGGCGGTACAGCGCGTTCTTCAACACCGAGCTGCGTGCGCTGATGTGGCGGTCGGGCCGCGACCAGCTGGTGATCTGCGGGGTGTACGCGCATGTCGGCGTGCTGATGTCGGCGGTGGAGGCGTTCACGTACGACATCCAGCCCTTCCTGGTGGCCGACGCCATCGCCGACTTCTCCGAGGCGGAACACCGCCTCGCACTGGACTACGCGGCCGGCCGGTGCGCCGTCGTGACAACGACCGACGACGTACTGGCACAACTTCCCATCACGGAGGCGGCATGACCCTGCTCGACAAGGTCCTGGTCCCGTCACCGCCGCCGTTCGCGCTACTACACAGAGGCGACGGCGTAGATGTGCTACTGGGCAACGTGTCCGAAGTGGACACGTTGGCCGGCCTGCCACTGAGATCGACAGGTGTGGGCCATGACGTACTGGCCTTGGTGCCCTATCGACAAATCACCGAACGCGGCTACATGGCCGCCGACGACGACACGCCGCTGCTGACGATGTCGATCACCGAGCAGGACACGGTGTCGCCACGAGAAGCGCTGCAACGCATCCCGGACGTCTCCATCACCTTGGCCGACGGCACGTTCGACATCGACGACGAGGAATACGCCGACATAGTCCGGCGAGTTATCGCCGACGAGATCGGCCAGGGCAAGGGCGCCAACTTCGTCATCAAACGGTCATTCACGGCGGACATCACCGGCTACACCCCGGCAGCGGCACTGACACTGTTCCGCCGCCTGCTGGCTGGCGAGTCAGGCGCCTACTGGACGTTCATCATCCATACAGGACAGAGAACACTGGTGGGCGCGAGCCCGGAACGCCACGTGAGCATGCATGACGGTGTGGCGGTGATGAACCCGATCAGCGGCACCTACCGCTACCCGTCGACCGGCCCAACCCTGCCCGACGTGATCGACTTCCTGGCCGACCCCAAGGAAACCGACGAGCTACTCATGGTCGTCGACGAAGAACTCAAGATGATGTCCCGCGTGTGCGCCAACGCACGGGTGCTGGGCCCGTACCTGAAGGAGATGTCGCGGCTGGCGCACACGGAGTATCTGATCGAGGGCAGAACCACCGCCGACGTCCGCGACATCCTGCGAGAGACCCTGTTCGCTCCCACGGTGACGGGCAGCCCGCTGGAGAGCGCGAGCCGGGTGATCGCCGCCTACGAGCCGCAGGGGCGCGGCTACTACAGCGGCGTTGCTGCCCTGATCGGCTGGGACTCGGCCGGCGCCAGGACGCTCGACTCGGCCATCCTGATCCGCACAGCGGACATCTCGCCGACAGGCCAGGTCCGCATCGGCGTGGGCGCCACGCTGGTCCGACACTCCAATCCACTGGCCGAGGTGGCGGAAACCCGCGCGAAGGCGGCCGGGGTGCTGGCAGCCCTGACCGCTCCGGCCGGCTTTGGAACCCACCCGGAAGTCGTCCGAGCACTGAAGTCCCGTAACCACACGCTCGCCCGCTTCTGGCTGACCCCGTCAAGCACACCGGACTCAGCGCTGATGGGCCGCCGAGTGCTGGTGGTGGACGCGGAAGACACGTTCACCGCGATGCTGGCCCACCAACTCCGCTCCCTGGGCTTGACGGTAACGGTCCACCGCTTCGACGAGCAGTACACAGTGGACCCTTATGATCTGGTGGTGATGGGCCCAGGCCCCGGCGACCCCCGCGACCTGACGGACCCGAAGATCGCCCACCTACGAAGGGCGCTGCGCGACCTACTCACGTCGGGCCAACCGTTCCTGGCGGTGTGCCTGAGCCATCAGGTGCTGAGTTCCTTGCTGGGCCTGGAACTGATCCGCCGCACAGAGCCGAACCAGGGTGTGCAGAAGGAGATCAACCTGTTCGGCCGTACAGCAAGGGTTGGCTTCTACAACACCTTCGCCAGCCGCAGCGACGCCCCAACCACCCAGTGCGTAGGCCTACCAGAGATAGAAGTCAGCCGCGACGAAGAGACAGGCCAGGTACACGCCCTACGCTCGAACGGCTTCCGCTCCCTGCAGTTCCACCCAGAGTCGGTCCTGAGCCCCGACGGTCTATCCATACTGAGGGACATGATGAAGGAACTACTGGTGGCCGAACCGGTAGCGGCCTCGGCCTCGTAGCCATATCAGGACGCCGACCGCGCCTCCCAGGCGGCCTGCTCCTGAGCAGCCAGGGCATCCATCTGGGCGAGCACAGCCGCGCCCTTCGTCACAAAGTCCCGCAGCGCCGCCAAAGAGAAAGTGAGCTCATGCTCATGCGGTGACTGGCCGAAGATCATGCAGCCCTCGTCGCTCCCCGCCGCCGTAGCCCGGAGCGGACACCCATCGCCAATCGTGACCCATGACCCGCCGCTTATCGTCTCCACTGGTCGTCTCCTCACCTGACCTGGGCTGCCTCTTCACGCGATATCGCACGACAGCCGTCGCTGACGCATGCGATTCGCGTAGTGCCTCCGGCGCGGCGTAGTGATGGAGCCAGCCAGCAGATTTCTGTCGAGATACGAGCAATCTCACGGTAACATTTCATCGAGCAACGCATCCTGGCCCGTTCGGGTGAATCGCCGGGATGTTGCGAAATTTCCATCTAGCGTGGAAGAGCGCGCGGTCGTATCGACGCGACATGGGAAGTTGATCGAGATGCAGAATCCCACGGTGCTGCAACTCCTGCTCGGCAGGGAACTCAGACGCCTCCGCGAGGCGAGGGGTTGGACGCTGTCCGAAGCCGTAGAGGTACTCGGAAACCAGGCAACGAAACTGTCACGACTAGAGAACGGGCAATCCAGCGTCCGTCCGCTGGACGTCCGCATCCTGTGCGAGGCCCTCGGCGCCACGGCCGAGGAGACCGCCTGGGCGGTCGAGACGGCAAAACACTGCAACCAGCGCGGCCGATGGGGAGGCCATAAGTCGATCTATCGAAAGTATTTCCGGATGGCGGTGGACCTGGAACAGGACGCCACGGTCATCAACAATTACCAGGCCGAGATCGTTACCGGGTTGCTGCAGACCGAGGACTACGCACGCGTGGTGCTCACGGCTTTGAACGGGCCGTATTCTCACGAGACTGTCGAAATGGGAGTCAAGGCACGCCTTGAACGGCAGCAGGTGCTGACCAAACCGGACCCTCCGCAGGCCAACTTCGTCATGTCCGAATCGGCCGTGGTCCGTCAGGTCGGGGACAACTCGGTCATGTGCGACCAACTCGAGCACATCATCGAGGTGGCCAAGCGGCCGAACGTCCACGTGCGGGTGCTGCCGTTCAAGGCTCGTACGTTCACGCCCGAGGTCGTGTTCCCGTTCCAGATGTTCCGCATCCAGTCTCCTGGCAAGGCCAGACCACTGGAGGTCGTCTACGACGAGTACTACGACGACGGCCGCTACCGCGACGACGACGAGTCGGTCACCACGTACGGCAATCTCTGGCAACGGCTCGTCGGGGCAGCTCTGGATCCGGCGCAGTCCACGGAGATGCTGCTCGGGCTACTCCGCGACCGCCGTCAGAACTGAACCTCGGGGTAACACGGGGATGGG
>Ga0307512_10004042_pt1 | contig 16340 bp, 16 predicted proteins | sample 14_EM_MG_FD_200267 | JGI IMG/M metagenome (GOLD analysis project Ga0307512, IMG submission 200267) | Populus trichocarpa ectomycorrhiza microbial communities from riparian zone in the Pacific Northwest, United States - 14_EM | ecosystem: Host-associated > Plants > Roots > Unclassified | place...
ATGGCCACCGCGGGAAAGATCTGCAGAATCCAGACACCGCCGAGCAGTTGGAGATTGATGGCGTCCTGGTCGCGCAGCCCGAACACGAAGGCGACCGCTCCCACCTTCGCGGTGAGCGACACCGCCCTGGCGATCCGTACCTGCCGTTTGGGCGTGGCCGTCGGGTTGACGTATTCGACGTACACATTGCGTACGAAGCTGGTCGCGGCCGCGATCGACATCACGGCCGCCGGCACCAGCGCTCCCACGGTGATCGCGGCGAACACCAGCCCGGCCAGCGGCGCCGGCATCAGCCGGTCCACGAGCATCGGCACGGCGGCCTCGGCGCCGCCCCTGGGTGCCCGCACCCCTGCCGCGAGGGCCGCGATGCCGAGGAAGCCGAAGAGGGCGAGCAGCCCTGTCCAGGCGGGCAGCGCCACGGAGACCTTGCGCAGGGTGCGCGGACCGTCGGCTGCGAAACCGGCGGTGAGCACATGCGGGTACATCAGCAGGGCCAGTGCGGATCCCAGCGCGAGCGTGGCGTAGGCGGGCTGCTGCTGGGGCGACAGCAGCAGGGCGGAGTGGGCCGCGTCCGTGCCGCCGAGCCGTCGCGCCGCGCCGTCGAAGACCGCTCCGGGTCCGCCGAGCCGTTCCAGGACCAGCCAGCACACGGCGGTGAGCGAGACGAAGACCGCGGCGGCCTTGAGCGCCGAGATGACCGTGGGCGCCCGCAGCCCGTGCCGGTAGGTGGCCACCGCGAGACCCGCGAACAGCGCCACCATCACCAGGTCCCCGGCCAGGCCCCGCGGATAGACGCCCCCGGCCGTCAACACCGCCCGTATGCCGAGCAGTTGCAGTGCCAGATACGGCATCGTGGCGAGGATCCCGGTCAGCGCGACGACCAGCGCCAGCAGCGGGGACCCGTAGCGGCCGCGAACGAAGTCGGCAGCGGTGACGTAGCCGTGCCGGCGGGCCACGGTCCACAGGCGGCTCAGCAGCACGAAGGCGAGCGGGCAGACGATCACCGTGTACGGCACGGCGAAGAAGGCGGGCGCCCCGTTGCCGTAGGCGAGTCCCGGTACGGCGGTGAAGGTGTACGCGGTGAAGATCGTGCCGCCCAGCAGCAGCCAGGTCCACACGGGGCCCAGACTCCGGTCGGCCAGCGCCCAGCCCTCCAGGGACGGCAGCCGGTCGCTGGGGTGCAGGCGCCGTGCGGTGACGGCAAGCAGCGACGCTCCGCCGATCACGGCGAGGAACGTCGCTGTCATGGCGCCATCGGCCATGCGTCACCGTCCTTGGTGTGTGCCCTCGCGGGAGAGTTGCGCGGGCAGCCCGTCCGGAGGACAGGGAACCGGCGGGAAATTTCCTGGACATTCGCTGTCAACCGGTCCCGGCGGGAGCGCAACTCTTGCACAGACCGACAGCGAGCGGGAGAGGAGCGCAGGTCATGGCACGGACCGGTCATCACCGGCTACGGCGCGTCGCGATCGCCGTACTGCTTCTCGCGCCCGCCGCAGGCCTGCTGTGGGTTCCCTGGTACGCCGGTGCGAGTCCGTGGCTGGCCGGGACGCCGTTCTTCTACTGGTACCAGCTGGCCTGGGTGCCGGGGTGCGGCCTGTGCCTGCTCGCCGCGTACGCGCTGACAGACCGCCATCGCTGATCCGCAGTCCCCACTTTCCCCGTTGAGAACCACCCGTTGAGACAGACCCGTTGAGACACACCCGTTGAGGTGAGGAGCCGCCATGCCTGCATCCGCCGTTCAGACACCGGACAAGACCGAAAACTCACGTAAGTCCCCACGGTCGATCCTGCTCTGGGCCACTGTCTCCGTGCTCGGCGCGGTCGCCTGGGGCGTCCTCGCGCTCGCCCGGGGCGAGAAGATCTCCGCGGTCTGGCTGGTGGTCGCCGCGCTCGGTTCGTATGCGATCGCCTACCGCTTCTATTCGCGCTTCCTCGTCCGCCGCGTCCTGCAACCGGACGACCGCCGGGCCACCCCCGCGGAACGCCTGGAGGACGGTGTCGACTTTCAGCCCACCGACCGCCGGGTGCTGCTGGGGCACCACTTCGCCGCGATCGCGGGTGCCGGACCGCTGGTGGGACCGGTCCTCGCCGCGCAGATGGGGTATCTGCCCGGCACGTTGTGGATCGTGGCCGGGGTGATCTTCGGCGGGGCGGTGCAGGACATGGTGGTGCTGTTCCTGTCCATGCGGCGGGACGGAAAGTCACTCGGGCAGATGGCCCGCGACGAGATCGGCCGGGCGGGCGGGGCCGCGGCCCTGATCGCCGTGTTCGCCATCATGATCATCCTGCTGGGCGTGCTCGCCCTGGTCGTCGTCAACGCGCTCGCGCACTCCCCCTGGGGCACCTTCTCCGTGGCGATGACCATCCCCATCGCCGTGTTCATGGGTGTCTGGATGCACCGCGTACGGCCCGGCCGGGTCGTCGAGGCCAGCCTCATCGGAGTGGCGCTGCTGCTGCTCGCGATCGCCGGGGGCAGCTGGATCCAGAACTCCTCGCTCGCCGACGTCTTCATCCTGAGCCCGACGACGCTCGTGTTCTGTCTGGCCGGATACGGCTTCGTCGCCTCCGTCCTGCCGGTGTGGATGCTGCTCGCGCCGCGCGACTATCTCTCCACCTTCATGAAGATCGGCACCATCGCCCTGCTCGCGGTGGGCGTCGTGGTCGCGGCCCCGGTGCTGCACGCCGACGCCGTCAGCAAGTTCGCCTCGTCCGGCGCCGGGCCGGTGTTCGCCGGATCACTGTTCCCCTTCCTCTTCATCACCATCGCCTGCGGCGCCCTGTCCGGCTTCCACGCCCTGGTCGCCTCGGGCACGACTCCGAAACTGATCCAGAAGGAGTCCCAGGTCCGGATGATCGGCTACGGCGCCATGCTGATGGAGTCGTTCGTCGCGATCATGGCGCTGATCGCCGCGGCCACCCTGGAACCGGGTCTGTACTACGCGATGAACGCGCCCGCCGGACTCCTCGGTACGACGGCCGGGTCGGCGTCCCACGCCGTTGCCGGCCTCGGTTTCACCATCACGCCCGACCAGCTGACGCACGCGGCGAAGGCCGTCGAGGAACAGACCCTGATCGCCCGCTCCGGCGGGGCGCCGACCCTGGCCGTCGGCATGTCGGAGATCTTCTCGGGCGTCTTCGGCGGCACTGCGCTCAAGGCCTTCTGGTACCACTTCGCGATCATGTTCGAGGCGCTGTTCATCCTCACCACCGTCGACGCGGGCACCCGGGTCGGCCGCTTCATGCTCCAGGACATGCTCGGCAACGTCTTCAAGCCGCTCGGCCGGGTCAACTGGAAGCCGGGCAGCTGGCTCTGCAGCGGTCTGGTCGTGGCGGCGTGGGGCTACTTCCTCTACACCGGCGCCACAGACCCGCTCGGCGGAATCAACCAGCTGTTTCCGCTCTTCGGTATCGCCAACCAGCTCCTCGCCGCCATCGCCCTCACCGTGTGCACCACGGTCCTGATCAAATCCGGGCGGCTGCGCTGGGCCTGGGTCACCGCCGTCCCGCTCACCTGGGTGGTCGCGGTCACCTTCACCGCCGGCTGGCAGAAGATATTCTCCGCAGACCCCAAGGTCGGCTTCTTCGCCCAGCGGGCGCGCTACGCCGACGCGCTCGACGGCGGCCAGGTCCTGCCGCCCGCCAAGAGCCCCGCCGACATGCACACCGTGGTCACCAACTCCACCGTCGACGGTGTCCTGATCGCCCTGTTCCTGCTGCTGGTCGTCGTGGTGATCGTCAACGCGGCGGTGGTGTGCGTGCGGGCCGTACGGTCTCCGCTTCCGCCGGCGACGACCGAGGCACCGTACGTCGAGTCCCGTATCGGCCTGCCCGAGGAGGCCGGCGAACCGCTGGTGGGGGCAGGCTCATGAACGCCAGGGTCTGGGCTCGGACGGTGCGCTGGTATCTGCGTGAGCTGACCGGGGAGGCGGAGTACGACCGCTACTGCGAGCGGCACCGACGCCACCATCCGCTCGCGCCGGTCCCCACTCGCCGGGAGTTCCAAGTGCTGCGCGCCCTGCACCGGGAGGAGCACCCGGGCAGTCGCTGCTGCTGACGCCTCCGGAACACACACCGCGGGGTGGGTGCACCTCCCAGCGTGACGCCGCGCCCGCCCCGCGCAGACACTCGGTTCATGAGCGGTCCGTACCGAGGTACTGCTCCGCCAGCCGCTTCGGGGCCCGCAAGAGCCACGCCTCCACGATCAGTTCCTTGAGCTCGGCGAGGGCGATCCGCTCCAGGCGCACCAGAACCGCCGGGTAGCCGTCGAAGTGCGGGGTGGTGAAGAAGACGCCGGGATCGGAGGCCAGCAGCGCCTCCTTCACACCGACATCCGCGACCCGGACACCGAGGATCGGCCCGTCCGGTGCCACGTCACCGAGCGCCTCGTAATCCGTGCGCCGGAGCGGCCGCTCCCAGACGAACAGCTTGTCCCTGACCCGCCACTGCGGGAGCTCCCGGGAGATCCGTTCGCTGGTTTCGGGGAGGGCAAGCGCGAGTCGGCGGACGTCGTCCCAGGTGGCCACCCGTCGACCGTAAGCGAGGACACTCCTGGCCTCAACCGTCGAACCGGGCACGAGCGCTTCGGCCCGGGGTGCTCAGAAGTGGGTGGCGATCCCGAAGGCGCGGCGCAGGTGTGCCATGTCGTGCCGGTCACGTTCCGATGGCTCATAGCCCTGGTGGAAGAAGACCTGTTGTGCGGCGGACAGACACGGGACTGCCGTGCCCTTGATGGTGCCCGAAACAAAGCATGCGGAGGGATAGTGGAAGGGATGCTCCGGTTCGGGTGATGCCTGCTCTGCGGATCCGTCGTCGGCGAAGGTCAGTGGATGGAGGTCGATCTCCCGTCCGCCGGGGTCGGTGACGACGAACCTGACAGGACGCCGGTCGAGACTCTCCACGAAACCGCTCTCGGCGAGCGCCGCGATGACGGCCGCCTCCTGGTCCTGCCTGTGCATCAGGTCCAGGTCACGGTGGTCCCGGGTCTGCGATCCGAGCAGAGCGTCGATCCCCCAGCCGCCGCCGATCCAGACGTCCGCATCGGCCCGTCGCAGCAGGTCCAGGACGGACAGCACGTCTTCAGCCGTCATCATTCGAATCAGGTTAGAAGCGATCACCGCCGTGCCAAGCCCGTCCGTGAACATGATTGGCTGGTGCCGGCCACCGCAGGCCGATACACAGGAGGACGCCGCAGCCATGAGCAATGCCTACGCCTACGAGTACAAGGTCGTCAGTTTCAGGGAGTCGCTGATCGGTGACGCACTGGACAGCGACAAGCTGGAGAAGGTCCTCAACAAGCATGCCGCGGACGGTTGGGGCCTCAAGGCGATCACTGCCGCCGATGTCAAGGGCCGCATAGGCCCCGGAGCCGTCGAGGGCCTGCTCCTCACCTTCGAACGGCCCCGCGCCTGACGCCGCACCACCGCTTTCACAGCTTTCAGTGACGGGTCCGCGCAGTGCGCGGACCCGTCGCTGTGTCAGCCGCGCAAGGTCGTCACCTCCAAGGCCGGATCGGCCGCGATCTCGCTTTCCGTGAAGCGTTCGGTGACCCACTGCTTGCGGGAGAACAGGCGCGTCTGGTCCGTGTAGTGGGGTGAGGCCGGGTTCGCCGACTGGCCGTAGGTGAGGAGGGTGTGGGTGCGGGGGCCGTCGGGGGTCAGTTCGACGGCCATCAGGAAGCTGGTGCCGAACGCGCCCGCGGTCGGGGTGCCGGTGCCCGCGTCGGGGCCCGCCTCCACGACGTTGAAGCAGCCCTTGTCACCGGTGCAGCCGGGCAGCGGGATGCCGGCCCATTTCTGTACGGCGCCGAGTTCGGTGTCGACCGGGAGGCCACGGGTGGCGAAGTCCTGGACGGCGTCGGCCAGAGCGCGCTGGACGCGTACGTCGTCGCCCTTGATGCCGCGCGGTGTGGTGAGGGGCTGGGCCGGGTCGTAGGGGACGCGGCGCCAGGTGTCCGGGGGTCCGGCCCCGAGGAGGTGGTCGAAGAAGGTGATCCAGAGCGCGGCGCCTCGGCTGTCGGTGTCGGCTCGGGTGTCCCAGCGGGCGAGGGCCGCGCAGGCCTGCCGTACGTCGATCTCCTTGCCGTCCGTGGCCGTCAGGCGTGGCTTGGCACGGCACATGTCGACGACGTCGTCGCGACCGGTCTCGGCGGACAGGACGCGGTTGCTCGTCATTGACGCGCGCAGGGTGCGCAGGGTGAAGCCCGGGGCGCCCAGCCCGTCCGTGCCGTCCGCGCGTTCCGCGATCATGCGGAGGCCGAGCTGGGGGCGCTGGCTGAGGCGGGGCTCGGTGTCGTAGGCGCCCGGGAAGCCGGTGAGGGGGGCTTCGGGGTTGGTGTACTGCGGTCCGTTGTTGGAATTGGCGACGTAGTCGGTGCGGCTCAGTTCGGGCTGGTGGGACGGGCCGTAGATGCCCGGCACGAGCGCGTCGGGGTCGTTGCCCCAGGCGCAGGCCGTCGTGGAGCCGTCCAGGGCGTCGGGTTCCTCTTCGCCGCCGGGGACGGCGCAGCGCTTCAGCTGTTCGTCGGTGAGGTGCGGGACGACCGAGGAGTCGGTGAAGTACGTGCCGCCGCCGGTGTCGGCCGCGAGGGTGTAGGTCCAGGGGATGCCCTGGTAGGTGTCCTGGGCGGTGCGCAGCTCGCGGAGGTTGCGGGCCTTGCCCATGGCGAGCCATTCGTTCATGGAGCGCAGGTTGTCGGCGTTGGCGTCGCGGACGGCGTAGGCGGTTTTCGTGGTCCAGGCGGAGGACAGGACCGGGCCGAAGCGTGAGGTGTACAGGGTGCGGTCGACGGTCGACAGGTCGCCGTTCTTGTCGCGGACGGTGACCGGGACCGTGCGGCGTTTCATGTGCTCGGTCTTCCCGTCGACCAGGTAACTCGTGGGGTCGCCGGGTGCGAGCTTCAGCGCGTAGAAGGAGGCGTGCTGGGCGTCGCTCGCGGTGTGCGTCCAGGCGAGGTTCCGGTTGTGCCCGATCAGGACCAGGGGGGTGCCGTACAGGCCTGCGCCGGACACGTCCAGGGTGCCCGGGATGGTCAACTGCACTTGGTAGAAGCGGAAGTTGCCGCTGGCCCAGGGAAGGTGCGGGTTGGCGAGGACCATCGCGTTGCCGCTGCGGGTGGCGTCCCGGCCGAGCGCCCAGCCGTTGCTGCCGAAGTCGGCCGCGGCGGCGCCCTGCCCGCCCGCGCCGAAGGACGCCGCGACCTTGTGACCGGAGGCCGCAGCGGCCGTGCCGGCCGCCGGAGGCTTCGCGTTGCCGATGTCCGGCGCCAGCGGCACCACCCCCGTCGCCCCGTTGACGTCGTACGCGATGCTCCACAGGTCGAGCGCGGTGACCGGCCGCACCCAGGGCTTGCCCTTGCAGCGCGGATCCGGCAGCTTGCCGACGCCCGTGTCCCGCAGATAGCGGTTGTACCCGGCGGCGTACCCCTCGACCATCCGGCGCAGTTCGGCCGTCGGCCCCAACGGCGCCTTCCGGTCGAGCAGTTGCCGGACGGTGCCCGCGCGCAGTTGCCCCCGGTAGTAGGTGTCGCCGGCCAGGTTGGCGCCCTCGCCCGGTTCCCCGTCGGAACCGAAGAAACGGGATCGCTCGCCCCTCAGGGTCACCACCTGGTCGGCGAGTTCGCAGACGTTGTCCTGCGCGAAGGCATAGCCGTAGCCGTATCCGAGTCCGTCGAAGTCCTGCGCCAGGATGTGCGGGATTCCGTACTCGGTCCGGCGGATCTGAGCCGAGTGGCCGCCTTCGGCCACTGTCCGGCCGTCCGGTCCCGTCGCGGCGGACGAGGGCGCGGGAAGCAGGGCCACAGTGGCCGAAGTGAGGCAAAGGGCGGCCGTGATGGCAGCCAACCGGTGTGACAGGGAACTCTTCTGACGTGTTGTCAGCGTTCTCGTTTCACCCATGGCTGCCACCCTTCAGGGTGGGCCACGGGGCGGCATCCGGCTCGCGGCGGATTTCCGAACCGTGTGTCAGCCCGGGGATGTACACCTTTGGGCTTTCCCGGCCGTCGTCCACGCTGTTCGTGGCGTCACAGCACCCGGGCAGTACCGCAGGAGCCGACAGGCCGGCCGACCGAAGAACCGGCCATCACCCCGGCCGGCGCGGAGCCGTGGTCGAACTGCGTACCACCAGCCGGGAACCGACGCGGATGAGCCGGCCGGCACTCTCCGGGCCGGGGCCACCGTTGTCGGGTCGGCTGTCGATGCGGCGCAACAGTTGCTCCGCGGCGAGCTCGCCGAGATCGCGGGCGCCGTTGTCGACAACGGTGATCGGCGGGTGCCAGTACGGAAACCAGGGCGCCTCCTCGTGGCACACGAGAGAGAGCTGCTCCGGCACCCGGACCCCGAGCTGCACCAGGGCTCCGAGCAATCCGAATGTCGCTTCGTGGTTGGCGCTGTACAGCGCGGTGGGCGGGTTGTCCGCGGCCATCAGCCGCATGGCCGCCTCCGCACCGAACGGCACGGTGAACGGACCACGCGCGCACAGGGCGGGATCCGGTTCGAGTCCGGCAGTGGCCAGGGCCGCGGCGAATCCCGCGTAACGGTCGCGTCCGGAGTCGACGCCCGGCGGGCCACCGATGAAGGCGATGCTCCGGTGCCCGAGGTCGAGCAGATGACGGACGGCCAGTTCGGCGCCGTCCCGGTCGGCGGCCATGACGGAGTCGCCAGGGGCGCCGTCGGGTGTGCGCATCAGGTTGACCACGGGGATGCCGGCCGCGCTCACCTGCCGGACCATCGCGGTGTTGTCGCCGGTGCCCACGATGATCAGGCCGTCGACGCGGTGGTCCAACAGCATGTCCAGGTAACGGCGTTCGCGCACCGGGTCGGAGTCGGTGACGCACAGCAGCACTTGGTAGCCGCGTTCGTCCAGTCGTTGCTGGAGCACCTCGGTGATGAGGTGGAACGAAGCGTTCACCAGGTTGGTGATCACCAGCCCGACGAGATTGCTGCGCCTGGTGCGCAGTCCGCTGGCGATCCGGTTGGGGCGGTAGCCGAGGCGTTCCGCCGCGGACTGCACCGCCCGCCGGGTCTGGGCACTGACCCGGCTCGAGCCGCTCAGCACCCTTGAGGCCGTGCTCTTGGAGACCCCTGCCGCCTCGGCCACCTCGTCCAAGGTGACGGCCACCGGCCCACCCCCGATCATGAAATCGATCCCATACAGCTCTTCTCATGCTCTGAGCCGTGATCGCCATCATGTCAGACGCGGTCGAGTCGGTGGCGTAAACAATACGTTTCGCCAGCCATTTCCAGCCAGAACGAGGTTGACCGTCGACTCGGGCCAGTGTCACGGTGCTGTGGAATCGATCCCACAGAGTGGTCCCACAAGGTGACGTCCTGAGGGGACAGACACTCGATCGGAGCTCACCATGAACACTTCCGGTGCCGTGCCCTGGCGCGGCTACTGGCCGGCCGCACCCACCCCCTTCGCCGCCGACGGCTCCCTCGACGAGGACGCCTGGCGCGCACTGCTCGGGCTGTACGCCGACCACGGCGTGCACGGGGTCCTGGTGAACGGCACGACCGGCGAGTGGTTCTCCCAGACTCCCGAGGAGCGCCGGCGGGTCGCCGAGATCGCGGTCACGGAACTCTCCGGACAGATACCGGTGGTGATCGGCTGCGGCGCGTACACCGCGGCCGAGTCCGCGCGCTACGGCGAACACGCCCGCTCCATCGGCGCGGACGGCATCCTCACCACCCCGCCGCCCTACGTCCACCCCAGCCAGGAGGAGATCCACGCCTTCTACGCCACCCTGGCCCGGGCGGTCGACCTGCCGCTCATGGTCTACAACTGGCCTCGCGGCACCGCCGTCGACATCACCGTCGACACCCTGGCCAGGCTGGCCGAACTGGACACCGTGGTGGCCGTCAAGGACAGCTCCGGCGACGAACTGAAGGTCGCGGACACCTGCGCCGCCCTGGCCGGGAAGGTCCAGGTCTTCGGCCGCTTCATCCACCGCCGGGGCATGGCCGTCATGGCCGAGTTCGGCGGCGCCGGAAACATCGACGGCGGCGGCCTCGGCGCCCCCTTCGCCGTCCCCTTCTACGAGGCCTACTGGGCCGGTGACCTCGACCGGGCCCGGGAATGGTCCGCACGCTACGAACGGCTTGTGAACCTGCTCGTCAACGACGACTACAGCTCACGGTTCGCCTCACCCACCTCGCAGCTCAAAGCCGCCATGCGGCTGCTCGGGCAGCCCGGGGGGCACGTACGCCCCCCGCTGCTCCCCCTGGAGGACCCGTCCGCGCTGCTCGGCCTGTCCGAGGCGCTCGACGAGGCCGGGCTGCAGCCCTGTTCCACCAGCACCGGAAAAAGGTGAACCGACCGTGCGCAGACTTCTCATCGCGGCCTCCTCCGCCGCCCTGCTTGTGACGGTGGCGGCCTGCGGCAGCGAGGACTCGTCCTCGTCGCCCGCCGCTGCCGCGTCCCCGACCGGCTGCACGCCCAAAGTGGGCAAGGCGGACCTGGTCAAGGCGGGCACGCTGACGATATCGACCAACGCGACCCTGCCGCCCATGCAGTACCTCGACGCCTCCAACAAGATCGTCGGCATGCGGGTGGACCTCGGCGACGAGATAGCCAAACTCCTCTGCCTGACCCCGAAGTTCGTCAACATCCCCTTCGACGCGCAGATCCCCGGCGTCCAGTCGGGCCGCTGGGACATGATCGACACCGGCATGTTCTACACACCGGAGCGCGCCAAGACCGTCAAGCTCGTCCCGTACGAGATCCAGGGCGTCTCCGTCTCCGTCGCCAAGGGCAACCCGAAGAAGATCACCTCCGAGGACGACCTGTCCGGCAGGACCATCGCCGTGGAGGCCCCGGGCTACGAGTTCGACACCCTCACCGCGCTCAACAAGAAACTCAAGGCCGCCGGCAAGAAGCAGGTCACCGTCCGCACCTTCACCACCACCGCCGACGCCTACCAGGCACTGTCCGCGGGCCAGGTCGAAGGCGTGGCCATCGTCGAGTCGGTCACCAGCTACTACCAGAAGGACGGCCGCTTCGAGACAGCGGTCAAGGGCATGAACCCCGCCCCGCTCGCGCTCGGCTTCGGCAAGCAGAAGCCCGCCGACGCGGTCGCGGATGCCCTCAACACCCTGCGCGGCAGCGGCTACTTGACCAAGTTGTTCAAGAAATACGGCGTCACGGCCTACACCGGCGACCTCAAGGTGACCACCGGCGCGATCAGCGCGAAGTAACCAGCGAAGGGCGAGAGCCATGTGGTCCTGGGATGCCTTCATCTCGTTCCTCAGTAATCCCCAGCTCATCCAAGGAGCCTGGACGACGATCTGGCTGACCACGGTCAGCATGGCGCTCGCCCTTCCGCTCGCCGTGCTCGTGGCGCTCGGCAGAGCGTCCCGGTTCGGGCCGGTCCGGCTGGTCACGGGCTTCTACGTCTGGCTGATGCGCGGCACCCCCCTGCTGGTCCAACTGGTCATCATCTACACCGGGTTGCCTCAGCTGGGCCTGCGCCTCGGCGTGATCAGTGCGGCACTGACCGGCCTGGTCCTCAATGAGGCGGCGTACCTCTCGGAGATCGTCCGCGCCGGGGTCCTGTCGGTCCCGCGCGGCCAGTCCGAGGCCGCCCGCGCGCTCGGCATGCCGCCCTGGAAGGTGTTCCGGGTGGTGGTCATGCCGCAGGCACTGCGGGTGATGGTCCCGCCGCTCGGCAACAGCTTCAACGGCCTGCTCAAGACGACCACGCTCGTCTCGGTGATCTCCGTCGAAGAGCTGCTGCGCCGCACCCAGTTCGCCGTCCAGACCAACTTCCGCGTCCTGGAGGGCCTCACCGCGGCGGCCCTGTACTACCTCGCGATGACCACCCTGTGGGGCCTGGTCCAGCGCTGGCTGGAGGCCCGGGTCGGCCGCGGCCACCAGACCGGGCCGAGCCGTGGCCGCCGCAGCAGGAGCGCCACCGTACCGGCACTCGAATTGGAGACCCGATGACCGTCGAGAAGACAGCCGCTCCCGTGGTCGTCGAAGCGCGCCAGGTCCGCAAGTCGTACGGCGGGGTCGAGGTCCTCAAGGGCATCGACCTGACCGTCCGGCAGGGCGAGGTCGTCCTCGTGCTGGGTCCGTCGGGCGGTGGCAAGAGCACGTTCCTGCGCACCCTCAACCACCTGGAGACCCCGGACTCGGGCACCGTCAGCATCTGCGGCGAGCGGATCGGCTACGGCGACCGGGGCGGACGCCAACTCGCCCTGCGGGAGCGCCGGATCGCCGTCCAGCGGCGGCGCACCGGCATGGTGTTCCAGCAGTTCAACCTGTTCCCGAACATGACCGCACTGGACAATGTGGCGTCCGGTCCGGTGCACGTGAATGGCGTGTCCAAGGCCGAAGCACGCCTCGCGGCAAGCGAGTTGCTGGCCATGGTGGGCCTGGCCGACAAGACCCGCTCCTACCCCGCCCAGCTCTCCGGCGGCCAGCAGCAGCGGGTGGCCATCGCCCGTGCCCTGGCGATGCGCCCGGAACTGCTGCTCTTCGACGAACCCACCTCGGCGCTCGACCCGGAGATGGTCGGAGAGGTCCTCGACGTCATGGTCCGGCTCCGCGAGGAGGGCATGACCATGATCGTCGTCAGCCATGAGATGGGATTCGCCCGAGCGGCGGCCGACCGGGTCGTGTTCATCAGTGACGGCACTGTGGTGGAGGACAAGTCCCCGGACCTCTTCTTCTCCGCGCCGGAACACGAACGCACCCGCCAGTTCCTGGACCGGATCCTTTGAACCCGCCCTCCCTCTTGAGCACTGCGAGCACTGTGAGCACAGCCATGAGCACCAGCCCCCTGCCGGAGACGGTCACCGTGACCATCGACGGCACCCCCAGCCAGGCCTGGGCCGGCCAGTCCGTGACCGCCGCCCTGGTCACGGCCGGCATCTGGCCGCTGCGCCGCAACCCGGTCAACGGCCAGCTGCGCGGCCCGTTCTGCGGCATGGGCGTCTGTCTGGAGTGCGAGGTGACCATCAACGGCCGCCCTGGCTCCCGTAGTTGCACCGCGCACGTCACCGACGGCATGGACATCCGCACGCACACCGAACCCCTGCCGACGGCCGCACATGGCTGACGTCATGGCGGAGTCGGAGGCGGACGTCGCGGTGGTCGGCGGCGGGCCCTCCGGACTGCACGCGGCGCTGGTCCTGGCTCGGGGAGGGCTGAGCGTCGTACTGCTCGACGAGTCCGACACCCTGGGCGGCCAGTACTACAAGCGCCGGGCCGAGCAACTCACCGCCGCATTCGGCGACTTCCGCCCGCGCGGCACCGAACTGATCCGCCAGGTGCGGGCCGCCGGGGTCGACTGCCGCACCGGCACCCTGGTCTGGGGCGCCGAGGACGCCGGCCGCACCCTCTTCACCTCCGACGTCCACACGGGCGCCCTCGGTCGCATGAGCACCCGGGCCACACTCGCCGCCACAGGCGCATACGAACGCTCCCTGCCTTTCCCTGGCTGGACGCTGCCGGGCGTGGTCACCCCCGGGTTCGCCCTGCACCTGGCCACCATGGACCGGGTTCCCGTGGGCAGCCGGGTCGTGCTGGCCGGGACCGGCCCGTTCCTGCTCCCGGTCGCCTGCGCGCTGCTGGAGGTGGGCGTCCGGATCGAGGCGCTGGTCGAGCTGAACCACCCGTACCGCCCCTCTGCTTCTGTGGTCGGCGGCGCGCTGCGGCAGCCCGCCCGGCTCGCGGAGGCGGCCCGCTACCTGCTCACCCTCGCCCGGCACGGCGTACGTGTCGAACAGGGCGCCCGCGTGCTGGCCGCGTACGGCGACACCCAGGTCACCGCGGTGGACATAGCCGGCGCGGACGGTAGCGTACGGCGAGTGGAGACCGACGCGCTGTGCGTGGGATTCGGCTTCCGGCCCAGCACCGAACTGCCCCGGCTGCTGGGCTGCCGCACTCAGGCGGACCCGACGGGCACGGAGCAACTCCCGGTCGTGGACGGGGACGGTGCGACCTCGGTGGACGGCTTGTACGTCGCCGGGGACTGTGCCGGTATCGCGGGGGTGCACGCGGCGGGCGTACGGGGACAGCTCGCCGCCCACGCGATCCTGCGCCGCCTGGCACCCGAACCCGCGCCCATGCGGGTGGCCGGCCTCCGCCGCCGGGCCCGCGCCCTGAACCGTTTCGCGGCACTGGCCGACCGCCTCTACCCCTTGCCGGCCATGGCCGACATCCCCGACGACACCCAGGTCTGTCGCTGCGAAGGCGTCAGCGCGGGCCAGATCCGGCAGGCCGCCGCGACCGGCTGGAACGATCTGCACGGCACCAAGGCCGCCACCCGCGCCGGCATGGGCCCCTGCCAGGGACGCGAATGCGGCCACATCGTCGCGGCGTTGGCCGGGCGGGGCGAGGCGGAGTCCTTCGCGGCCCGTATGCCGGTACGGCCGCTGCCCATGACCGCGACGGTCGAAGGGCAGGAGGTCCCGTGACCCAGCCCGACGTCGTCGTCATCGGCGCCGGCATCCTCGGCGCCAGTACCGCCTTCCACCTCGCCGAACGCGGCTACCGGGTCGTGGTGTTGGAGCGCGGAGCACCCAACCGCGAAGGCTCCGGCACCACTGCGGGCAACCTCCACATCCAGGCCATCCACACCCGCCGCCCGGGCCAGGAGGTCCCGGTCGACAGCGCCCGCCTGCTGCCCCTCCAGCGCCGGGCGTCCGACCACTGGTCACAGATCGAGGAGCGGCTCGACACGGACGTGGAACTGCGGCGCGGCGGCGGCTTCATGGTCGCCGAAACCGCTGCCCAGGAAGAGGAGTTGAGGGAGAAGCACGAATGGGAGCGGCGGGCGGGCATCCCCACCGAGGTGCTCACCGGCGACGAGGCCCGCAAGCAACTGCCGCTGCTCTCCGACCGTGTGCGCGCCGCCAGCTGGTGCCCGCTCGACGGCTACGCCAACCCACTCCTGATCACCCCCGCCTATCTGGCCGCGGCCCGCCGCCTCGGCGCCGAACTGCACGCCTTCACCCCGGTGACCGGCATCCGGCGGGTCGGCGACGACTACAAGGTGCTCTCGGGCGACCGGAGTTGGACGGCACCCGTGGTCGTCAACACGGCCGGACCGTGGATCACCGAGATCTCCGCGCTGGCCGGAATCCACATCAGTATGTCGCCGGTCGCAATCCAGATGCACGTGACCGTACGAGTCCCGCCGGTCATGCACCACCTGGTCCAGCACATCGGCGAGGGCATGTCCGTCAAGCAGGTCAGCGCGGGCAACCTGCTGATCGGCGGCGGCTGGCCGGCCGCCGAGCTGGACATGGCGGGCCGCAGCACCATCAGCGTGCCCAGCATGGCCGGCAACCTGGCCCAGGCCGGGCGCATCCTGCCGTTCCTCGGCGACCTGCGGCTGCTGCGCATGTGGGCCGGACCGCTGGCCGCGACCCCGGACGAGATGCCGGTGATCGGCGAAGTCCCCGGCCACCGCGGCTTCTTCGTCGCGGGCGGCACCTACGCGTTCACCCTCGCCCCGGTGTGGGGCGACACGCTGGGCCGCCAGATCGCCGGGGAGCCTCCGGCCGACCCGGTGGACGACCTGGGTCCCGGCCGCCTGTTGTACGACGCCACCGCTCCCGTATCGCCCTGAAAGGCACTCCCCCATGACCCTGAAGATGTTCGTCAACGGCCAGGCGATGTCCGGCGGCACCCTCAACCACGCGCTGAGCGAGGCCCGCCTGCTCGGCCCCGCCCGCACGGCCTCCGCGTACCGCTTCTTCTCCGTACGCGACGAGTTCCCCGGCCTGCACCCGGTCGCGGAAGGGGGCGCCGCGATCAACGGCGAGGTGTACGAAGTCAGTTACGAGGTGCTGCGCGAGCAACTGCTCCCCGAGGAACCCGAGGAACTCGAACTGGGCGTGATCGCCCTGGCGGACGGCTCGGGCTCCTTCTCGATGCGCATGCGCGCCTCCGCGTTGACGGCCCCCGGGGTCGTCGACATCACCGCCCACGGCGGCTGGCACGCCTACCTCGCCACGCGCTGACCCTCGTCCCCCTTATAGGCCTACTGGAGGCTCGCCATGTCCCCTTCCGAACCGATCGACCTCGTCGTCCGGGGCGGCACCGTGGTCAACGCCGACTGGCAGGGCGCCGCGGACGTCCTGGTGGGCGGCGGCAAGGTGCTCGGGGTGGTGGAGCCGGGCGCGTACCGCACCGCACAGGCCCCCGGCACCACCGAGATGAACGCCTCCGGACGCCTCGTGCTGCCCGGCGGCGTGGACCCGCACTGCCATGTCGGCTTCACCTCGGGGGACTTCACCTCCCTCGACGACTACCGCCAGGCCACCACGGCGGCCGTCTTCGGCGGTACGACCACGATCGTGGACTTCGCCATCCCGCGCCCGGGCGAGAACCCGGCC
>Ga0307512_10004043_pt1 | contig 16339 bp, 20 predicted proteins | sample 14_EM_MG_FD_200267 | JGI IMG/M metagenome (GOLD analysis project Ga0307512, IMG submission 200267) | Populus trichocarpa ectomycorrhiza microbial communities from riparian zone in the Pacific Northwest, United States - 14_EM | ecosystem: Host-associated > Plants > Roots > Unclassified | place...
CACGCGTTGTAATGACCACAGCCTTCCCAACAGCGACGTTTCTCAAGACAGACCACATGTCACGTTTCATCTTGGCATCAATTCCAGTGCTGAACTCATCGATGAGCAAGTTCGTGGGGTTTCCTATACATCGAGAAAAACTTGAAAACTTTCCTCACGAAGACAGATAGACAAGACGCACCCATCATGGAGATAGCAAGAGCAAGCTTACGCTGATTTCCTCCAGACAATTGACTGGCCAACCGATCCGTGTACTCAGTCAAAGCAGTAGCCTTAAGCAGAACATCCACATTCTGATCGAGCTCTGGTCCACGGGGAATGCCTTTCAATCTCCCGTACACCTCCAAATGTTCGCGCACAGTCAGTTGAGCATCGATTGCCGTGAACTGAGGGCAAACACCCAACGAGAGTCTTGCGCCACGAGGATGTTGGATGACCGAGATCCCATTGATGAAGATGTCTCCTTTGGTCGGTGTAACGTCACCTCCTGGTAAATTAGGTCAGTGATCTCCAGCGGGCTTGCGAGCTATTGAACATACGGATCATGTCGAACGTTGTCGTCTTTCCAGCACCATTCGGACCAAGTAAAGCCAACACATCACCCTGAGCGACTCCAAAGGATAGGTTATCGACGACAGCAGTTCCGCCATAAACCTTTGTGACGTTGACAACACGGAGCGAGTTCTGCGAGTTTGCAACTGCGTTGGCTTCAGCGACCACATCTGCGGGTATCATGTCGGTCTCCGAGGTTTGATTATGCAAACCTTTCCTCGAGCGCCATCCCTTGAAGGGGAAGACAGCCCCAGAATCCCACCAGATTAATATGCCGAAGAGCACAAAGCCATACACGATGAGGTAGAGGATGGGTCCACCGAACCTCTCTAGCCGTCCCAGGTCGGACGTCGAGACGGGTTGATCTCCACTACACAAGAGGTTGAAAAGGTTGACAGACACAAAAGCGGCCCTGGTCTGACGACAAAGTCAGTGGCAATACAACCTGTTGGGGGTTTATGGGTGAGACTCACGATACTAGCAACAGGAGAGGTTATGGAGACCGCCCAATCTAGTCGCACGAGGATAATCAATGTCAATAAGTAATATTCTCCCATAAATCAACTCACGGATTTTGTTAACGATGGAATCCGCTTTTGAGGATTGCGCGTAAGTGAATGTAACCAAGTATCCGATCAAGTAGATCTGTCCGTGTTTGCGTGAGTGTGGACTAGCGGTCACCTCGGGGTACGCATACCAGGAACATGATGACTTGGGAACCCGCAGCAACGGCGAAGGAAGCCAAAGGTGAAGGCATGAACAAAGAGACACAGTACGCCCACAACGTGGCAGTGATCCCGTAAAGGACCATGACCAACCACTGGAGGAGATGCTCAGTATTCCATTCAACTGCTCTGCAAGAGAAACACTACCAAGAACCCAGGCCCATTGAAATAACTCGTAACTGTCGAGAAAATGATGATGATGACCGTTGCAATGAAAACCGTGAACAACGAATCAAACATCAGGTGACCCAACCACAGTCCAAATGGGTTCGCAAGGCCATTCGATAACTGCATAGCTTGCACAGATGATCTCCGTTCTCGTGATACGTAAAGCGAGAAGAAAGCGGGGTACACTGCCTGTGGAACGTCCGTTAGCGAGGTTTCAGAACTGCCGTGACGAGACTCACCATTGCAGCGCCAAAGAAGATCAGCCATCTGAGGGACATCAACGCCCGAACAGCTCTCAAGGGGAAAGTAGCGTAGTTTGCCCCGATAATCGAAGTGGTCCCAGGAGAGGTCGCATTCAACCTAACGTTGTATACGATGTTGGAGACAAGGTTGAGCAAGACCAACGCGGAAATCCCAGGAGGGTCAGTTTCCCATGCGATCAAAGACTGGCCAGAACTCAAGTCCAAGGAAATACCGCCCAGGGGAATGTTTCTGTAGTTCTGTTGGATGGTAGAAATGAATTCCTGATTATCACTTATCGGATAGATAGTTAGGTCCCCAGCCAGAGAACCTAAAGTAGTAGCGGTAGAAGCAGGTGCGATGAGAATATCGTCTTCAATGAATAAGTCGGGTAGGAAAAGTGGAATGCGAGTGAGTGGCTGGTAAGTCCGTACGCAAGAGACCGGGGATCCATCCAGGAAGAACAGAGGAATGCACGATCCCGCGATGGCGACGCCCACAGCCATCAGCAACGATAACCAAGCCCTTCTTCCGATGAGTGCGCGCTTGTGGAATATTGTAAGTGCTTGTGAAATCGGTGTGCGTTTACGGCTTCCAGAAAGTTCCAGAGGTTCTCCTGAGAGGGAGCCTTCCGTGGCTTCGTCTCCTTGACTAGTTACAACTTCTTTGCTCTGTTCTCGGTTCATTAGGTCGAGGAAAACATCTTCAATCGAGGTGCCGCGAATATCGTAGGAGTCGATAAAGTAAGCGTCCGCGTGTTGGTCAAAGATCCGGAGGATATTCTCAACTACCATCGCGTCCTTGGACATGAGGTGGTATGATATCAAGAACGGAGAACTCTTCGTAACGTATGCGCGTGGAGCGATCACCCGGATGGCTGGGAGTAGGTCCCCTGGTGGCAAGTTTGCGAGCTTCTCGTGATCGTCCGTGTGGTGAAACCTAACCTCGACCGTGTACCCTTGACCGAGGGTAGACTTCAGAACGACCGGGGAACCTTGCGCTACTAATTTCCCCGGAGCAGCCAAGATCACAATATTGTCTGCGAGAAGATCTGCCTCGTCCAAGAACTAAGGAAGCTGTGAGCGCAGTTTGCCATTGGTAAGATTCACCACCTACATGGGTCGTGAAAACGATCGTGCGATCGTATCGGACCGCGTTGAGAATCCTCCAAAGGGCTCGCCTCGAGAGAGGATCTACACCCGAGGTGCACTGTGGATCGGGTTCTCAACAGTCGCGTGTGCTGTGGGAACTATCCTCCTCACCTCGTCCACCAAAACAATCTTCGAACCTCCAACCAAACCAATTGCAAGCTGCAACTTTCGCTTCTGACCGCCGGATAAGGTCGATGCATTCGCGTTGATCTTCTTCTCGAGGTCGCAGTCCTTAAGCAGTTGATCGATATCTTCTTCGTGGTTCACCGTGGTCGCCTTGACCGCATGCCAGACCCTTAAGGTTTGACGACAAGTTAAGTCGGGGAATAAGACATTCTTCTGTGGAACAATTCCGATGGTACCGCGAGGCGGAACAACGTTGCCCCCTTCGAACAGGATGCGACCACGCGTATGGCTGAGCAAGCCGCCCATGATTGATAATGAGGTGGATTTTCCGGCACTGTATCAGAAGGCAGTTTAGCCAATCGTAGTTGGGTATTTTGTATTATTTTTATACCCATTGGATCCAAGCAAAACGAAGATCCCGTTCTTCGGGACATCGAAAGATAAGTCCGCAACTGCAGTAACAGGCTCTTTCCCCGAAAATAACAGTGGCTTGAAATCCTTGCCCAAGTTTCGGACGGAAATGGCTGTATTTGGGGGCATCGTGGCGCCTTCTGTGCGGTTGGGTTTCCTCTTTCCGTACCATGTACGACCCAGTGGATTAGGAGGGTCGTATAATTTACGTTCGAGCAGCACAGCGAGGTATGGCCAGAGAAATATGTTGATCTGGGAATGACTTGTGTCAGCTGGCGTGAAAGTTTGAGTGCGGGGGAACATACGATGGCCGCAATAACTGGGAAAATCACCCGAAGGTTGTTGTCCGGGTCAGCTCTGACGACGCTGGTGGGTATTTGACGATTCTCGAAGCCACAGATCGCCCGGATTACGAAGATGTAAAATCCAGAAGGGAAGAGGATGGTGAAGATGAACGTTAGACCGTTACCTGCGCCTTTCAGTACCAAGGCGAGGATCGCGAAGATGAACGAAACCAGGACCGAAGTGATGGCGGCCAGTTGTGGACTTTTTCCAAAAGGAGCGGCGAGGAAGAACGTCCAACTTGCAAGTGATAGCGGGAATAGAAGGTTAACAAGTAGAATAATCCCTACATGGGTTCCAGCAAAAATGCGAAATTTCCATACGAGAGCCATGATGATCCAGCTGGGAAGATAAGCAAGAGAAAGGCTGAGATGCCAAGAACTACCGCGTGGTCAATCGGTGACCGACGTGCAAACATTGACAGGGGGTTGACCTACATGATTCTCGCAGAATCCTTGAGCCCCATTGCCTTGAGATGGGTAGTAAGAAGGTTCGCCCGTTCACCTGAGAACGATCCCGGAAGGTGATATGCGATCCCGATGTACGCGATAAACCTGGGCATGAACATCAACGACGGTCCGATGCCATCGAAAAGCTGGAGGCTTACAATGCAAGCACTAGGAGATTGCGCAGACCGCGGATATAACTCAGCCGGAGCTCTACCCCCTCCTCTTCGTTGGTCTCGTTACTAAATGGCCATTCTAACGGGGTGGCGATTGGGGCTTGGGTGCTTAGCTCGATGATGGCCTACGAAGTAATTAGGATACACCCAAACCGAAGCCGCCTTTCGATGTCACCTGGTCGACTGCCCATTGAAGCGGCAGTACATATAACTCATAATCACTGGTATGTTCTATGGCGTTGACGTACCCAAACCCTGCATTCCCGAGGATGGTGTAAGTAATCTGGCGAGTGTCGGTCGGACCGGAAGGTAAGTACTCGAAAGAAAGCCCGGCGAAACACTCCGAGAACAGGTTAAAGTTCTGCGGACATTTGGCCGGGATGTCGTCCGTCGTCTCGACTTTGGAGATGGCAGTGAGTTGCTTGTTGTTGAACCCCCGAGTAATGTGGGCGACTATTTCATCCGCACTTGGAGAACCCGCTCCACCAGTACTATCTGCCCAAATCAACTTAAGAGAACCATCGAATTGACCCCCGAAGTCGCGAACGGCCACTGGACTCGCGATACCGAACTAGGTGTTGCGAACTGAGCACAGAAAAGGAAAAATGGGGAGAGGGGACCCTACGTCGTTCCTTTTGACGAAGAACTCTTGCACAACCGAAAGGAAGATCCCGTACGCAACAGGTAGAACAAAACATCGGACAACGTTCAACTTTTTTGTTTTCGGGGAGGTCGGCACGTCAGGCCGGGAGATGCCAACTGCGGAGGTGATTAGAAGGGTGACTCACGATGGGGTGTTTACCAAGGACAATCCAGTTCTTCAAAAACAGAGCACCGAACTGGCGAAAGAACAAGCCGGCCATTGGGACACGCAAAGTAGAGTGTCCCTCGTGGTTGAGCGGTGTAAGAATGCCTGGCAAGCGTCTTATCCTTATTCAATTCTGAAATCCCGCTTGCCATCAAAGTCAATTCGCTGGCCGTGATGGACGGCCATCCGGCTCAACACTGACACAAGCTGTGGCGTGGCAGCCGCCATCGGATGCCTGGTTCGGCAGCCGCTGCTGTCAGAGGACTGCGGCGAACAACTGGTTGACTGTGGGGGCTGCAAGCCGACTAACGTCCGATAACCGCTTCCGCTCGATCATTGTCAGTCAGTCGCATTCTAAAGACACTGAACCGGGAACTACGGATTACAAGCAAAAAGAATGATGGGCACTCAAGTATGTACAAAAACCTCAGCCGTGGTGATACTCATTGTGAATAAAACCGTCCGATGCTCGGGCTAACACCTAGAATATCGCCAAACGAGCGCGCGATAGGAGAAATACCGCCTGAAGCCTCCGCCTTGATTGTGAGAAGGGCCTCGTAAGCCATAGCGAACGCGAACTTGTCACCCAACCCTCCACTGGCGCTTGCGGCGATGGACGCCTTCAGTTTGGAAACCAAGCGGGGGTCGAGAGCAAGGAGCGTTCCGATTTCGTCAGGACCTGGGCCCGACACGAACTCACTCCGCAACTCCTCAATCCGTCGAGCGTCCGCCAACCTGTTCGTTGACTTCCTAGCTTTGCTCAATACCGCCGCACGTCTACCGGACTTGCTCCCCCAGTAAGTACGCCATGCGTCCCGAACCTTTCCAACGTGCGTCTCCAGCCTCATGAGTTCGTCGCGTATGGGTTGGTTCATATGTCCTGTCTGCTCTATTGCGCGAACAATAGGAGCGGTCAAGTCCGGATCCATCCTGCTAGCGTCGACAACCTTCTCCCTGTCCTCCTCATATTTTTTGAGGTGCCGATTCCGAATCTCTTCCCCTTTTCCCATGAGCACATCAAGGACGAAGCGATCGGAAGCAGGAGGGAGCGCCTTCCGGTTCTCAACATATCCTTCGCCCTTCTTCATGCAATCTGGGAGTGGGTAATCCCAGGCCCGTTGATCCCCTTTGAACCTGTGCGTGTTAACGCGGAGGCCGGATTTACCCGAGTCTAAACACGTCGTAAACCTATATAGTGGTGTGAAGATATTGAATTCAGAACGGATAAAATAACACTCAAGGAGAGCAGGTTTTCGTACATATAGGCAAGGCGGATTGTCACCGGGTGGTCATATCCAAAGTGATATGTTGCATTGTCATGAAACCTTGAATATATCCCAACTCGAGTGTTACTGAGACCAGAGAGGAGGATGGTGCGGGTCTCAATGGCCAGTTGATCCTCTGACTTCCCTTTATGTTGGTTGCAGAAATCCAGGACAGTCTCAACATCTCTCTCAAAATACTCTTTCAGGAAACCATCTGGTGGTGGGCTGGAGGGAGGGGGTTTAAAGGCTGAGAGTATTTCACTCATCCAGGTTATCCTTGCAGTGTCTGGAAAATCTTTATTAATTTGTCCCAGTAGGTCATTAAGTGAGAGGCTTACCTCCATCATAATCTGTAATTTGCTTAGAGAGATCCAATAAAATACCTAAGGAATGCCTCACCTCCACCAGCAAGCTTGCTTGCAAAAGATACCTCCCCTCTGATAGAGCATATGATCACATTTTTATAGTTTTGGAAGATTTCATGATATTTGTCAACTGCTATAACCAGCTGGACATCAGATGGCAGCCTTGTAGGATTTCTGTTAATCTAGACAATGGTCAACATTCAAGTGAAGCTGAAGGCTTAGAACAGGAACCCACAAGGACAGGGCCAACAAGGAGGTTTGGGAATGGGTCTAAGAGGGGATCAAGTTTGATACACCTGCTGGCATGGAAGTATATTTCATCTGGCTCAAGAATCCCAAATGGATCTATCAAGTATGAGCTAGATACCAACACTGGGGTATAGAAGGGAATGCTCACCAGGAATGATAAAAGCTTCTAGACTCTCAGGTGTGGGAATGTGAAATGAGAGGATATAGGATGAGATATGGTTCTTAACCATCTGTTCCAGATCTTCCCACAAGACCTTTGAGGCCAGTGGATGGAAACCAGCAGCAATCATTTCAAAGATTTTCTCCACAAGTGCTACTGGTTCCCCTGAGAATTTTGCACGACCAGTAACCTGTACTGGATCACAGTCACCCTGGAGCTCCTCTGAACTTGCTCCTGCCCTTTCTGGCTTCCCATATCCCAGCACACGACCTAAACCAGCTAACTCCCTCCCCAACCTAATACCAGAAAGCCCACCTAGTTGTGCAACTGTATGAAGAAGAGACTTCATAGCAGTTTCACCTTCCCAGGCTGTAAGCCTCTGAAAGTCTGACTGGATCCCATCCTCCATAAGCTTTTCAAAGACATGGTTTGGGACTCCATTGTGTGAGAGGTTCACAATGGTTTGCATATTCAGTCTGGTGGGGTAGGTGAGGTGGGAAGGAGCAACAAGGTCAAAGATGAGGTGAGCTCTAGAAGTGTTTGGGGACCTCAAATCTAGGTTGATCTTGTTCTGGGATTCACGGATCCAGATCTTTGGCTCCTCAAGTTGGTTGGTTTGGTGTTCAGGATGGAGAATCCAAACACCCTTAGCACCAGCAATCCGGCCCTGAACTGCACAGCAGAAGTCATCCCAATGAGCCTGCCTGGCAATCAATCCAAGTGCAGCACGATTCATATAGCCACACCCATCAGTGAGTATCTCCTCTGGTGCAGCCTTTCCATTTCTAGGATCATAACTGAGTGCATCTATACTGTGTTATTAAAGGAAAACATGCAAGAATATGGAAAAACTCACAGTCATCATCAATTAGAGTAATATTGTGTGGTTCAAACTCCACAACTGGAATAGAGGGTGAAAGCCCAAGGTCAAACCTTGCAGCCCACTTCTTTATCGCCTAAAACAACAAATAATCAATCCTGGGAAGGATGCACATTAATGAGTAAACAAACCTGTTTCTCATTCCTATTCATTGGATTATGCCAATCAACAATCTCCCAGAATGTCTTCCTCTTATTGTCCCCCTCCTCTAGCTGTGCTTGCCTCTCATAATCCTCCCTAACCTCAACAAGGTAGACCTTCCCCTCCTTTGACTTCAATGCCATAAAAACCCTCCCACAGAGGACAAACCTCTGGTTCAGGAATTGTTTTACCCCATGTTCATCCTTGAACAAGAGGCTGTCTGCAACCCCCAGGTTGAGGATCCGTCGTGAACCCAGGAACCTTGCAATGCGAGTTGAGTCTTTCCGATACTCCATGGCTTCAAGTTGGATCTTAAACTTCCTGGGATGTTTATCTGGGACCAACCGGGCATTCTGCAGGACCCGTCCACCATACCAATCTGGGAAGGAATCTGCTGCAGGGAAATTTGCCCAGTCACCATAAAGGCCAAGTGACCTTTGACAACTGTCCTCCTCTGTAATGGAGATCTGTTCTCGGTCAAGTTCCTCCCTGTGTAGAGTCCAGTAAACCTGCTGTAAAAGTGTGGAGGAATGTCACATACCAGACCTTAAGTTCCTTTGGAACTACTGATACACCCTTCATCACACTAAAGACCTTCCATGCAGATGATGTATTTGTGCCCTGGAGTTCCCTTAACTTTTCCAGGGATACATCAGACCACTTCCACCATCCACGTGTCTCTCCCCTTGCAAGTTCATATTGCACTCCCCAGCAGATGCCAAACTCATCCATCTTCCTCTGAGCCAGCTCAGAGTGTGCAATGATGTGGACACCGTCAGGGATACACTTTGAACCTGAGGCAGGAATGTTTTCCATCTGAACCAAAGGTAGTGAAGGTATGTTAGCTCCCTTGGATATTGTTGTAACTATCAGTCGCACCAGTGGTGGGGGCGGGCTAGAGGATGGCGGATGAGAGGCAGAGGTGAAAAATTCATCCTCCGAATCTGTGGTGGGGGCAAGGAAGGGGTTATAGTCGGAGGGATGTTGTGGCTCTGTATTCGAATGCCTAAATACCGGGTTGGAGGTAGTGATCCGTTCGTTGGGACGGCCGCCGTCTCCCCATGTCAGCTGTCGACGAAGAGGTTTTGAAGTCGATCCAGGGACACGGGGGGAATTGGTCATTCTTGATGGGGTGCTCAGCACTGCGAATGAGTAACTGTTAGCAACAATGACTCGCGGTTCAATATTGTGCACCCACTCCCTTGTACTGCGGTAGGAGAGTCAGCCACAGTTTTCCTGAACAGTCGTTAATGACCTCACCTTCTTCCTCTTCGCTGTCAGTAAGAACGGAAGTGAAATAACCGCTCCCCGTTTTCAAAGGAAACGCAGAGCGTCCAGATCCTTTTTCAGGCGATAGCCTAAGTTTCTTCATGGGGGTGGTGGGTGCCTTCAGAATTTCCGGCGCCGAGTTTCTCTGAGAAGGGCGAGGCCGTTTCAGCCGTTTTTGTGGAGATATAGAATCATCCACCGCCATGGGACTGTCTGGATCGTCCTTGTGCGAGTTTGCAAGCTGAGCGGAGAACCCAAAGGTGACTTGAATGCTCGTGCGAATTAGATCAGAAGAACATACCGAATGCCCGGGAAACATCTGTTTTAATAGCAATAATTCTGGCTGGGAAAGAGATGCCGACGAGAGACTAGGTTCTACAGCCGTAAGCGAAAGTAGAGTGAAGGAAACGGCTGACGACTCGTACTAGCCTGGAGAGGTCGAACTCGTGGGTGGTCAATGACGAAAGCAGGCGCTCCTACCCCGGAACTTTCGTGGGAATCGGGAAGAGATCGTAGACTTTCAGTGCTTCAGGCCTTCGGGAACCGTACTAGGGCGAGGGAGGAACGCGGATATGGGGTATGATATGAGGTGTTGACTTGATGATCGTGGTTGCCGTCAGTACTCGATCAGATTCACCGTCAGAGTTTGGCTCCGTTCCCCCCATCGCAACCGCACAAACTTTCTGGAGTCATACCTCCCTCACTACCGATCTCAAACAGTGACCCCCGAAACCCTTTGGTGGTGTAGCTAGCATTGGGGGAAAACAGACTGTTCTCGACCCAACTTCGTTTGCACACGAGACTATTCCAAGACGATTCTATTGTTTACTTGAGGGGAATTTGGATCAACGCTTGAATGGTGAGGAAAAGAAACTCCGTGGGATGAAGAAAAAACGACGATCAGAGTCGCGGAAAGAAAGTGTTTAAGAAAGAAAAGTATGAACAGACAGGGCTTGTGGCAAGGAGAAAGAGAAAGGGAGAGAACCCGCTTCCGGGGATAGAGGGGTGAATCATAATGGAAAAAAACCAATACGACATCTCAACGAGAGAAAGGTGAACACAGAAAACATGCACATTAGGTTCGGTTTGATAGATGCAAGGGCAAAATTTGCTCGACAACGGAAAACATCACGAGAGGAGGAACAACAAACAAACGGTCGATTTCGGGCAAGGAAGGAGATGGTCGGTAGTCTATCACGGGCGTTGTGGGGAGAAGATCGAGAGCACCTTTTCCGCTCCCTTGAGCTTCTTCTTCTTCCTTTCGTCCGTGGGCGATTGGGAAACAGGTTTCTTGACGGGCGGTTCGCCTCCAAGAACGCCGGGTCGTGTAGTGTCGTCGTTGGGCGAGAAGTCAGATTCACTGGGCGAGGTCATCGACATAGCAGACTGTTTGGACTTGAGGGACGGCGCCGTGCTGGTCGCAGTGGATTGATTTAGGGCCGCGCTGGAAGCCCCTGCACTCGAGAAGCCCATGGAGTTCGAGTGGTTCAGAGTGTGTTGTTTGCTTGTTCCACTGGTACGAGAGGAAAAGGAAGTGGGTGGGGTCTTCAAGATGTTCTTCTTGTTCCTGTTCCGGAAGGATAACGGCGTGCGACCCCTGCTCTGCTTCTCTGATGACGAGGGAGATACCGCCTTCGTGCCAGATGCCTTGGACGTGCGGTTCCCATGACGGGATGGTGTCGACCTCCGGAAGACGGCCAACTTGTACCTGTCGACGACACCACGAGCGAAAAGACTTGTGCCTTTCGCTCCGTTCCGCTCTTCATCCACGCCGGCTTCGACGAAATCCCACTCATCCTCTTCTTCGCGCTCCGTAAGTTCGTCGATGCCGTCTCCGATGTGTTTATCAAGTGCCGCGATACCAGACTTCTCTCTCCGCTTGCTGGTGTGTTTCGATGGCCGAGGGACGTTAGATGACTTGGGTGGGATAGGTGGCTTTCCTGATTTCGAAGAGAGCTCACTCCTTTGAGAATCGACGCTCGGCCGAGGAATATCCGCAGAAGGTCGCTTTGTGGGAGCTGAGGGTTCGATGGTCTCGGCAGGTTGCACAGGTTCGATTGCGGGTTTCGTTTCTTCTGGAGGGACCTCTGCCGGCAGTGTTGTAGGTCGGGCCTCCGGGGTTCCGGGCTCAGCCTCGCGCTCCTCTTCGGTCTCCGTCTCCACAGCCTGATCTTCTGAGTCGGCCAAAGCGCTTTCCTGATCCTTAATGTCCTCAAATATTGGGCTCTTCGAAATGGAAGCATCCTCTTCGTCCTCCTCGTATTCGTCATCTTCGTCACCAAGATCAGAGCCCTCCTCATCATCATCGATAACGACAGAGTGACGCCCTTTGAATGAGTAACCATCGAACACGTCTACCTCGGCATCTTGGGCATGAACAGAAGGACTCCGGGATTGAGACGGGGTGGCAACGGAGTCTTCACCTTCCGTACGGTCTGTATCAGTATGTTGATCTTGATCGGTATCCGTCTGTTCTTCGCCATCCTCCGCGTCCTTGACGACCGGTTCCATATCCAAGAATGTCTCATCGAAGTTCTGTGTGTCGCCGGCATTTGATGGATCGATCGGTGGGATGTAAGGGGCTGTTCGGAATGTTCGATCATTAGAGATACCGTAGGATGGAAATCCGCTCACGAATATATCGTTTGTAGTATACATGCGACCAGTCGCTGATGGTGGAGCGATCTGTGAGCCAATCAAGCACAGAGTACAACTAGAGACTCACATCATCGAGAAATAAGGGTGACGTTTGATTCGAGGTTCCTTGATTCTCAAGGCGGGATTCCTCTGAAGAAGCTATTGTTCCGATATCAGCGGTCTGGGCGCAGTACGCACCAACACACAACACTTACACCACGGATCAAACTCTTGGTATCCTGATCCATCGAACGATCTTCGGGGAATTGAAGTTCATCCTGGAGCACCCTCAAATACATGTCGGAGTGGTTGTTAGCCCAGAAGGGAGTCTGCACAGAATGGTCAACAGGTGGCTCTCTCTCTTTCAAAGTGGAGAGGGTCCGTACAATACCGGTCAACATCTCATACAACATCGTTCCGAAACTCCACCAGTCAACTTCGAAGCTGTAAGGGAGGCCCTGGATAACCTCAGGAGCGAGGTACTCGGCCGTGCCACAGAATGTGCTCGTTGTCTCCGTTCCAACGTTGGGGATTCCATTTGGTAGATCTCTCTCTGGATTGGGTGATGGGGGACCACTGTTGGGGAAAAACTCCCCGCGCGTACCGTTAGGGGTCAAGGGCGCGGTGATGGCATTGGATCGGCGAGGGAATTCCTTCGAAAGACCAAAATCCGTCAGAACGATATGCCCATCAGAACCGATGAGCACGTTCTCCGGTTTAAGGTCCCTGTAGATGACACCGTTCTTGTGGAGACCTTCGACACCCTCGACGATCTCGGCGGCGTAGAAGCGGGCCCTATCACGACCCAGCCTACCCCAACGAGCCAGCTGGGTGGCCAGATCACCGCCAGGGTGGAAGTCCATCACTAAGAAGAGGTGTTCGCGGTCATGAAAACTCCACCAAAGCTTCACAACGAAAGGATCCTTCCCCTCCGCGGCCATCCGCTTCAGCACAGCCTGCTCGGTCAAGGTGTGCTGCAATTCCTGATGAGCCAGCACGTGCCTCTTCGTGATCGCCTTTAGTGCGAACAGGTCTGAGGTAGGCTTATGTCGGACAAGTAACACCTTGCCTGCACATCCCTTCCCAAGCACCCTCATCATCTCGAAGTCGTCGATTGCCACCTTCTTTGACCGCTTCTTGAGTTCTCGGTTTGGATCAACGGAATGTGCCCGCTTCTTCCGCCCAATTCGCAAACCCTTCTCATATTTCTTTGACTCGGAGACGATAGAGGACTCGTCATCTTCCGTGGTTTCCGAGGTCTGGGATAGTGTGCCTTCCCGATCGCCCAGTGGCGATGCCATGAAGTTCCTATTCCGTGTTGTAGGGTCAGCCGATTGCGATCGTGGGATTCGTGTCGCGTGTGTTTCGTTTGCGACAGGCGTGACATCTTCATCGTCCTTGGGATCGAGGACCGTAACCTCGTTCTTTGGTTCCTCAGGAATCTCATTGGGTTTCGCCGCCTCGGGTTCCTTTGGAGTCTCTTGGGCCGCCTTGGAGGGAGGTGGGATTTCCCCCTGCACAGGTTCCTTGGCACCCTCCGTCGTTGGCGATAGTTCCAGCGCTAGTGGAGATGACTCGGTCGTAGAAACGATAACAGTGTCCCCGTCGTCCTTGCTGACGCTAGTCGAGATGGATACAGGGCCGGGGACGTCGGTCGAGGGGCGTTTAAGGTGAGCGGCAAGGTCAGACCTCACTCGCTTGATAGCACGCTCGACACGGACACTCTCCAAATCATCGGTCCTCACACGAACGAACCGTCTCCAAACCCTCGTCTGTCGGTGTATCTGATCGTTCGCGATGTTTGTCAAATATGCGGCGAGGCTGGTTATAGTGGGGTTATTTGGGGGGACAAGAGTCGAGGTATCGGTATCGGACATGACTTGGCTAAAGGGATCGTTGATTTCGTTGGAGGGGGAAGAAACAGAAGACGAAAGGTTGGAGCTGCCATTCATCGGGGATGCGACGGAACTATTTGCTGCGCTGGGTGTGGTCGTTGAAATCGACATCTGTCGTAACCCATGACTGGGCTTGGCGGGAGATAGTTTGGCACTGGGGGAGGCCAAACGAGAGAGGGTGTTGAAGAATGCAGACTTCCTTTTCGGTGGCGTAGGCATAGATAAAAGAGCGGCAGGAAGCTTTGGTTTTTTTACTTGAGGGTGGGCATCGTGCAGCTTCTCGTCTAGTTCGACAATCTCGAAGGCCGTCCGGATGAGTGTCAGATTATGGGTGGGAGCTGACGAACAGAGCTACTCGTTAAAACGCATGGATTCAACCAGTACATGAGGACGAACTTTTGATATAGAGAGTGAAAGATTGTGCATCATTGGGGGTTTCGGCGACGCTGACACTCCACGGGCCATCTTGGCCTTCGAACATGTGTCTCCGTTGGGAAGGAAGAGACTGAGGGGTGTTTCTACTCTTGATCATGGCGGATACTAGCTGAAATGGACCTGCAGGAGTTGACCAATTCGACTTGAAGTTGATCGACGGGGAGGGCGATGCTGCGGAGGTCACTGGGGGGACGAAGTGCGGAATTATAAGGACGAGAATCCACTGGGAGGGTCAAGGGAGGGACCCAGGAGGGCGTGGCCTTTGTTGGCAGGACCAACAAAGAAAAAGACGGGACGGAGGGAGTGACGGCAAGCAAAAGCTCTGAAGCGGCGTGTTTACCACGAGTCGTCCAAGTCAGACGTCGGAGTGATCCAGAACTGATCCTTGGCTGCGAATTGGCACAAAATCTCCAAAAAGGGTTCGGATTATTTGGCGGAATGTACGAGGGCGGGTTTGCAGGCAGATGGTGAAGGTCGGGGAGAGGGTCGAGGTTACTCAAGGATTCTGGTCGAGTTCGGCTTGCGTGGCAGACAATAACTTGTGATCTCGCTCATATTCTCAGTTCCGAGACGTGGGTGGTCATAGAGACCGCCGTGCAAGCTGTGTGTTATAGCTATTATAGCGCAGTACAGTAAATCATGCGCATCGCCTCAGTCCACGGCGATCACGAACTATACCTAACTGCTTGGGGCAGGTCTGAGGGCAAACAGCGCTTCATCAACACAATCCGACGAGTTGGAAAACTGAGATCATCAAACAGGCTTATCTTCGGCCATCCTTCTACATTGAAAGTCCCCCCTCTCGCGGGAGAGATAACGATAACACGATTCGGCTGGGAGTTCTCTCAGAATGGCTCACACTCCACTAGTGACGAAGCCCTCCAGCAGAGTGCGAACGTTCTTCCCAATGTTATCTATGTCATACCCCCTATCATATCAAAGGCATGGAAATCAGGAACAATCTTTTTTCCGTAGAAGTTGGAAGCCAAGAACTCACCCTTCTAAGACAAAAAGAGTGAGCCTTGAAAGCCCCCCAATGACCCGCCCAATTTCCGCATAGCACGCCGTCGTCAGCTTGAAGCCTCCAATGGGATCGTTCTCGAACGTGTCGACTCCCAGGCTTCGAAGCATTCGTCATCGTAATCGGCTCATCATCGAAGTGACGTTGTCTTCGTACCTGACTATCAAATACACAGGATTAAACTCGTCGATGACCTTTGCACATGCCCTGAGTTCGCCACAGTAGGCATCATTATCGGTCCCGGGAGGTAACGGGAAGTTGTGATTGAATCCTTCTCCGGGCACATCCCCTCTCTCTTCTCGGGATCCCGTGAAATCTGAAATAATGAGCGGTCAGCTTGATGTTTGTATTGATCAGCCAGGATGGGAATAAACAGGGATAGTCCAGTTCTGCGTGGAGTGAAACATATGTTACGCTCGAGTCTGAATAGAATATCTCTTGCGCTATCCTTCTATCAGTTCTCGCGTCCAGCGTTTGAGGGAAACAATTGGAGGACTGACTGCCGTTTCCGTGGTGATAGTCGATGTCCAATATGGCGATTTTCGGGCGAGTTAAACCACCAGCTTCTTGTTGTAGATACCTCGTCGCGATCGCAACGTTGTTAAAGTAGCAGTAGCCTCCCGAGATAGAGGTACCGGCGTGGTGTCCTGGTGGCCGACTGGGGAAGGGTCAGTGGAGTGAGAACCCGATGGACAGTCACAATCACGAGAGAGCAAATACGGAATCTCCACTCTTCACAAGTTCCTTTGCCGCAGTAAGAGTAACTGTGACGGAGGCCAACGCGGAGGTGTACGTATCTATAGACGCCTTAGCGATGTGATCCCAAGCGTAACAAAAAACTCAGCGAACCGGCGGTAATTGGACAACTAAGGTCAAA
>Ga0307512_10004044_pt1 | contig 16336 bp, 15 predicted proteins | sample 14_EM_MG_FD_200267 | JGI IMG/M metagenome (GOLD analysis project Ga0307512, IMG submission 200267) | Populus trichocarpa ectomycorrhiza microbial communities from riparian zone in the Pacific Northwest, United States - 14_EM | ecosystem: Host-associated > Plants > Roots > Unclassified | place...
GCTTCCCCTGGATTAGTCCAGAGCACGGCTGGGATGACGAAAGAGGAAAAGGCGGCGGAGATGGCTCGCAGGAAGGAAGAGCGCAAGCAGGTACGTCTCGTTTTCTCTTTTTCGCTCACACATTTTTTGACGGTGCTTGGACGGTGATGCGGGGCCTGTGTTGGTGGTGGATTTTCAGAGGATCGCGCAGTTGAAAGAGCAGAAGAAGAATGCAGCTGTAGCAAAAGGATAGATGACTAGGTGTTGGATATGGTTCATAGTCACTCAGATGGAGATGTTTGGATGAGATCGTTTTAAATGACAATTATACCCCTACCGTCTAGACGCTAAGATCCGTCCCGAGTGCGAAGTTGCGTATAGCACAGGATTTCAACGTGCTTTGGTTATCGCCGCGAATTTTCAACTATCTCTCTCCACACCCATCACTTTCAGGCAATGACACTGCAATGACACGTTGCGTCCAACGTCCATTCCCGAATATGGTTTACAAATACAGTACACGGGTCAATCAGATGAGGCAGTGCACGACAGTACCTTTCGCCCTCGACTCTCACATCCCACCGTCTGGCAATCATTTCCCTTCCGAAGGCCACATTTCTTCCCTACCTGTGACATGGGCGAACAGTCAAAATCGACCAGTTTCCGCGCTCTTTTTGAGTCTGCCTTCCAGGCTTACGAGAAGAAGACCGGCATAACGTTGGCCGAACACCCACTTGCTATCCAACTCCAGAGTTGCCACTCCGTCGAATCCATGACTGCCCTTGTGCAGGACCAAGCATCGGCCTTCAACGGATTCCGAGGAAAGGATAGAGTCACCAAATCAGTTATGAGTATTCTATCAACCTTAACCAAGCTTTCTGCAACTGCCTCCCTTGGCGACGTTGTTGGCCTTGTATGTCAAAAGGGTCCGTATGGTGTGTTCCACTGGCACCTCTGATGTTTTTACAGCCCATCCCACCTGCAAATGCTATACACGCTGACTTTGCAATCTTATTTGCTGTATGTGCCTTACTATTGTTCGCTCGCAGATATATGATTCTCATGACATCCACGTATATCAGGCAGCTAAGGGCATGAATGCCAGTTACGACGCACTTGTCAACTTGCTCGAGTCAATCGAACACTTTCTTATGCGCCTTGACATATATACTCACATCCCCCATACACCCGCCTTGGACGAGATGGTGGTCAAGATAATCGTCGAGTTGCTTTCCACCCTCGCGCTGGTGACCAAGGAACTTAAGCAGGGACGAATGAGTAAGTCTACTCCCATTGAAGAGTTACCACCTTACTCAATCCACGCAGAAAAATTCGCAAAGAAACTGTTTGGAGAGAAGGACATCGAGGTGGTGCTACAGAGGCTAGATCGGCTCACGCAAGATGAGGCCCATACTACCGCAGCGGAAATTTTCAAAGTGATTCACGGTCTCGTCCAGAATGTGAATGGCGTCATGGATGGTAAGTAAGCACGCTTATATCATCACCCGCTGTCCATTGAGCGTCCTTCTCTAGAGGGCAAACAATCTCTCGATGGTATCCGGCAGGCTCTGGGTACGTTCTGTCGGTAACAGTAGCTAGTTCCACCTCTGACTGAGCGTTAGAAATCTTACATAAGATGGCGAGCGACAAGAACAAGTCGAAACGTCTGTTATCTTCTGATATTGCCGTTGCGGACAGGAAGTACTGAAATGACATGGCAGGTGACGAATTACAACGAGACATCCGGAATTGGCTCTCTCCCCCTGACCCTTGGAAAAATCATCACATTGCTTGTGAATCCCACCACGAAGGCACCGCGGCCTGGTTCCTGGAGGGTGAGACGTTTGCCGAATGGAAGGCCTCAGGACTAAGTTCCTTGTTGTGGATGCATGGGAAACGTGAGTCGTCGTCTGGCGCTTATTTTTTAACAGAGATTCATGATTTTCCTCCCTCGTAGCGGGCGCAGGAAAGAGTGTTCTTTGGTACGTGGAACTTCTGATATCATTTCTCGAGAATTTATGGTGTCGGCCAGTTCCACGATCATCCAGGAGATCGAGGCAATGCGAAAATGCGGGCTTGCATCTCTCGCGTTCTATTATTATGACTTCCGGGAAGACAAAAAGAAGGATCTGCGCGGGCTGCTCTCTTCGGTTCTGTACCAGCTTTGCGGCCAGTCGGACTCCTACCACAATATCCTTTCCACTTTCTATTCTACGCATTATCATGGCGCACAAATTCCCAGCGATAATGAACTCGCCGGGTGTTTGAGGGACCTGTTGAAACTCGCAGGACAAGCTCCGGTTTATTTAGTTGTGGATGCGTTGGATGAATGTCCAATTACACTTGATGTGAAGCCCCCCCGCAACAAAGTCCTAACGTTTCTAGGGGACCTCGTTGATTCAAAACTCGCGAATCTGCGTATATGCGTTACTAGCCGCCCCGAGGCCGACATCAAGACTGCCCTTGAACCCTTGACTTTCCGTTCCATATCCATACACGACGAGAACGGACAAATGAAGGACATTGAGAACTATATCAGGTTCACTGTTGATTCGCATAGAAAAATGCGAAGATGGAAGCCGGATCACAAGCAGCTTGTCGTCGACGTCTTGACAGCGCGAGCTGATGGAATGTAAGGCATTGACACCTGATTTCGTCACGATTCTCACTGACACCTCTACTGTAGGTTTAGGTGGGTGGATTGTCAGCTCGGTTATCTGGGTAGCTGTCTCCCAGGACGTATCCGACGTGCTCTGGACGAATTGCCCGAAACACTCGACGAGACATATGAACGCACGTTACGAGAGATCCAGAGCACGAACTGGGAATACGCCCGGCGGCTATTCCTATGCGTCTCGGTGGCTAAACGCCCACTCAGTCCGGAGGAACTGGCCGAATTTCTGGCATCTGATTTTGATGCAGGACCGACTCCGAAATTTTGCGAGGATTCCCGCCAGGAAGACCCATTGGAAGCGGTGTTGTCGACATGCTCCACGCTACTTGCACTTGTCAATATCGACGATTCGCCGGTTATACAATTTTCCCACTTCGGTCAAAGAGTTCTTGATGTCCACCCGCTTTTCCGAAAAACCCGACACCATTTCATGCCGCTTTCACGTTTCTTTGACACCCGCCCATACTTCTGTCGCACAAGCATGTCTTGGAATCTTACTTCATCTGGACGGAAGTGTCACCGAAGATGTCTTGAAGACATTTCCTCTCGCAGAATATGCAGCAGAGCACTGGGTCGGCCATGCCCGTTTTGGGGGTGTGTCGAAAAATGTCGAAGAGGGGATGAAACAGCTGTTTGATCCAAGCAAATCACATCTTGCGGTTTGGGTCTGGATCCGCGACCCCATTCGCCGGACACGACACAAAAGATGCGAAAGGCCGCTACCACCCCCCCGAAGCGCATTGCATTACGCAGCTTTTTGTGGCTTTCCCTCTGTTTTACAGGTTTTATTCACCGCACACCCCAGAGATGTGGATTCACAGGACTCTGATAACAAGTCGACCCCATTACACCTGGCGCTACAAATGGGACACGCGGAAGTCGTCCGTTTGCTCGTCGATTACGATGCGGACTTGACAGCCCAGGATGACGACGGATGGACCCCGTCGCATTTCGCGGTGCAGGAGGGAAGCGTGGATCTGGCACGCTTTCTGATCGAGCACGGTGCGAACGCGAAAGCCCAGGACGAGGATGGCTCGACCATGTTGCATTTCGCGGTGCAGAGGGGAAATCTGGACATTACACGCCTTCTCGTCGAGTACGGTGCGGACGCAACAACAAAGGACGAGGGCCAGTTGACTCCGTTGCAGTTGGCGGTACAGGAAGGAAGCGTGGATCTAGCACATTCTCTCATCGAGCACGGCGCGGACATCACAGCGAAGGATAAAGATGGGTCGACTCTGTTGCATTTCGCTGCTATGAAGCAAAGCGTGGATCTGGCGCGCTTTCTCATTGAGCACGGGGCGGATGCCACAAGACACAACAACCACGGGTCAACCCCGTTGCATTGGGCTGTGCAGGAGGGAAGCGTGGATCTCACGCGGTTTCTCATCGAGCATGGCGTGAACGCAGCAGCCCAGGACCATGGCAAGTCGACTCCGTTGCACTTGGCAGTGAAGAATAGAAGCGTGGATCTGGCACGCTTCCTTCTCGAGCACGGTGCAGACGCAACAGTACAGGACATGAACGGCTTGACCCCATTGCATTTGGCGGTGGAGGAAGGAAGCGTAGATTTGGCAAGCCTACTCGTCGGGCATGGCGCAGACATGACGGCAAGGACATACCACGACTCGATGCCGTTGCACCTAGTGGTGAAGAACGGGAACATGAATCTTGTGCGCTTTCTCGTAGAGCATGGCGCAGACGCAACAGCCCAGGAAGGAGATGAATCGACTCCATTACATTTGGCAGTGGAAGATGGACGGGTTGATCTCACACGTGTGCTCGTCGAGCACTGCGTGAACGTAACAGCCCGGGACCATGACGGGGCGACTGCGTTGCATTTGGCGGTGCAGAAGGGAAGCGTGGATCTGGTACGCTTTTTTTTTGAGCATGGAGTGAAAGCAACAACCTTGTACCATGACGGGGCCACTCTGTTGCATTTGGCGGTGCGGAAGGGAAGCGTGGACCTAGCAGCCTTGCTTCTAGAGCGTGGTGTGAACGCAAAAGACGAGGACGACGGCGGGCTAACTCCGTTGCATTTGGCGGTGCAGGAGGGGAGCATGGACCTAGTATATTTCCTTCTAGGGCATAGTGTGTACAACGCGACAGACCTGCGCCGTCGCGGGGCCACTCCGTTGCATTTGGCGGTGTGGGAGGGAAGCGTGGATCTGGTACGCTTGCTTGTAGAGCATGGTGTGGACGCAACAGCCCGGGACCGTGACGGGACCACTCCGTTGGATTTGGCGGTGCAGAAGGGAAGGGTGGATCTGGTACACTTGCTTCTAGAGCATGGTGTGGAGGCAACAGCCCAGGACCATCTCGGGGTCACTCCGTTGCATTTGGCGGTGCGGAAGGGAAGGGTGGATCTGGTACGCTTGCTTCTAGAGCATGGTGCGGACGCAACAGCCCGGGACCATGACGGGGCCACTCCATTGCATTTGGCGAGGTGGTGGAGAAGAGATGATCTAACACTCCTTCTCAAAGGCACGCAGCAGGAGCACGGTAGTCACCATTCCATCAGACATAGCTTTCTGAAGGTATGGCAACGATTCACTTCGTCGGGCGTGGTGCGACAAACATAATACCTTTAGGCTAGGTAGTAGGTACAAATCTGGCAGCCGACATTAATATATTGTGCAGCAGGTGGAGAGCTCGGAGCAGGGACGCCAAGTAGTAAAGGGAGCCAAACAGGTAAGCGTCCGCAGGGTCTACCGGTGAGCCCGGGGATCGAGCGAAACGGGAAACCATTGACAAAATGTAGACGTCGATACAACCATAAGACTTGACAGGTGCTACAGCGGGGGCAGTCATCAGCGCGCGGTGCCTTGCACGCTCACGGCGCAGCAGCGCACATGCGTTCTATCGACGACGTCTAGCAACGAGAATACCAATCTAAGCAACATTACGACCTTCGGGCTCTGCAGCATTGAAGACTCACCAAACGCGCATGCGCGATTGCTTGCTATTCCTGCCACCATCTGCGTGTGCTCCAGCTGCGTCGCCGAAGTCTCCTAGCAAGTTGTCGTCCCCATTGTCGTTGCCTCTGGCGTGGGCTCCGCCGAGCTAGCGATAGCCGCTTCTCGGTTCTATCGACCGTCCTTGGGCGATTGGACGAGGACGCCGCGCCTGTCTCCCTGGGACAAATGATCGTGCTGCCAGTGGGACGGTTACTAGTAGCTGCGGACTTATCGCGCGGCGCGGGTACTCCCGGCCTCTTCTATTAACTTCGAACTGACGGAACTCCGCCACGCCCGTGCCTGTAACTGCCGTCTGACAGGCCATGATGCGTGATAATTCATGTGTCTGCTGTAATCACATTGCCCTGGAGTCCCTAACCCCATCCCTTGTTCAATTTGCGAAGAAACCCGTATGGCTATAAGGTCGAGGTCGAGGTGAGTGCTTGGAAGGGTCCGCACGAAACGTGAATGACAAGAGCTACCGGTTGTGAACGTGAGGTAGGAAAAATAGGTTGGTAAATACTGTAGTCTAGAGTCCAGAATGTAGCCCAGCGTCAGCGTACTCCGTATTTGTGTTTCACTGGGCGGAGCCGCCCAACGATTGTCCAGTTGACGCTCGCGAAGCGCGAAGTAGACTATCTAGCTGTGATTGCGATGGAGGTGACGGCTGACTGTCCTCCTTGATGAACTCGCCTAATATCCAGTTGGGACCGATGGTAGAAATAAAATCAAGTTGATATTTGGGCGCTTAATGGCTGGGACGAACGGGGATGCGATGGTCATTCTCTGGGAAGACAAGGAGGGTGGAGGAAAGGAGCGGTTATGCCCTATCCATGCTCTCAGTGCCAGGCGTAAATCGTTGAGGGAGAACACGGTGCCCAACATTGGTGCGTGAAACGGTGGAGGGAAGGGTCTGGGTGGCAGAGTCAAATACTTCAAGTGGTTGCCTATGACGAGCCCGGGAACCCAAAATGTCGGGGTTCTGGAATCTTGATGCTTTAGCAGCAGCCCTAGTATTTAAGGATCACAACCGGCCATGTCGTTACGTGCACGGAGATGGTGATCCGGGGTCGTCACCTACATAGATGGACAGGGTGAAAGGGACAGGGGAATGAGAAAGGTCCGATAGGTCGTAAGTGGACTTCTTGGTCCTGGGAAGACAGAGGGAGGAGGAGCGCGGAGTAGATACGATCGCAGTCTCGGGATCGAGGTGGAAGATGCCGGAACCGTAGAGTCGACGAGTAGCTTGTCTAAGCAGATGGAAATCGTAGGACAACAAACAGATGAGGAGAAAGATAAGTATGAATACTAAGGCCAGTATCAACAAGACGTACTGGATGGTTTGTTTTCCACCCCCTCCCTTCGATGACACCTCCCTCCGAATGTAAGGTGGTGTGGTAAAAAAACGAGTGTAAGGCCGGCAAACTGTCGGAACGTTGGCGTGCAGGGCAAGAAATACCGCTCTGGGTTTTCCTATGGCGGAACTGCCAAAAATTTGTCCAGATGCAACGCGCCACGCGCGAAGGGGGCTATTTGCCCTTGATGAACGGGAGCAGAAGGCGATGGAGATGTTGATTGGATATCTCTCTAGGGGGGTTTGCCGAAGTTTTGCTCTTGGTCACCGGTTGGGATCGGGTCGGTATCTTGGCCTGTAATAGGGCCGAGGCGTCCATGCCTTCGGAAGGAAACGAAGAGTTGGCGAAGCGGGGGTATGCATACCATCTAGGTTCTCAAGACGAGGCGGTAAATGTTGAGAGAGATTGTGGTGCTCGTCGATGCGGGTTCATGTCCCAGAGGGAGAAATCTGGACAACGGAGGTGTGACGTTGGGGTCGATTTTTCTTTCTCAATGGGTTCAATTTCAGGTACGGCGAGCTGGAGAATCTCGAGGTCGTGTCTCAGAAATCTTGCCTGGCACCGGTCCCAACATCAGGCTGGCCTTACGGGAAGACATAGTGGGGTTGGGCGGGGAAGGAGTGAAAGGGGTGACAAGGAATAGCCCGAGCACATGGAGACGTCCGATTGATTTGATGTGGTTAAGAACGGTCTTCTTGGCTTTTGGGAAGACGGAGAAATGTGGCATGAAGCGTGTACGATTGTGGTCAGGACGTTGTGGGGTGAACGAGCTGAGCTTTGAACTTTCGGCCCGTTGGGGTGGACATGTACCGACAAGGGACTGCGTGGCGTGTATAAGGACAGGTGGGTAAAGAGGTGGTCACAGTACAGTACAAGTGCGAAGGGGTGGTAGCTATTGGATGATGATATTCCCGACGGGGCTATCAACGTTACCTCCGAAAACTTATTAGCGCCAGATTCTCAGACCGGATTCCAGTCATACACGAGACGACGGTGAAAGCCATCGGCCTCCTTTCCGACAGGGTGCGCCATCTTGCATGCCTTCAATCTCATCCTGAAGCCCCCATTCCAACCAACTCGGTCATTCTTATTGGTCGACTCGGCCCAACACTCGGGCACAACACACAACATAAGGTCCCCCGTGCCGCCTGCGCCAAGGTATTGAAGGGTAATTTCCGCCGGCACGAGTGGCCGCTCTCATGGTCTGTATCGCGTGCGCAAACTCGTTCGAGGTGGAAGAGCTCGCGGGGAAGGCTGTGGGACTGGTGGCAGGCGCGTTGGTGGACAAGGACATGTAAACATTTGATCCCTTTGTGTTGTCTCATTCTCACCGCGAGTAGAACTGTACGGGACCAGGGGTTTCGGGCCGTGATAATGTTCGTCCAAATACTCGAAGAGCACGCTGTCAAGATGGTTCGCCGACGCCGACATTTGCTACGTTCGATCAGGCTTTGCTGACGGATCACAGCCGATTCTACCCCGCAGACGAAGGAATCTCCAACTTTGTCTTCAACACACCAAACGGTGGTGGTGAATCTACACTTGTCAGCTCTGCTGCCGGAGCAGCTGGCGCCTTGGCAGGCTGGGCAATATCTTCGATTGGCAAAAGGCATGCGGTCTCATATTTTTCCCTCCCTCATATCTCTCTAGCGGTTTGCACCCACCGATACGCAAGCCGCGATTACACCCGCCGAAACCCTCCCGCCGCCAGTGCCGAGCCAGACAAAACCTACAATTAGCAGCCCATCGTCGGCACCGCCCGTACCCGGTGGTAGCAAACCTAAAAGCATACAACTGGGTGGCCACATGGCCTCCATTCTAGGCGCTTCCCCCATAGGGCTGGCAGCAGAGGCGCGGGGCGGTGGGGACTTGATGGACGTTATACCGACGCGGACGACTGGGGTATGTGTTCGTCTCTGCTTCCAAAACTACCACTGAGTGACTGCTCCTTTCACACGCAGACGAATTTGAGAGCCCGCCGGCAGAGTCTGCAGGCCCCAACGCCTTGGGGTGGGCTCGGGCGGCCCCACAGATGATGAGGACCCGGGGCCGCGTTCGAAGGCCCCACACCACCACCTGTGCCGATTCCTGTTACGGAGCTCACGTCTCCGCCTGAGTCGCCCGCCCCAGCATCAGCATCAGTCGCGGTACCTGTGCGGACCCTTGCCGCGAGTCTGGCACGCTCTCATCTTCTCCAAGTCCACGCCCGACATCGCTGCTACCTCCTGCGCCGAGTGAGCGCGCAACGTCTCCGGTTACTTCACCTGGATCAGTCCCGAGCACGGCTGGGATGGCGAAAAAGGAAAAGGCGGCGGAGATGACTCGCAGGAAGGAAGAGCGCAAGTAGGTACATCTCGTTTTCTCTTTTTCGCTCACACATTTTTGATGGTGCTTTGACAGTCATGAGGGGCCTATATTGGCGGTGGATCTTCAGAGGATCGCGGAGTCGGAAGAGCAGAAGAAGAATGCGGCCATAGCAGAGGGTGGATGACTAGTTGTTGAATATGGTTCACAGCGACTTCCGGGAAATTCTCACCCGTCCGCGTCATGGAGTGTGAAGTTGTGTATACAGCATAGGGTTTCAACATGCTTTCGGGACAACATATTAATTGACTTATGAGCAGCCCTGACCTTCCCGTTCCTGCCCTCCGTGAAATTTCAACTATCTCTCCCACTCTCCCACAGCGCCCATCTCTTTCAGGCAATGACGTTGCGCCCGTTCCCGAATATGGTGGACAATAAAAGGGTGAGTCAGGAGAGGCAGTGCACAACAGTATCCTTCGCCCTCAATTCCCACATCCCACCGTCTGTCAATCATCTTGTCCCAGCGAATCGATTTCTCTTCCGAAGGCCACATTCCTTCCCTACTTGTCACATGGGCGACCTGTCAGAATCGACCAGTTTCCGTGCTCTTTTTGAGTCTGCCTTCCAGGCGTACGAGAAGAAGACAGGCATTACCTTGGCCGAACACCCACTTGCTGTCCAACTTCAGAGTTGCCACTCCGTCGAATCCATGACTGCCCTTGTACAGGACCAAGCATCGGCTTTCGACGAATTCCGAGGAAAGGGTAGACTTGTGAAATTCGCCAAGAGTACTCTATCAATCCTAACCAAGCTTTCTGCCGCTATCCCCCCTCGTGCCACTTTCGGCCTCGTACGTCGAAAGTTTCCTGAGGGCGTGTCCCACTGGCACCTCTGATATTTTTTACAGCCATTCCCGCCTGCAAAGGCTATACACGCAGGTTTAGCTATCTTATTTGCCGTATGTGCCTTACAGTTGTTCCCCCGCGGATACATGATTCTTATGACGTCCACGTATACCAGGCGGCCAAGGGCATGGATACCAGTTATGACGCACTTGTCGACTTGCTCGAGTCAATCGGACACTTTCTTACGCGCCTGAACATATATACCCACATCCCCTATACACCCGCCTTGGACGAGATGGTGGTCAAGATAATCGTGGAGTTGCTTTCTACCCTCGCGTTGGCGACCAAGGAGCTTAATCAGGGACGACCGAGTAAGTCCACCCCCATTGAAGAATCACCCTACTCAATCCAATGTAGTAAAATTTTTCAAAAAACTTTTTGGAGAGAAGAACATCGAGGCGGCGCTGCAGCGGATAGACCGACTCACGCAAGATGAGGCCCGTACTACCGCAGCGGAGATTTTCAGAGTAATTCACGGTCTCGTCAAGAATGTGAACGAAGTCATGGATAGTGAGTAAATGCATTCATCTCATCACCCACCGTCCATTGAGAGCCCTTCTCTAGGTGGTGAACAATCTGTCGAGGGCATCCGGCAAGCTCTAGGTACGTTCTGTTGGTAACAACAGCTAATTCTACCTCTGACTGAGCTTTAGAGATCCTACATAAAATGGCAAGCGAGAAGAACAAGTCTAAACGTCGGTTACTTTCTGATCTTGCTATTGCGGACGGGCAGTACTGAAATGACATGGCAGGTGATAAATTACAACGAGATATCCGAAATTGGCTCTCCCCCTGATCCATGGAAAAATCATCACACTGCCTGTGAATCTCACCACGAAGGCACCGCAGCCTGGTTCCTGGGGGGTGAGACGTTTTCCGAATGGAAAGCATCGGGTCCGAGTTCCTTGTTGTGGATGCATGGGAAACGTGAGTTGTCGTCTGGTGCTTACTTTTTCACAGATATTGAAAAATTTCCTCCCTCGTAGTGGGCGCAGGAAAGAGTGTTCTTTGGTACGTGAAACTTCCGATATCATTTCTCGAGAACTTATGGTGTTGGCCAGTTCCACGATCATCCAGGAGATCGAGGCAATGCGAAAATGCGGGCTTGCATCACTCGCGTTCTATTATTGTGACTTTCGGGATGAACAAAAGAAGGACCTGCGCGGGCTTCTTTCTTCCGTTCTGTTCCAGCTTTGCGACCAGTCGGACTCCTACCATGATATCCTTTCCACTTTCTATTCCTCACATCGCCATGGCGCAGGAAGTCCCAGCGATGTTGAACTCGCCGAGTGTTTGAAGAACCTGTTGAAACTCTCAGGACAAGCTCCGATTTATTTGGTTGTCGACGCATTGGATGAATGTCCGATTACACTTGATGTGAAGCCCCCCCGCGGCAAAGTCCTCAAGTTTTTAGAGGACCTCGTTGATTCAAATCTCGCGAACCTGCGTATATGCGTTACTAGCCGCCCCGAGGCCGACATCAAGATTGTCCTTGAACCCTTGATTTTCCGTTCCATATCCATACACGACGAGGATGGACAAATGAAGGATATCGAGAACTATATCAAGTCCACTGTTAATTCGCACGAAGACATGCGAAGATGGAAGCCGGAACACAAGCAGCTTGTCATCAATGTCTTGACAGCGCGAGCTGATGGAATGTAAGGCAATAAAATCTGATTTCGTCACAATTCTGACTAACACCCCTACTATAGGTTCAGATGGGTGTATTGCCAGCTCGGCTACCTGGGTAACTGCCTCCCAGGACGTATCCGACGTGCTCTGGACGAATTACCAGAAACGCTCGACGAGACATATGAACGCACGTTGCGAAGGATCCAGAGGACGAATTGGGAATATGCCAAACGGCTGTTCCTATGCGTCTCGGTGGCTAAACGCCCACTCAGTCCGGAGGAGCTGGCCGAATTTCTGGCGTTTGAGCTCCATGGACGGCCGATTCCGAAATTCTGCGAGGATTTCCGCCCGGAAGACCCATTAAAAGCGGTGCTGTCGACATGCTCCACATTGCTTGCACTTGTCAATATCGACGATTCGCCGGTTATACAATTTTCCCACTTTTCGGTCAAAGAGTTCTTGATGTCCACCCACTTTTCCGAAAAACCCGACATTATTTCGAACCGTTTTCACGTTTCTTTAACACCCGCCCATACTTTTGTCGCACAAGCATGTCTTGGAATTCTACTTCATCTGGATGAAAATGTCACCGAAGCCGTCCTGAAGACATTTCCTCTCGCAGAATATGCAGCGGAGCACTGGGTCGAGCATGCCCGTTTTGGGGGTGTGTCGAAAAATGTCGAAGAGGGGATGAAACAGCTGTTTGATCCAATCAAATTCCATCTTGCGGTTTGGGTCTGGATACGCGACCCAATTCGCCGGACACGACACAAAAGATGCGAAAGGCCGCTACCACCCCCCCGAAGCGCATTGCATTACGCAGCTTTTTGTGGCTTTCCCTCCGTTGTACAATTTTTAATCACCGCACACCCCAGAGATGTGGATTCACAGGACTCTGATGACAAGTCGAGCCCATTACACTTGGCGCTAGAAAGGGGACACGCGGAAGTCGTCCGTTTGCTTGTCGATTACGGTGCGGACTTGACAGCCCAGGACGATGACGGGTGGACCCCGTTGCATTTCGCGGTGCAGGAGGGAAGTGTGGATCTGGTACGCTTTCTGATCGAGCACGGTGCGAACGCGAAAGCGCAGGACGAGGATGGGTCAACCATGTTGCATTTCGCCGTGCAGAGGGGAAATCTGGACATTACGCGACTTCTCGTCGAATACGGTGCCGACGCAACAGCAGAGGACGAGGACGAGTCGACTCCATTGCAATTGGCGGTACAGGATGGACGCGTGGATCTAGCACATTTTCTCATCGAGCGCAGTGCGGATGTAACAGTCAAGGATGAGGATGGGTCGACTCTGGTGCATTTGGCTACTATGAAGGGAAGTGCGGATCTAGCGCACTTACTCATTGAGCATGGAGCGGATGCCACAATACACAATAACCGCGGGTCAGCCCCACTGCATTTGGCTATGCAGGAGGGAAACCTAGATCTCACACGGCTTCTCCTCGAGCATGACGTGAACGCAGCAGCCCTGGATCATGACAAGTCGACCCCGCTGCACCTGGCAGTGAAGAATAGAAGCGTGGATCTGGCACGCTTACTTCTCGAGCATGGTGTGGATGCAAGCGTACAGGACAGGAGTGGCTTGACCCCATTGCATTTGGCAGTGGAGATCGAAAGCGTGGACCTGGCAAGCCTACTCCTCGAGCATGGCGCGGACACGAAGGCAAAGACATACCGCGGGTTAACGCCGTTGTACCTGGCAGTGAAGAACGAAAGTGTGAAACTGACACACTTACTCGCCGAGCATTGCGCGTCCACACCAGTCCAGGACGAGGCCGGGTCAACGTTGTTGCACTTGGCGGTGCAGAAGGAAAGGGTGGATCTCGCCCGCCTGCTTGCCGAACATGGTGCAGACGTGGCAGCCAAGAACAAGCGCGGGTTGATGCCGTTGCACCTAGCGATGAAAAGCGGAAGCGTGGATATTGTGCGCTTGCTCTTAGAGCACGGCGCAGACGCAACAGCCGAGGATAAAGACAGATCAACACCATTACATTTGGCAGTGCAGAAGGAAAGGGTGGATCTGGCACGCCTGCTCGTCGAACATGGTGCAGACGTGACAGCCAAGAACAAGCACGGGTCGGTGCCGTTGCACCTAGCAGTAGAGAATGGAAGCGTGGATCTTGTGCGCTTGCTCGCAGAGCATGGCACAGACGCGACAGCCGAGGATAAAGACAGATCAACACCACTACATTTGGCGGTGAAGAATGGAAGAATGGATGTCACATGCATACTCGTTGAGCATGGTGCGGATGCAACAGCTCAGAACAACCGCGGATTGACCCCATTACATTTGGCGGTGAAGGATGGACGAATTGATCTCGTATGGGTACTCACCGAGCACTGCGTGAACGTAGCAGGCTGGGACTCTGGGGTAACCCCGTTGCATTTGGCCGTGCAGGAGGGAAGCGCAGATATGGTACGCTTCCTCATAGAACACGGTGCGGACGCAACAGCCCAGGATCGCGACGGGGCAAGTCTGTTGCATTTGGCGGTGCCGAAGGGAAGCGTAGATATGGTACGCATCCTCGTAGAACACGGTGCGGATGCAACAGCCCAGAATCACTACAGGATAGCTCCGTTGCATTTGGCGGCGCGGAAGGGGAACGTAGATATGGTACGCTTGCTCGTAGAACACGGCGCGGACACAACAGCCCAGAATCTTTACGGGGAAACCCCGTTGGATTTGGTGGTGGGGGCACTGGGGGAGGGGAGCATAGAACTTAGAAGCTTACTGACCAAGCATTGACCAACCGATTTGGCGTTGCGGCAGGGAAGAAAGTATCTAAGACGCTTTCTTAATCGCACGTAGTAGAAGCACGGTTGTCCCCTCACCCCATCAAATATCATGGCTTTCTGAGGTATGGCAACTACAGTAGTCACGCTGTTGGTTGTGATGTGGCAAATATAATACTCCTAGGCCAGGTACAAATCTGTCAGCTGACATTGTAACATTAGTAGGATGATGTTATTCTTTTTTTTTTTTTGGAATCGATTATTGTGCGCCTCGGGGTACAGAACCCCACGTAGCACTTCGGGAACATGTACATGCGATCTGGTACATTTAATAAACATAACATGGGTCTTATCTCAGCCACTTTCTCCCCCACAGCCTTAGAGCTATCATCGCACAACATTGATTGCGGTAGAATCGACGAGCACGGTAATAGCGCGCTGGGTGCCTGACATGTGTGAGGCATCCCCGTTTCGTCCTTTATCTTGAGGAAAACGCTTGCGCAGAGCTAGCGCGCGTTTCACGATGTTATTCTATCATATAGTTACCCTCAGGCCTTACAGGCAATAGGCACACAAATCCCTGTCGCCAGCGCGCGATGCCCTGAACGCTCACGGCCTGGAAGGCGCTGCGACGGGGCAAGCACAAACTTGATGTGTTACCGCAAGCGACCCCAAACGAGGGCACATGCGAGCCCAGTTGGCCGCTGCAAGAGCCACCGCACAAAGTCGTCCTGAGGGAACAGGCCCCTGGGATCCAGGAGGGGGGCCAGCTGGGGAGCGAATCCTCGATTCGAAAAGGCCTACTGAGGCCATGGACATCGCCCCGGGCATCAACGCCCACAACAAGAGCGACACGGCAGGCATCGACACCTGCAACAACAACAAGGAAAACCTGGTCGCGACCAAAATCAGTCAGAGGCCGCACCGCACCACTTCCACAACAAACCAGCGACGCACCTTTACCTATCTTCCATCGCCCCATCCTACCGTTGAGGAGTCCACCCGATTTTCCTTTCGAGGCCCATACAGAGGGCGCGGCGTCGTCCTGGGAGATGTCGAGGCAGAGCCAGTGCGACAAGCACAACACATCGCAACGCGGCCATTCGGTCGTCGTCACACTCGCGTCACACGCAGTCACGCGCATCCCCACGCCTTCCAGGCTTCCACACATGATGCCAGTATGATCATTATGATGCCTAAGATGGAATATCTCACCTCGGGTGAGCTCGGGTCCAGACCAACCGAAACCCACAAAACCCACAGCTGGGGTAAGGGTTTGGGATGGGTAGCAGAATGTCAACCCAGACCCATACCCCAGCGTCACCCATGACAAAACCCGGTGGGTTGGTGCGACCCATGACAATCCCTACCTTCGAGCGCTGCAGCATCGATGAGAACTCACAAAGCAAGCATGCACGATGGCTCACTATCGCTACCACCATCTGCATGTGCCCCAGCTGCCTCGCCGAGCCAAGACAATCGATGGTCTGGGTCCGAAATACTCTAGCAAGTTGTCGTCCGTCCCCATGATTGTCGTTGGCTCCGGCGCGGGCAACGCCGAGATAGCCCGCTTCTCGGGCCGAGCAATGAACGGGGACAAGTGATCGTGCTGGCCCGACGCTTCGCCGTGGATAACACACCCTAGCTCCGTAGTGCCTGCCCCTGCCGGAACGCAGCCCACATGATGCCCCACTATCATCGACATCCGCGATCGCTGGCCTTCTCTGCGCACGCCGAAGATAATTTTCCCCAATCCCACCCCCCCTTTCCCACGCGG
>Ga0307512_10004045_pt1 | contig 16335 bp, 16 predicted proteins | sample 14_EM_MG_FD_200267 | JGI IMG/M metagenome (GOLD analysis project Ga0307512, IMG submission 200267) | Populus trichocarpa ectomycorrhiza microbial communities from riparian zone in the Pacific Northwest, United States - 14_EM | ecosystem: Host-associated > Plants > Roots > Unclassified | place...
ATCTCTGAGTTCACTCGATCTCGGCCTCCAAGTGCATCTCCAAACTCGCTCGATCACGGCCTCCCAGTGCATCTCCAAACTCGATCGATCACGGCCTCTAAGTGCATCTCTGAGTTCACTCAATCTCGGCCTCCAAGTGCATCTCCAAACTCGCTCGATCACGGCCTCCCAGTGCATCTCCAAACTCGATCGATCACGGCCTCCAAGTGCATCTCCAAACTAGCTCGATCGCGGCCTCCAAGTATATCGTTAAGATGCGACGGTGGGTGTACGGAGATACAGGGGTAACGGAGGTGGAATGAGCGACGCGGAGTATATATTCGGGAGACCCCGGGCTAGATAGACAGCATCTCATTTTCATCTCATCTTGTCATACAACGAAAATACACACTCTATCTTTCCTATCTTTTGGTCTCACTCGCTCTTTCCAAGATTTCGTGGATCCACGCAATCGCGCGGATCCTCACGGCCCGGTAGTATCATATCTTCTCACCTTCCTACGCTCCTCGAGCTTAATGTAGAAGGAACGCGAGGAGAGATTTTCGCAGCGTCACATTGCATTGTAATTCCGATGCAAGCGTGTACCCAATGAACGCATTCCGACGTATGGTCACAGTTGGCTACAACGCCAGAGTGTTTGTTTAAATTAGGAGACCGACAGAGCGAGAAGAAACGGCGAAACAGCGATCGGAGGGCAATATGCAACGCGACACGCGTGGCATTGACGCCGGGCGTGGAGTAATCCGCCACCGGGGTGTCTCTGACGGCTCTGACGGAGCGCGTCCACTCTGACGGAGCCATTCCGCCCGGACGGAAATGTTTTTTGCTGATGTCTCTTCGTACCCTCCTCGAGCCAGAACCACTCTTTCTCACGAATTCCCTTCGGATGCCATGCGAGGTGCGGCAGAGTGTTGATGATGGGATGTCTGCCGTCTAGCTCTAGCGTTTCACCACACCGTGATCAAGTGAACTTAGAGATGCACTCCAAGGCCGTGATCGAGCAAGTTTGGAGATGCACTTGGAGGCTGTGATCGTGCAAACTTGGACGCTGTAATCATGCGAGTTTGGAGATACACTTGGAGGCTGTGATAGTGCGAATTTGGAGATGCATTTGGAGGCCGTGATCGTGCGACCTTGCAGGCCGTGATCGTGTAAACTTGGAGGCCGTGATCGTGCGAGTTTGGAGATTCACCTGGAGGCTGTGATCGAGCGAGTTTGGAGATGCACTCCGAGGCTGTGATCGAGCGAGGTTGGAGGTGCACATGGAAGGCTGGGATGGTGCGAACTTGGAGGCCGTAATCAAGCGAGTTTGGAGATACACCTGGAGCCTGTGATCGAGCAAGTTTCGAGATGCACTCCGAGGCCATCATCGAGCGAGTTCGAAGGCGCACTGTTACAGGGGTTCTTCATCCCAATAATCAATACAACATTTATTGAATTAAGTACAACCGCCTATCTAAGAAACTCTTTCTTTCCTCGTCTTATCCTAAGACTCAACCTCTTGCACCTGACTAGCAAGAGCGACCAATCTGTAACGGTACCAAAGACCGTCTCCTCGGTAAATGAATACCTCCTTTCCTCGTTGGACTACTCGTCCTCGGAAATCTCCTCGAATGGTAATAACCCGGTGCGAAGATATCTCAACACCAAATAATCGATATTCTCGAGTTTGCAAAAGCGTAGCACCACTCGATAAGTGTGGGTTAAACGCTGCTCTTCCAAACTGAACAGAAGATTGCCAAATGATTCGACAACTTGATGCAGTGCGTACTCGGATTGTGTGTATCTGTGTCCAGGCATAAAATGCATAGTCACGAGTGGGTAATAGGTCTTGAGAGGTAATTTTGAAGATAGTTTGATAGATAGAATTCTTAATAATATTTTAAGGTCTTCTTCGGTGTTCTGAATGTTGACTTCTTGGTTGATGCCTCCTCAATCTACGGAACAACACCTTCTCTTATATAGTCGTCTTCGAGGGTCTATGCGCCCGTACTTCGACGCTATTAGTACATGAATCCTGATAGCTTATCGCGGTCGCGTCTTACGATTGCGCCCGGTGATAGTGCCACGCTTCCCAATTGGTTATCGTGTTCATGCAACGTGGTTTCAAAGCATTACGCTCCTGATAAGAATCAGGCCATCCGTCGCATGATATCATGTCATACGTTGCGTTGGTTATCTTTTAAGTTAGACATCTTACTACCCGTTCGCGACAGTAGTTGGTACGTCTGCCAACAAATTAGTTGGCAGCGCTTATCGCAAATTAATGCCTCACCACTTAAGGCTATTTGGCTTGTGTCATAGATTTAATTGGCGACCAACCAATACTATGCCAACGTAGAAGTTGACGCGTAAGCTCGTATTGGATACGAGTCTTACATTGTAATGCATACTGACTCAAACCAATGAGCAGGGTTACTTCAGGCCTCTTATCTTAAGCCAACGTCATAATTCCCTCAGTTACGTCATGCTTAGGTCGAGACTGTTCTCTTTGACCGGAGAGTACCATGATTACTCTTATCGCCTGCGGCAATAAGTCATGAGTCCCGCTTACTTGCATTTGACTATCAACTGCTGTGTTTGTGTGTCGGAGTATTCTCCAGTCCAATCAAACAGTCCCGCTAGTATCTGGGATGTAAACGTGGTTGAAAACAATGCGCTCGGCAGGAGTTACCTCCTTTCGATCTGGCTCCATTGTTGCATCATCAAATAAGAATTACCATAGTATGTATTCTTTCAATGAATCCGCTAAGCCATGATACTTGCTTATTCAATCGACACGCGACTCTTATGTATCCCCGCTAAAGGACATAAGACTGATCTCATGTGTGCCATGAATAAGTGTTATGCATATCACGTGACTAGACCGAGAGTAACTCCGTGACATGTATTCATTTAGCTACTGCCAGTATCATTATCGCTGTTAAGGGAAAACCCCTAACACGCACTTGGCAGGCCGTGATCATGTGAACTTGGAGGCTGTAATTGAGCGAGTCTAGAGATACAGTTGATCGAGCGAGTTAGGACATGCACTTGGGGGCCGTGATCAAGGAAGTTTGGGGATGCACTTGGAGGCCGTGATCAAGCGAGTTTGGGGTTGCACTTGAAGGCCATGATCGACCGAGATTGGAGCAGTACTTGGAGGCGATCAATCTGGAGGCGGTAGTTTGGGAGGAAGGCACAACGGGAGCTGACATACTATTCATTGGTTAACTCGTACAGGTGGGAATGTAGAGAATTGAGTCAACATGGTCTGCTGAGAGATGGGAGACTGGCTGGGAGTGGGAGACAGACTGTGTTGGTATGATGCAATATGCGGTGTATGCAGTACTTGGTGTATGCTGTACTCGGTGTTAACTCTTGATCATAGCATGGAGAGATGGAGAGGGATGACTTAACTTCATGTTCTTAGGTGATGGTAGAGTTGAGGACAAGAAAGAGAAAGATGAAAGGAGATGGGACAAATCATCCGGAGAAAATGGGACTTAAGAGAATTTTGTGTGCGAAGTCAATTGACGATACCCGATACGGCAGGTACAGGTCCCGATCTGGCAGGTAATAACACCGATACGAGGTCTTCCCAATCCAATCAGGCAAGTCGTAACCCTGTTTTCTCATATCCGCTTGTATCCTCCACATTGTTCTCATCATCATCCCCATCTCTCTCTTTCTCGTCCACAACACTACCATCATCACAGAATACGAAGTTGAGTCATCCCTCTCTATCTCTCGCTGCCATGCTCATGAGTTGACACCGAGTACAGCATACACCGAATACAGCATACACCAAGTACATCATCCACCAAAGATTGTCTGTCTTCCCTTCATTCTCATGAGTACGAGTTGACTCCTGAATTCAGCTTCAGCTTCCGGCGTGCCTCCCTACATGGTCGACCGCCTTCCGCCAGCTCTCCATGAGAACTCATAGGTAAGGGCACCTTGTCACATTCCCACGGTTCCAAGCTAACTAACTGATGAATAGAGTCTCAGCACCTGGCACGCCGTCCATCGATCGCCTCCAAGTACTCATCCAATCTCGTTTGCTCACCGCCTCCAAGTGTATCTCCAAACTCGCTCAATCATGGCCTCCAAGTGCATGTCCAAACTCACTTGATTACGGCCTCCAAGTGTATCTCCAGACTCTTTCGATTACAGCCTGCAAGTGTGCACGATCATGGCCTCCAAGTGTATCTCCAGACCCACTCGATTCTGGCCTGCAAGTTTGCACCATCTTGGCCTGCAAGCGCATCTCCAAACTCGCTCAATCTCGATCTCGGAGTGCATCTCTAAGTTCACACGATCATAGCCTCGAAGTGTATCTCCAAACTTGCTTCCAAGTCTATCTCCAAACTCGCTCGATCACGGCCTCCAAGAGTATTTCCAGCCTCGCTCGGTCACACCCTCCATGTGTATCTCCCAACTCGCTCGAGCACGGCCTCCAAGTGTACCTCCAATTCGGTTGATTAAGACCTCCCAGTTGACTCGATCACGGCCTCGGAGTGTATCTCTGAGTTCACTCGATCGTCATTTTCAGGCGCACCTCGAATTGCTCTCAAGCACTGCCTGCAGCCAGTCCAGATATACCGTGTGTAGATGGGTTGCTATATAGATACCTAGATGAGAATACAAACTGAATACATGAGTTTGAAAAATCGTTGAACGATAAGTAGTAGCTATGATCTCCAGGCGCACTAGCAGCGTTCCCAATGAAGATGTTCTTCCCAAACCGCTCTACAGTGATTCGAGGTGCTCCCAGGCATGTCGCTGGCGCTCCCAGGTGCTCCCAGGCTTGTCATCGGCGCTCCCTGGTGCACCCAAAGTTCTCTCCGGTGTACCAAGGTGTTCTCAAACTTACCACAATCACTCCCATGGTACTCCTGTACCAGTCATCAGAGATCCCAGTTACTCCGATGGCCGGCCGGAATGCCCTCCCAGGGTCTGATCCTCTCCTGAAATTGACACATCTAAGTTTACACTCCACATCCTCTCAGACACACCTGGAGGTTTCCAGAGACTAAATTACATTTTGCTGACGCTTTGATGCGCATCCCATAGAGTCGGAAGCTGAGACATGGCTCGGGTATTCTTGGCTCAACTGCCACTTTCGCAGCCGGGGTTTTCCTGTCCAGAATGAGCTTCTTGGATATGTATGAAGCAAACTTTGACAAGCTGCAAGTCATTATGGATGTTATCATTCCAGCTCAGGCATGCCTCAAGAGCAACAAATAAGCCACCAAAGCGCATGTACTTGCAGTATGTAGTGCACTTTGTATATTTTAGTTTGCTTTATTCTAGTCATGTTTTCTTTGACTTTGAATTAGTGGACCCAGTGCACACAGATCTATCAAGACACTTCACCTTTAGGTGCAGGCGGCTCATTCCGCTCAGCGCCTGCTAACATATGAACCTATGCTTGATCTGTATGTTAAAGGCCACCGCTAACATGCCTTGAACTGTCAGCTCCGTGTCAACGGTCCATTGGAGGAAGGTTGCCACTGCGCAACTAAACCATAAATGAACAAGCCCGGCCAATTACTAACCCCATTTAACTCGATATTGACTAAGTAGTATGTTTGGAGCAATGCTTCAATATTTTAAAATAGCTGCTGCATGTTCGGGCTCTGTCAAAATAGCTGTGGAAGCCGAAGAGCGCGAATCTCAAAAGACTGATTCTACTCAGCGACTCTGCAAGATGGCTGGCAACTCCCGCTCACCCATGTGCCACACTTACTCAAACAGGCCTAAGTTTTCAAATCTTTGAATCAAGACTTAACTGTATTCTGACACAATGTATGTTTGGGTCGCCAAAAACTCATATCCAAAAATAGATTATGGGGACCAAATTCCATCACGAGAATCTCCGAAAGAGAGAATATTGAAAGCTCGAGTTATGAGAACACAGCTACAAAGAGTGCAATTAACTGTCGCAGTAAGCCAAGCCTACAATCCTCAGCCATTTGATCCAAGTATACCCATGTCAACTTGGGTGCACCTCAATTCCCCGGAACTGTATACATGCAACCATCATTCCTCTGCCTGCCATGACATGATGTCTCACTATACATTCATACCATTGTAGAATATAGCTTTCAACCCCAATATTTATTTTTAGTCAACATTGTAGTTGTGAGATTCATAATGAATTTGTCATTTAATGGTGTGCAATTTAACAGTGTGCAATTTAACGTTGTGCAATTTCACGGTGTGCAATCTAATGGTGTGCAATTCAACAGTGTGCAATTTAACAGTGTGCAATTTAACAGTGTGCAATTTATCGGCGTGCGATTTGCTAGATATTAGAAGCAAAACCGGAATGTGAGTGAGAATTTATGACACATTTGTTAGCAATCTTGGCATTGATGAGTGCTTGAATCAATAAGATTACCCCTGAATCATCCATCGTACATTACCATTCTTTCTCTACGCCTGTATCTCCTTTGTGTACCAAATTCTCTCCCTCTTCCATTAACTACTGCAACATTGTTGTGAAGGCTATTCTGCAGACATGGCCCAGATGAATGCATGACAGGGAAGTTATGCTTACAATATTGCCTTATCGACCGCTAACTTAACTGCAGCATCCTAATACAATAGTATATCATGAAAATACATATGTCCTTCCAGCAGATATACCACATATGGAAATTCATATTTCTCCTCGCTTGATAACAAACTCCAGTATGAACCCTTGCAACTCTGCCGTCACTCACAAGGTCCCAACCAAATCTATCGAGTTTTGCAGAATCTCAATGCTGCACCATTGTCTATGCTATGCGATCAATGCAAATGCTGGAACTTCCAAGCATAATGACAACGTTTAGAGAAGTTATATGCAGGGGCTCATGTTGTCATTCAGATTCCCATTGCTCAATGGGTGTCCAGCAGCAAGGGTCAGTTGATGTCCCGAGGTATCTTCCGGTGCGTCTGGTTCCATTCTTTATGTGCGTTGGCTTTAGCCAACCTCCAATTCTTGCATCCGTACAGAGTGTTGTTCATAGGAGTTGCTACAAGTCTGCATTACGAATCCATGTATTCTGGCGCATCTGAGAATATCTGAAATCGCAACACGGACTACCGTCCTTGATATCATTATCAACCATTGAAGTCATCTCTCCAGAACCCTTTCAACGCACGCCTTGCATTGCATCCTCCTCGACTATGTGCAAATTATTGCATCATTCATCCCGTTATTGTGTTGCACTTAATCTTATATTTCCTGCTTTTACACTCTCCCCCACATTCTCCAACTTTAGATCTTTGTTACAGCAAATGGAACCTATGCCCAGCCAGGTGAGAAATCACTATTCACAGAAGAATCAAAAAGCACACCTAGAGAGAGCACTCGCTTTCAAGAAAGCAGCCAATCTTCATTGTCTATCAAATGTTTGCCTATCAATTATCTGCCTCCTTGCATCGTATTGCGGATGACTAATATCCCCGATTTCATTAATTAATCAGGATGACGAGACCGATCAGGAGATTGGTGATGACGACAGTGAGGAGGCTGGAGAGTCCACCTCATCATCCGACATCGAAGAAGATGATTTGGATCATCAACAGGAGGTCCTTCATCTAGGTCAGGCGGGCTGGGACAAGTCATTATGCACTACAAGGGTTCCACTGCCAAAGACACAGAGCTGGGCTGATACTGTCATTGCACGCCCTCCACTTCCAAATTCCCAAAATCTACCTGTGGCAATGGCACCACTACTGCTGAAACGCCAAAAGTAATCCCACCTCAACGAATTATCTGAGTCTGACCGTGCACCATCTGCCCGGGCACTGGTGCTTCCCAACAATTCTAGTGGAGACCAGAATATTCCACAACCCAAGGCCAGTACTGATCAGTATGCTCCCCAACACTAAAAGGCTACTTTTGAGGTAGCAAAAAGGTTCATGGAGGCAATCGTATTCAGGAAGACTCCATGGCCAATATTATCCGATGACAAGTACTCGATGGTTGAAGAAGCTTGGAAGCTAGCGATCGTAGCCTAGGATTGTCAGCGGGCATTAGCAGGTGCACCTTTGGATACACCATCTGTGTGTCAATTGCCCGGTGGTCCATCTCTCAAAATAGCTCCGCAAACTCGAGAAGCTGTAAGTCCTGAATTCTGTTCAATGCTCCTCTATCAGACTTATGGATATTGACTACCCCCGAACATATACATACTTGAGACTGAAGATTGGTACCATTCGAGGATGGTTGGCCGATGGGGCTAGTGTTAGCAACGGTTCCGTTTCCGGACCGTTTCTACTATAGCGGTTCCAAGAAAACCCAGACCAAGCCAGTTTGGTCCAGGTTTGTGCCAAACGGTTCTTTCAATTAAGTCCTTCAATATTCATCTGATAATTTAGCGTTTGGTACATGAAATATTGAGCTTCAGATGGCGCATCTTTTGGCGGTCTCCGATTTTTGATATCTTCAAAACTCAGCAAGCGGCTTTGAAATTATTGTCATTTTGGGCCGAAAAACGAGGCTTTTGGGTTACCGCTTGCAGAGATTTAAAGATATCGAAAATCGGAGACAGCCAAAAGATGCGCCGTGCTGAGCTGCATATTTTACATACCAAACACTAAACTCTCTGATCAATATTTGTGGCCTTAAAGTGATGGTTCGCTTAAAAAATGGTCGATTTTTGATGGGGTAAGGCCATTGCCACGCAAACCTATAAAACCGGCCGGGTCCAAAACTGGAACCGTTGCTAACACTAGATGGGGTATGCCGAACTGTTGTCCATAGTCACCGGTTGGATGTGGGCACTGGGACTGAGCTTCGGATCAAGGTTAAGGAGCTCCTGTTGATGATGCTTACCTCTCCGAGGTTGTCAATCATAAGAAGTCATGGTTTACGTGAATGGAAGTGCTTGATCTTATTTACCACCAAATTTTCTTCACCGACAATAGCTTGGGGCGCCAGCCAACAACATCACAGTATTTCCAACCTCTCACTCCTCAGACTTTAGCACTGGCAGCCACAGCTATTCATTGTGCGCTGTCTGAATACGCCAGTGGAAAGAAGGGCACGGTATTGTTTTCTCAAGTTGAATATTGAGGTACAGTTGGCCCATCCCCTGTGATCGATTTCACTCTAGAAGCTACTACTCAATCAATCACACATCAGCTGCCGCATCACACCCCCGCCTGCACGCTGTGGCGCAACTCCACTAGACTAGGCCTTCCTCAATCCTCGTCGGAGCTTCTCTGCCTAGGTTGAACCTCTTCTAATTCATTTCGCAATCAGTTCCTCCTCTCAGCACTCCTGTATCCCATTCTGCACTCTAGACCCCCCTATTCGCGCTCCTCAGCCCAGGATGGGAGCTCTTCAATCCCCACCAGCGCTACTACAATGCATTTCACACTCCTTACCCCACACCTTTTCGGCGCTCCTCCTGTGGGATAAGCACTCCTCAATCTCATCGGTGCTGCACTGCCTGGATTGGCTCTCCTCTATTTCATTCCGCATGCCTTAACCCACCCTGATTCTGCGCTCCTCAATTTCATTCCACACTCCTGAACCCCTCCTCTTTCGGCGCTCCTCAGCGTAAACTGGATGCCCTTATTTTTCATTCCACACTTCTCCAACACCTTTTGTGGTACTCCTCTTTTCCACACAACACTCCCCATCTGGTGCTCCTCATTTCCTGTGGTAGTTGTTCTCATTTTTCATCCGAATATATTGTATTGCCTGTCATATGCCCATGTAGGTTCGCAGCTAGCTAATATCTCGTTACACCTGTGTTACGTATCACAAATTGAGCCAAGTGACATTGGAATTCCATTTCATCCACTGGCCAGGAACGAATAATCAGCAAATGGAAGGAGCGCCTCCAGCTTCTTTACGCCGTTGATGAATTGTGTGTTCCTGCATTTGTTGGCCCTGACGAGATGAGAGATGGAGTGGATGACATCGACACGATGTTTCATTGATATTGTTCGCTCGCTTAGTTGGGTTATTGGTTCGATCTACCTGCATCTATATTTGAATCTGTGGCCATTTTCTTTCATTTCTTCAATGTAGCGAGGTACAAAATACAATGATGAAGAAGAGGACGGCTAGTATGATTCAAAAGTGATAATGAACGATAATCCATGCATCATATTCGCTGTTGAGCGAAGTCGATTGCTCATGTACATCTGAAGAGTCTCAGATAACCCCTGCAGTCCTCCAAATGAATATCCATCGGAACCCAGGCATCTGTCACAGTGTGTTCGTGATTTCCGTGTTGGTTTGGCGACACACCCAGGTGCACCCAAAGTTCTCCCCTGTGCTCCGACGTGCTCCCAAACTTATCACAATCACTCCCATCCTACTCCTGTATCGGTCATCAGAAATCCCAGTTACTTCTGTACCTGTCGTCTGAGGTCCCAGTTACTCTGAAGGCCTGCCGGAATACCCTCCTAGGGTCTGATACTCTCCTGAAATTGATGCTTCTAAGTTTACACTCCACATTCTCTCAGACACTCCTGGAGTCTTCCAGAAACTAAAATACATTTTGCTGATGTTTTATCGCTCATGAGAGCAATGTGCTTTATGTCTTACATTTTCCTGAATGCGCATGGTAGAGATTGCCATGTATTCCTCAGGTTATCATATTCATGCAGATGAGGCATTAAAGCATTATGCTCCTGATAAGCAACAGGCCATCGCTGTACGAGATCATGTCAGACAATATATCAGATCATAACTTCAACTTGCACATCTTACGACATATATTGTTCAGTTATTGGAACATCTGCTGATCATAGTCTGGACAGTGCTTTATGCAAATTATTGCTGCTAAAAGACTTGCGTTATAGATTTAATCAGTGATTAACCAATACCATGCCAATGAAAAATTTAACACGTCAGTTCAATTTACTTACTTGTGTTTGACATTGCAATGCATGCTAACTCAAACCAACAAGCAGAGTTGCTTCAGGCCTTATATCAACAGCTACCATCATAATTCCCTCAGTCACACCATACTCAGGCCCAGATCATTCTCTTTCGCAGGGGAGTATCTAGGGTATTCCTAACTTCTGAGGACAGAGTCTCGAAGTCCTACGTTTTCGCACCTTGGGTAACCACTACCGAGTCTGTGAATGTAGGTATTCCTCAGTTCAATCACACATATCCCCTACTAGTATCTGGAAAAAAATTTGGTTGAAAATACCATACTCGGCAGAATCAAACTTTCTTCTATCTGGCAGTATTATTCCATCACCTTAAGTGAATCCACTATGCAATGCGACCTGCATATTCAATCCAGATGTGTTCCTTGAATAACCCCGCTCAAGGTTATCATGACAAATAAAGGTTTTGAAATGCCAGAGATCGGAATTATGCATATCATGTGACTAGACCAGGAGTATCTACATTACATGTATCTCTATGGCTATTCAGGGACTGTAGATACTGTTAAGGGAGAACCCCTAATAGAGGGGCAGCAGGGCTTACAAAGCCATGCTTGATGTAATTTACAGTGTGTTTAAATAGAAAGTTTTATTTGCTACTAGAGAAGACGTTATTGAAAGCAGAGCTTATAACGATCATTTTTGGGGTGTGGTCGTGGTAGTTGTGTGGGTGGACTATATCAACCAGGAACCAGTCATGATCCATGAAATAGATTACAACCTCCAGTTAGATCTCTTGACTTCGTTGATTACAACCTCCAAGTCTGTCTAAAAACTTACTTGATTACTGCCTGCAAGTGAATATCTAAGTTTACATAATGGCTTCCCAATGCATATTCAAATTTGCATAATAATGGCCTACATGTACTCATCTAAACTCACTCAATCACAGTCTCTAAAAACATCTCCAAGTTTATCTAATATTAGGCCCCAAGTTCATCATTAAACTCACTCAATCATGGCAACCAAGTGTAACTCCAATCTCTCTTGATTACAGCCTCTATGCATATCTCCAAGTCTATACAATATTGGTTTCCAAGTGTATCTTGGAGTTTAGTTGATCTTAGCCTTTAAGTGTATCTTTAAATTCACTTGATTCCAGCCTCCATCCAAGTTCATCTCCAAATACGCTCATTTGCAGACTCCAAGTCAATCTCTAAGTTCACTCAATCAGCATCTTCAAGTACTCCTTCAATTGCACACAAATACCATCTACACTGATTGACTATATGTTTATATCTAGATGGACATTGATAGATAATATATGTGATATTGTCATGTAGCAAATCTGCTTGTGATTGTAATAATGATGAATATGATAGATACTCTGGCTTATAGTTATAAAACTGTAAGAACCACATCTATTAGAATACTGCACCAAGTTTAAAGTCTCTCACAGAGATACAAAGTTGTCTCAGCTATTCTCAAAGACTCCCACACACCTGTACAAAGGTATCAGCTGCTCCAAAATTTCACTATCCTATAAGTTATGTATCATAGTATCTTGAATGTACTTCCAAAACAGCAAGTGTATTCAAGAGTATCTAAGAATACTATTGGGGCATCAGAGAGCACTTTACTTATCTCGGTGCAGATCTGAAAGTATCTGACATTGCTTAGTAGTACAGATATGGTTGACTGAAACATCTGGTAGACGTGCATATAGCTTACAAACTGTGTGACATATTGCTGATAGTTGCCTCCAACATATCACATAAATTATTAAACATGTTTAATTGATTGCAGTTTGGTTTTGAATTGGTTATATCAAAGATTTTCAGTTTCATTACTTTAGGTCAAATAGATTCTCTGTAGTATTTCCAGTTCACTTGTATCAGTTGAATATTCTACTCTCTGAGGATTCTGTTGGGTCACATTATTCAGCAGATTTCACTGTTTCTATATAATCTTTCACTTGGCTGTAAACTCAGACTCTATACTAAGAGTCAACTTGGCAGGAGCTTGGCTTTGTTTGTATTGTCACCAATACTATCGCTCAGGCCATTATCCTTGTGTGAAGAGTTTTCATTATCACCATAATCACACTCATTGTAGATTTTTCCTCTACACATAAGCCATTACATATAATAAGAATCAGAGTTTCTTGGCTGAGAGAAGAAGATATGTTTCTTATACTGCAATATTTACTAACAAAGCACAATTGACCTCTGGTCCCTGTCTTGGAAGATGTAGTTGAAAGAATAATAATAAGTTTGTTGAATGGACTGTTAATATCTATAAGTAGTATTGTATTTGACATAGTTTTGGATAATATGGATAAAACACATGTATTCTTGTCAGCGAAATATATCTAATAACTGAAATATGAAATATAGTCTAATGTTATATATGCTTATACTGGACTGTAAATATAGGGTATAGTAGTACAAATGCAAATAAAAACAAGTAGATATATCTGGAAAGGTAAGTGATAAAATATCCAATACTAATCTAAGTATTACAACCATTGTGGTAACAATGTAATCCATATTGACCCAGCTTCATGACATGCTGCTTTGTATCAATCGGCTTACATCTCGCTATTACAATGCAGTCACATTTGGTTGTTAATTTTAGACTATACAAATCTCAAATCAGACTTGGAAATAGATTATTATGGTATGTGTGAAGATAAAAGTGGAACTGATATACATGGCATATTATGGTAGAGGTAAACATGAGGTGAGAAAGCCTGGAGACTTTGCTGGATACAAAAGTTCAATTGTTAACAGGATTAGCATTTCAACAACCTGGTGAAAATTTCAATGTTAAGATTTCTATCAAATTTGAATAGCAAAAAGAATTGAGAGTAGGGGAAAAAGAGTTTGTATGAAACTTTACATAAGCTGGACAAAACTACATGTGCAAAGGTAAGGAGAACAACTAGAAGCAGCTGGCTACAGTTTGGATTAAATTCAAACCTGTTACGCTTTTGGTGTAACAGGTATACTTCCGGGATGATACAGCATCAGCAAAATGTATTTTAGTCACTGGAAGACTCCAGGAGTGTCTGAGAGGATGTGGAGTGTAATCTTAGATGCGTCAATTTCAGGAGAGTATCAGACCCTAGGAGGGCATTCCTGCCGGCCTTCAGAGTAACTGGGATCTCAGATGACAGCTACAGGAGTACCATGGGAGTGATTATGATAGGTTTCGGAACATCTCGGAGTGCCGGAGAGAACGTCAGCTGCACCTGGGAGCGCCTGGGAGCGCCGGCGACAAGTCTGGGAGCGCCGGTGACAAGTCTTGGTGGGTCGACGACTAGCCTCGGTGCGCCGGCGACAACTCTGGGAGCACCTCGAATCGCAGTAGAGCAGTCTGGGAAAAACATCTTCTTTCGGAACGCTGCAGGTGCACCTCGAAATCATAGCTACTACTCATCGTTTAACGATTTTTAAAACTCGTGTATTCAGTTTGTATTCTCATCTATGTATCTATATAGCTACCCATCTACACACGGTATATCTGGACTGGATGAAGGCGGTGCTTGAGAGCAATTCGAGGAGTGCCTGAAATTGACAATCGAGTGAACTCAGATATACACTCCGAGGCCGTCATCCAGCGACTTTGGAGATGCACTTGGGGGCGGTAACTGAGCGTATTTGGAGATACTACACTTGGAGGCCCTGATGAGTGAACTTAGAGATGCACTCCGAGATTATAAGCGAGCGAGTTTGGAGATGCACTTGGAGCCCGTAATCAAGCGAGTTGGGAGATGCACTTGGAGGTCATGATCGCGCGAACTTGGAGGCCATAATGGAGCGTGTTTGGAGATACACTCGGAGGTAGTGATCGAGAGTGTTTGGACATGCACTTGGAGGCCGTGATCGAGTGTACTTGAGAGATGCACTTGGAGGCCGTAATGGAGCGAGTTTGAAGATACACTTGGAGGCCGTGATGAAGCGAGTTTGGAGATGCACTGGGAGGCCGTTATCGAGGCAGATTGGACAAGTACTTGGAGGCGGTCGATGGACTGCGTGCCGTGTGATGAGACTCTATTCATCAATTAGTTAACTGGCAACCGTGGGAATGTGACAATGTGACTTTACCTCTGAGCTCTCAAGGAGAGCTGGCTAATGGCGGTCGATCGTGTAGGGAGGTACGCCGGAAGCTGAAGCTACATTCCGGGGTCAACTCCTAATCATGAGAATGAAGGGAAGACAAACAGTCTTGGGTGGATGCTGTACTCAGTGTATGCTGTACTCGGTGTATGCTGTACTCGGTGTATGCTGTACTCGGTGCATACTGTACTCTGTGTATGCTGTACTCGGTGTCAACTAATGATCATGGCATGGAGAGATAGAGAGGGATGACTTAACTTTGTGTTCTGCGATGATGGTTGTGTTGTGGACGTGAAAGAGAGAGATGGGGAATGAAGATGAGAATGTTGTGGAGGATACGAGCGGATATGAGAAATCTGGGGTACGACTTGCCTGATTGGGTTGGGAAGACCTCGTATCGGTGTAATTACACGCCGGATCGGGACTCATACCTACCGTATCGGGGATGGTAAATTGACTCGCACACGAAATTCTCTAATTCCCAGTTTCTCATGATGATTTCCCCCATCTCCTCTCATCTCTCTCTTTCTCGTCCTCAAGTCTACCATCACCTAAGAACACGAAGTTAAGTCATCGCTCTCAATCTCTGCATGCCATGATCAAGAGTTAACACCGAGTACAGCATACACCGAGTACAGCATACACCGAGTACAGCATACACCGAGTACAACATACACTGCGTACTGCATACACCGCGTACTTCATACACCGCGTACTGCATACACCGCGTACTGCATCATCCCAAGATCGACTGTCTCCCCCTCCCAGCCAGTCTCTCATCTCTCGGCAGACCATGTTGTACTCAATTCTCTACATTCCCACAATCACGAGTTAACCAATGAATAGAGTCTCATCTCCCGTCGCGCCTCCCTGCCGAACTACCGCCTCCAGATTGACCGCCTCCAAGTATTCCTCCAATCTCGCTCGATCACGGCCTCCAAGTGCATCTCTAAACTCGCTCGATCACGGCCTCCAAGTGTATCTCCAAGCTCGCTCGATTACGGCCTGCAAGTTCGCACGATCACGGCCTCCCTGTGCATCTCTAAACTCGCTCGATCACAGTCTCCAAGTGTATCTCTAAACTCGCACGATTACGGCCTCCAAGTGCATCTCCAAACTCGCTCGATCACAGCCTCCAAGTACATCATTAAGGAGCGACGGCGGGTCTACGGAGATACAGGGGTAACGGAGGTGGAAAGAGCGACGGGGAGTATATATTCGGCAGACCCCGGAGTAGATAGACATCATCTCATTTCCATCTCATCTAATCATACAATGAAAATACACACTCTATCTTTCCCAACTTTTGGTCTCACTCGCTCTGTCCGCGATATCGTGGATCCACGCAATTGCGTGGGATCCTCAACGCCGGGTAGTATCA